>Ga0334885_1003130_pt1 | contig 15807 bp, 19 predicted proteins | sample GraSluR1_MG_8_FD_207233 | JGI IMG/M metagenome (GOLD analysis project Ga0334885, IMG submission 207233) | Sludge microbial communities from methane-producing bioreactor in Wageningen University, Netherlands - Granular Sludge_31_05-R1 | ecosystem: Engineered > Bioreactor > Anaerobic >...
GCCAGCGATCACGGCTGCATCTGAACCGCCTACGCCCTTTCTCCTCTGCTCTTTCCACTCTTCGTAGGTCATCTTTCTTGTTGAAATACTCATTTCGTCACCTCCACGCTCCTTGTGCTATACTTTTGTTGAAAACATTTGCTTCTGGGCCGTCGGGCATGACGGCCCTTTTCATACGTACTGTCTCGATAGTTCGGAAAGTTCCTGTTCGAGATCCTCAAGTTCTTCTCCCTTCTCCGAGAGGAGACACGAGTAATCGGCCTTAACGGACGGATCGGTACTGGCCTCTTGCCTCTGGATAATGTCGCCTATCTCTTCCCGGAGATCTGAAATCAGTAGTTGGAGGCTCATCTCAACACCCCCACCTGAGCATCTTCTGGCCAAACTGAACTCTCTTTTCGAGATCCTTCAATCTGATCCTCACCTTTCTCACACTGCCACCTCCTCTACCAAGAAGTCTCTGGCCCATCCTTCCTTGTCGATCTTGAAAAATTCGAGTCTGTAACTTTTCCTCTTCGTCTTTGCCAGGATCAAATCGCCGTCTGGAATCGCGAAAAACTTCTGGCGATTATAGAACCTTGTTGTCACCGAGAGCTTCCGCCCCTCGCTAGACAGAAATGCGATCTCCCCATTCAATCCCTTGTTTCTTAGGTCTGCTTCCGGTATCAAAAGCAGCTTCTGAAGAGTGTCCATTTTGAAGACCATATTGATCACCTCTATACTTTAGGAATAGATCCGCGAGCCGTTCGATTGCTTCTTTAGTCATCTCTTCTTTCCTTTCTTCTTGAAGATCTTCGAACTGAGTTCGATCACATCTAGAACTGTCTTTACACCCTCGCTCTTCTTTCCCATCTCTCCACCTCCCAGAAAACAAGTTGGTGTTTCGGGACTCTAGCGCGTACAAGGTCATATTCCTTCCAGAGTCCATTTGCCATTTTGTTGATGTGCCTCAGAAAGCTGAGGCCGTGCCTGACTCTCGTGAGAAATTCGTCTTTTATGTCGTCGAAGTGGCACAGGGCCGTATAGATGTACCAGAAGTTGGCTCTCTCTGTTTCCGAGTCTTTCATCATGCGTAGTACGTCTTTCTTGAGCTTTTCGAGAGTCGCTTCGTTCGGATCAAGGATCTGTTCGAAGCCGATCTCGAGTTCATAGGCTTTCGCCTGCGTTTCGTGGTTCTCCCCGATTTGGGACACAATTCTCTGTCTGGGAACTGTCTGAACAGCAGTTCTCCAGTCCATGTTCCTGCCTCCTTTCTCAATTCTTCATGGCTTCATCTACCTTTTCGATGAGTCTTTTGAGCTTCTCCGGCTTGTAGAACCGAACGCTCCTATCCATCGCGTCTGGAACTATGTTGTAGCGCTTCACAAGCGCATGAATGAGTCTTGGTTCTACTTTGTTCTTCTTCGCAAAGGAAGAAACGGTCATCATGATTTCTGTCTTCTCGTGCATTTGCATCACCCTCCTTTCAAAGTTTGGTTTGATTCCTTTCGGCTGCCAGTCGCTCGGATTGGCAGCGAAAAAGAATCAGAACCTTTCAGAGTTCTACCGGAACCGTGAACAGGTGATCGATCTGCGCCTTTACAACGTTCTCCATGTCCATTACGAAGCTCCTTACGTATTTCTGGATGTCCCATGCGATTTCCCAGAGGTCCAAGTCCCGAACCCATTCGAGAACGATTCTGTCTTCGTTCAGTTCTTCCCTCTCGATGAAAGAACGCCTTACCTCTTTAGCGATCATCTGTTCCCTGCGGTCCAAGAAATAGTTCCAGTTCGGGTTTTCCCCGTCCGAGAGCCGGATAAATCTACCTTCACCCTCTCGGATGCTTCTCTGAAAAGCTTTAGTGCCTTCAATCTTTTCTCTGATTATTTTCCTATCGTCCGCTAGAACCTCTCTTGCGGTGTTAAGCATTAAGAGCACCTCCTCTGAGTTCAATCTCTCCACAACCATTTGGCTCTGGAGAAAAGAAACTTGATGACGCATAACGTTCAGGGCTAGGCTTCTCTGCACCTGGATTCCTCGGCGGTCCCTTAAGCTATGCTGATTGTCAAAGATCATCCATTTCGGCTTTCTCGTGTAGCCTAGTTTCAGTAGATCCGTTCTGAGTTCGTATCTATCATAACTAATAAATACGCATTTATACGAACACGATTAAAGACGATTACGCATAATAGCGTAGAATTAAAGACGAATTGCTACTAATTTTGCGACCAGAGACATATTTTCCTCGGCTTTTTGCGTTTTTTTATTGTACAATCAGTACGATCCGGCATCTCAGGAGGGGTATTTTATGATAATTTCTGGTTTAAGATTGGCGGAGTTGTATGCGGGAAAGAATTTCAGTCGTAGAAGCTTTGCGGCTGCTATTGGAGTCGTCGAGGGAACAGTGAGGAGGTGGGAAGCTGGCGCGGATGTGAAACCGAAACACCTGAAGAAGATCTGTGAGGTTCTGGAAGTAGTACCAGCCGATTTGAAAGACGACGAAGTTTTGCTCTTAGGAAAAGGAAAGAAGAAGATCCCGATTGTTCGTTTACCTGGTTCTATCGGGGAGGTTATAGACTACATGGTTTATGGAATTGCAAATGTGTCGATGATAGTCATTGCCGACTCCTCAATGGAGCCGCTCATTCAGAACGGAGAACATGTGTTCATACAGGACGCGAGTGAACCGAAAAACGGGAGTGTGATGCTTGTAGAAGTGAAAGAAAAATTACATCTAAGACGATGTGTAAAGATGATAGATGGATACATATATATACCAGAGAATCCGAAGAAGGAATCCTTTACGGATTGCAGGATTGTCGGGGAAGCGATTAGCAGAACTGTCAGACTTTAAGATATGAACCAGGCGGGATACTCGGGAAGTAGAAAAAATGCCGGGTTTCCCCGGCCTCTAATGTGTACCAATTCTCATTACCGATTCTACAATAAATGTTAAGTATGTGTCAAGTAACTATAATTTGTTAACAATGGGAGGCATTTTATGAGAAAGATGGCCATGACGATAATAGTCGCGTCTATGATTCTCTCGACCGCCCTTGCTGTTACCTACGCAACGACTGATACTGGAAAGAAAGTCGTTCTCTATGACAATGGAACTTGGGAGTATGTAGTGGTCGAGGAATTCACCCTCGATGATCTTCCTCTGAAAATCATAAAGGCAGAGCTTAAGAGCGATTATTACTCATCGTATGAAGATGCGAGAATAACGGTCGAAAATGTATCTGATAAGACGATAAAAGCCTTTGCGCTCACATTCGTTCTCTTTGATGATTTCGGGGATGAAGTGGATCAACTATACGGCAGGTATATAGCCCAGAAATTGAGACTGTTCCCAGGAGAACAATACTCGTCGGTCTGGAATACATACGAGAAGATACCGACAAAGATTCATGCGTTCCCGGTGGAAGTCGTATATGAGGACGGTTCCAAGTGGGTGATGGATTTCGAAAGAATCTTTGATATTAAGCAGAAAATCCGCTCTCTCTATTGAGAAGGAAGTGATTTTATGTGGCGCGGGGACCTGATGAGAAAGTATAGGATAAAGGAAGGATTCACTCAGAAAGAGCTGGCAGAAAAACTCCAGGTCACAGAGGCGACGGCCAGCAGGTGGGAGGCGAACGTCTTCGAGCCCTCACCAACGAACGCGAAGGCAATAGCGGAACTCCTCGGTGTCGCTTTCGAGGATCTCTATACCAGCGATCTGAGCCCCGAGCAACTGCGGATGGTCAAAGCAATACCGATACTGAACGAAAGAGGCGAATCATTCGTCGCTGCCTCTCTTGACGCGTCGGCTGTTCTCGTCGCGGACCACGACTTTTGCCCCTGGTATCGTTCGGGGGATCTCCTTTACGTATCTAGCGGGGATCCTCTCGATGGAGATCTGGTTATCGTCGAAGGGGAAGAAGGGCCCGTCCCAGGAGTACTTAATCTCCGGAACTGCGTAGTCGTCAACCCGAACGGCCTTCACAGATACACAAAGGTAGTCGGAAGAGTAGGCTACATGCTGGAAAGGATTGGAAAATAGTTGCCATTCAAAAGGAAACGAGCCGCGATATATTCGCGGTACTCCAGTCAACATCAAACGGAGCTTTCCGTGGAAGGCCAAACGGAACGAATGCTTGAATACTGCCAGAAGAACGGCTTCGAGATCGTGAAGCAATATGTCGACCGCGGGATCTCGGCTTTCCTCATTGAGAAGAGACTCGACTTCCAGAAGCTCATTCAAGACGCGATGGAAGCGAAGTTTGACTATGTGATCGTCTGGAGCACTGACAGGTTTGCCCGTTCTCGCCTAGATGCTCGCAAATACAAAGAACTCCTGAACGAGTACGGAATCAAAGTCATCTCTGTCTCGGAACCTTCCGTAGAAGGCCCCGAAAACATTCTGATAGAAGGAAACCAGGAAATGATAGCCGAATACTTCGCCGCGAAACTGGCGAGAGATTCGATGAGGGGGATGATAACGAAGGCGAAGAAGGGAAGATACTTAGGGGGAATTGTTCCTTTCGGATACGAGAAAGTAAAGATAAACGATCAGGACTGGGGCTTTCAGGTCGACGAAAAAGAGGCAAAGGTGGTCCGGAAGATTTTCGAGATGCGAGCCGGAGGTGTTTCCATAATGGAAATAGCTCGATATGTGAACCAACTCGGATGGAAGACTCGAAGAGGTAAGGCTTTCACAAACGCTTCTATCGACTGGATCCTATCAAATGAGAAATATATGGGAATATACATCTTCAATGACAGGAGAAAGAAGGGAAGGTTCAACTACTATCAGGAAGAAATAGTGAGAGTCAATATGTCGGACCTGGCTATCGTTCCGCCAGATCTCTGGAAGAAGGTTCAGAAAGTGCCGGGAGTTCAGAGGCAGCCGAAGCTTCAGTATCTTTTGAGCGGGAAGCTGAAATGCGGAGAGTGTGGCTATCCTCTTGTGGGAAGTTCATACGGAGGCAAGAAGAATCAGGGGGGTTCATATCTCTGCCAGAATTGCAGAAGAAAGAAGGGAAAATATCTCAAGGTGGGAAGAGATAAGATCGAGAAGTATGTTCTCGACTTTCTGAAAGAGCAGATCCAGCATGTAGATATAGACAGCATTACGAAGTCGATCAACGAGAAGATGGACGTGAAGGCCCAGAAGGGTAGAGGTGAGAAGATAGCGGAAGAGATGAAGCAACTGGAAATGTCTATCCGAAACATCACGAAAGCTATCGAGTCGGGTACGTATTCCCAGACGCTTCTCAATCGTCTTTCCGAACTCGAGAGAGAGAAGGAAACGCTTCACAACGAAATGACGAAGCTGAGGCTTCAGCAGGTGAAGTATCTGAAGGTCGATACCGAACAGGTTGAAGAGTTCTTCCGGATCTTTGCCGAGTCGGAATCTTCCCAGACCAGGAGGGATCTCATCGACTTCACTCTCTCGTATGTGAAAGTTGTCTGGGATCAACCTCGTGTCCTCGAAGTACACTCGATCTTCCAACCGAGGAAGATCCTCTTTCTCTAGTCCGTGGGCAGGGGGTGTCAGGACTTCCTGACCACCTAGTTATCCACGGACACATATATCTAAACCCGATTCTGAGTCAATCTTGGAATCGGGTTAACTTTTATGTTAACAGCCGGACTTTTCCCGAAATTTCCCTTCAGAATGACCCAGATTGAAAGTTTTTCAGTGGAATGTGTGTTTATACGTTTTGGGGTAAAAAGTCTCAATCTGGGCGATCCTGAGCAGAGTTTGTGGGGAGTGTGTAAACTTCTTTGGTGGATAGATGGATTGAAAATTAACCCACGAAGTTCTAAGCTCTAAATATTCGTGGGTCAAGTTCTGATGTCAAAGTGATATAATAAAGATGAATCATACTAGCTTTTCACTAACTAACCACCATCATTGAACCGGCCTTCACTGTTACCAGCAGTCGAAGGCCTTCTTCTTAAGTGTATAATCATCTCATGGCTAGATACTCAAAATACAGACAAGAATATGGTGCATGTGAAGACTGTGGGAAGATTCTACATATCTCCGAGATGTCGGAGCGATTCCGCATATGGATATGCCCAGAGTGCCGTCTCGAACGCAGGCGCAAGTGTGTCCGCAAGTGGTATCAGGAGAATAAAGAGAAAGTCAAGGCAAAGACACGCGAGCGAGAGAAAAGACTGAAAGCCGAGAATCCGGAACTGTATCGCGTAATTCATACATACTTTGCTATGAGAAGCCAGCTACGGGAGAAAACAGAAGACAAAGAAGCCTTTCTCAAAAAGAATCGAGAATATATGCGAGAGTACAACAAAAGAAAAAGGCAGCCGAAGCTGCCTGATGATTCTGAATTGGACTAGAGCGTGGTGTACTCTTCGCCGAACTCCGAGAACAGCCAGAGAATAACTGCCCATCTGTCGAAACTGTCTGCATCGCCGTAGGTATCAACGTAGCCTTCGATTTCTTCCCTGTTCTCGTCCAGCCATGTTTCGGGGATTAGTTCATAGGCCAGTACCCAGTTGTCTTCCCTGTCAAGCACCGCCACGATGGCGGGTTCAAGGTCTTCGTTATCCCAGTTCTTTCTCTCTTCGCAAATCGACTTGAAAAGCTTCTTCTGGATGAAATCTCTAGTTGCCATTTTCTTCCCCTCCTGGAAAAACAGTCTGAACCCTCTGTTCTTGGCTTCGTCGATGGTGACTTCGAGAACGAATGAACCGCTTGCCGGAATCTCTTCCTTCTCCCAGCGGTTTACGCTTCCGCTTTTCGTGATTTCATAGAACCTGGAGCACCACTCTGGAGAGTTCGGAGCTTGCTTGAATCTTCCCTGGAACCACGACTCGGCTTTCAGATTTTCAACCGTCTCAAGTTCTTCTTCATAAAGGACTACGTCCAACAGTTCTTCCTTTGCTCTCTCATTGAATCTCATTCTCCACACCTCCGCCAGTATTGTCTCTTCAAGATGTTCCTTCATTGTTCTTTCATTCTTTGCGAGCCAGACTTTGTATTGCTTTGCCAGTTCATCTGAGAGTCTGAAGTTGAGTTGGGCCATTTTCAGGCCCTCCCCATAATCTCTGCGATAACCGTTCCGATGTTTTCGCCGTTGTCGGTTCTCTTGTTGATTTCGTCTGCAATGGCCTTGTCGTTGCTGTTCCTGAGAAAGTTGATTTTTGCTCTGTCGAGAAACATGATGCTTCCCTTGCACCCGATCCAATCAAAGACGGTTTCTTCGACTTCTTCGACCTTTGGTGGGATGTACTCGTGATGAATTCCATAATCGCTTAGGTGTTCGTCAGCCTTCAGAATATCGTCTACATGCTTTCTCTCTATCATTTTTACCCCTCCTCTTTGTGCTTCCTTGTCTAAAGTATATCATGATAGATTGATAGCTACAATAACGATAGAGTAAAGCATAAGTAACGAATAGATACATACAATAAGCAACAAAAAAGCCCCCATTTCTGGGGGCCTGTGGAGAAAGGAGGTGGTCAAAAGCGTATTTCAAAGCCTAAAAAGATTCCGGGCCATCCTTTCTTGAAGAATGTCTCCCAGTCCTTCGTGAGTCCTGAGTGAATGACTATCGGGATCTTCGTTTTGTATCCGAGCGTGATCGCTCCTAGAGTCTGATTCCCTCCGAGATTCAAGGAGAATTTACCCTTCTCCAGAAGTCTAAACAGGAAGATGCTTTCTGGTTTGACCTTCAGAGTAGCAGGATCTAGAGTTACTCCGTAGGCACTTCGGATAAAGGGTCGAGCTTCACCTCTGGCTTCTCTTCCGAAGATTCAATGACAATGAGATTCGGTGCTTCCTGGAGTTTCTTAAGGAAGGTTTCGACCTCGTACTTCACAACACCCCTCGCGGCGTTCTCGACATAGCTTGGGATATCGGTGTTGTCAACTTTCGCAAGGTCTCGCATCATCTCGATCGCCTTGTCCTCGATCTCCTTGTTGAGCTTGTCGCGGTCTTCTGAATCCTTTTTGGTCGATTCTTTCGCCTTCTTATAAATGACCTCCATGTTCACAACCGCGATCTTCGCCCACTTTGTCAGCTTGTCGAGCCACTCCCCATCGTCGGGGACCAACTTTTCAGCTATGTCGGTAGCCGGTTTGGCCACGAACAAGATCATCTCGAACATCTTCTGCCAACCCTTCCAAATTACGACTATCGCGATCACCACAGCGGCGATCGGCGGGGCTATGTAGAGCCACTCCATATACATCACTCCTTTTTTTCTTCCCAGTCCGGGAAGTTTTCATAGATTCCTATGAGTTTCTGAGCGTAGCCGGGGTCAGTCGCATACCCGGCATTCTGAAGCTCCTCAAAGTAGAGGACCGGATCATGCCTGAGAACCCATGCAGACCTGTATCTTTCCTCTCGCGAGATCTTCACGATATAGGCGAGCATCGATTGGAGAGGCGAATCGAAGGTCTGGAACCTGTGAGTCTCGACCTTCCACTCTCCGTCATACTCGGTAGTCAACGCTTCTTGCGAACCCGGCAGCCAGGGGATGTCTTTGATCCCGAACAGATTGTTCGCCACAATGTGCCGTCCCCAGCCTGTCTCGAGGGCGGATTGCACCAACAAGATTATGGGAAGAAAATCGCATGCCAGACCAACAAGGATCGCATCTTCCCGGTATTTCTCTATGAAGACAGTCTTTGCTCGCATAGGCGTGTCAACCTCCATCATCGAAGCCGAAGAAGATAGAAGGGCCAACATCAAAACAACGAAAAAATTTCATGCCCCATCACCTCGTTACCAGAGTGACGAGAGTGGCGGCGAGCTGGAGAACTACACCGACGAGCGCGAGAACCAACTGGTTCCGCATCTTCTTCAGATCTCTCCTCTCCTGTTCCGCTCTCCTATCCTGTTTTTCGTGATACTCGAGATGATCATTCATAGACTTCTGAAGCAGTGCCATTTGCGTGAGTGACGCGCCGTTCTGGGTATCTTTTCCCTGTCTCCAGCACTCGAGGTTATATATCCTTCTCTCGTGATCATCGACGTTCTCAACGACCGCTTCTAGTGTTTTTATTCCCATCTATCTCACCGTCCATCTATTCCGACGTAGTTTTCCCAGTCGTCTTTAATCTCTGAATAATCGTATGATTCCCACTTGACCTTCATTCCAGAAGCGCGCTTTTCTATATCGAGTACGAGACCTCCGATGACGGGGTAGAGACCTCTTTCGACCAAGTAAGGTGTTTGCCCCTGAAAACAGCCTGCGAGAAAACATTCGGCTCCGTGCCAGCGAAAGTATCCTTTCTGATGAAAATGCCCGAATATCAGGATGTCGGGAATCTGGTCGGGAACCCAATTCCTGACATACTTCTGGACGGGATATGATACTGCGTATGCGCCGCCGCCAGCCGGATGCACGAGCCCGATTCTGATACCCTTCCAGTTAAAGACTCCGTAATGAAAGCCCAAAAGTTCAACATTCGACCTCACCTCTGCGATGCGTAACGGGATGTTTGCACCGCCGATTTTCAGGAAGGAAGCGTCGTGGTTGCCACCGATTTCTTTCGTCGGTTTTTCCGTGTCTGGATAGTGTTGCCTGGCGAACCGGGTGTGCTGTTCTGAGCCGTGGAGGAAGATCTGGTACTCCTGCCCTTTGTACATCTTGGTTCCATCCGAGATGTCCCCAACGTCCGCAAAAGCATCAACCTTGTCTTTCACTTCTTCCACGAACTGCTTGGCTCGTGTGAGTTGCATGTAGAAAGATCCAAAATGTAGATCTGAATAGACCCCAAGCCTGAGCCTGTTCCCCGGAATATCAAGTTCAACCTCTTTGTTTCGGGTTCCAAGCCTGACTATCCGTCCTTCCAGAGCTATGTCGTACTCTTCGTTCTTCAGCACCTCTACGAAATCTCTGACTTCTTCATCAGAGATTCCAAATCTGTCTGAAACATAGTGAACAGAGATGGTCTTCTCTTTCAGAATCATCTTGAGGATCTGATTCTTGAGGGCGGTGTTTTGCTTTTGAACCTTTTGGGCTATCTTATGCGAGGTATTTCTGAACTTTGACCGAAGGGTCTCCCACGGTCTCTCGGAGCATTTACCGTCTTTCCTGAACTCTTCCTGAATCTGCAACCACTGCATGCCCTGGTTTCTGAGCGAAATGAGTTTTTCTATCTCGTGTTTTGTCCACTTCATCTCATCTCAAATCCTTCTTAGTAAAAGCAGCATTCCGAAAATCAGAATGGATCCCAGAGCGGTCGCTAGAAAGTCAAGCAGTTCAGGCGTTCCTTTCTTGAGCCACTTGTCCCAGATCAGTTCCTTCGCGATCCCCGCTACGATTCCGAGGGCAAACCCCAAGACCGGGGAAATCAGGACCCCGAAGAACAGACTAATCGCTATGCCTAGCAGGAAATGCTTCAGTTTGTCATTCATACTCAATTACCTCCGAGTTCGAGTATTAACGCAGGTTTCCAAGCAGGCGGGTCATTTGTGGCAAGGGATATGGCCTGCTGTTCCCAGTAATTCGCGCTCCATTGATCGCCGGATTTTAATGTTGAATACCAATAGCAAACCGGATATGTCAGAGAGAGGATCGGACCGTAGAGGGCATGCTGGATGTAGTGGACATATTCATGATTGAGGACCAGATTCCTGGAGCTTTCCGAAGCGTCGTACCACAAATAAGTGTCGACGACAATGAAAGGCCCGAAGTTGAAGGCTCCGTATTTATTATCCGCTACTACCACAATCGGATCGAAGAGCCAAGTATAGGCCCATGACAGACCGTAGATAGCGATCGCTCCGCCGACGGCGAATCTTACGACCGGCGGGATCCCCTCGAAAAACTCGACGATGTTCGAGAACGCGATACAGGCAATGACAAGCATGAGGAAAATTGCGAGAAGTTTTCTCATCTTTCTCACCTCCTTTCTAAAACAAAAGGCCCCGAAGGGCCTCTTGAGTATTCTGTTTTTCTTATCTCTGGAGTTGCAGCTCGTATCTGAAGGTTCCTTTCAGAGCTATCTTCGTGCCTTCCGTCCAGACGACGACGTTCTCGATATTCACGCCTCCGACGACACCCTCTATCGTTTTCTCTTCAGAGTAATCTCCGTCGAAGCAAATCTCGAGATCGTTGTCCACCTTTCTCGTGAGTACTTTCCCCGTGTATGCTGAATCATAGTGATACACGACATGCTCTTTGAGAATATGGATAGCGCCGTAGTGATACACGTCGAATTCTATCTTCGAGATGCTCGTGACGCTCTTGATCAGCTTCCAGCCGGAATCGTCGGTAGCGTCGGCAGAACCCAGATTCTGTGAGAGAACTCCCTCGGTGGCGTAGAAGCCTATCTCGATAGCGTCAGAGATCCCCGAAGAATCGACGATCTTCTTTAAATACTTCTGAAAGAAGTAGTCGGTCGAAGTGTCGAAAGTGCTCTTCCAGCGTTGCTCTTCAAGAGCTTCCAGTTTCACCTCGAATCTTTCTTCCTGAAGATGCTTGTTGTGCCAGATCGTCTGGATCATATTGTCGGTGGACCCATCGAAAACGACCGTCCCCGAGTGGATCGTGTGCATGATCTTCGAGATATCCAGTTCGGGGGTCACGGATTCCACGACCGAGCTCGCTTTCGTGATGTAGGTCCCGGTGCTCGAATAGTTTGTCGGCTCGATAAGCCCGCTTCCATATGTAATTCCGCTTGTGGAAGCATCGGCATTGTCCTGAAAGTCGCTCGTAGAATCCAGCTCGAGGGCAAACTCGTTGTTGATATACACATTCCACTTCCCCAGTGCCGGTTTCACCAGGGCAGTCGAATAAAGAACGAACTTGAACTGCATCGCAAAGTCCGTCATGTCCGCTCCGTATATCGGGTCAGAGGGCTCGATATACCACTGGAAAGAAGACGAGAATGTCAGATCATCCGGGTTCTGCCAGCTCGACCAGTCCGGAGAAGCGTCCGAGTAGTTCTCGGTCCAGCGATACCAGACCTCGATCTTTGCGCTCGAGGTAGCATCACATTGTGCGAACGCGCGAATATCGTTGATTCTGGCGGTTATGAGTCTCCTGTATTCAAGTCCGGAAGAGTTCAGACGGTAATTCTCGCTATCCCCTCCGGCCTGGATATACTTAAGAGCCGAGATTATGAACGACGTTATCTTCCCGCCGTCTATCTCCGTATATCCGACCCCGACATTCTCCGCGAAGAAGATCACGAACTTGTTGAGAAGCGACTGGCGCTTTTCGTAGTACCCCGAAAACTTAGATCTGAAAGTTGCCGGGACTATCTCTGTGTCGTTTCCAAGCTGCGCATCGGAGATCCAGAGAGGAACAGTGTCGATATGGAAGGTTCCGCTTCCTCCGTTTAGGTATGTCCAGAGCGATTCCGTAGCCGCATAGTAATTTGTCCAGTGGGAATCAGAGAGAAGATCGAAATCGTCAGTCTGGGAATGTAGCTCCTTGTATTCGACCACTATTGAGTCCCACTCCTGCCTCACCTTGCTCTTCTCAGCTCCTCCTTTCAGGATCGAATCACTGACGATATCCGCGATCTCCTCGAGAGCCTCGTCCGCATCTTCCTGCGCTGCGTCCGCTGCGTCTTTTGCCGATTGAGCGAGAGCGTTCGCGGCCAGGGCGTTGTCGTTCGCGATCTTCGCGAAGAGATTGAGAACTGCCTGCCTCTTGTCATAATAATCGGCAAATTTTGATCTAAATGTGGCAGAAACGATGTCCGTATCATTTCCGAGCTGCGCATCGGAGATCCACAACGGGACCGTGTCGATGTTGAACGTTCCCGATCCGTTGTTTAGATATGTCCAAAGTGCCTGAGCCTTCGCAACGTAGTCCGTATATGCTGTCTCTGTGGTCGCCTCGAACAGTGTTGCCTGTGCTTGTATCTGCTTGTATTCCTTGACGATGGAATCCCATTCCTTCCTGACGCTGCTTTTTTCGGTCCCGCCCTTCAATATGCCGTCGTCGACAATCTCGGAGATCTCATCAAGAGCCGCATCAGCATCGGCTTGCGCCGCATTCGCTGCTGCTTGTGCCGCGTCTGCCAACCCTTTAGCATAGCCGACGAATTTGTTGAGGATCCCCTGGCGAGTATCATAATAATCGGCGAATTTTGACCTGAAGGTAGCAGGGACGATGTCTGTGTCAGTTCCGAGATTCGCATCAGAGATCCACGCCGGAGGAGTCGAAGAACTGAATGCTCCAGAGCCTCCGTTGAGATACGTCCATAATGCCGCTGTTGCGTTGTAGTAAGCAGTATAGGCCGAGTCTCCGCTCAGGGAATATGCTATGGCCTGAACGGTGATCTTGAAGTACTCCTTGGCGATCGAGTCCCACTCTTTCCGTATTTGGCTCTTCTCCGTCCCGCCCTTTAGAATCGAGTCATCGGTAATCTCGTTTACTTCCGCCAGAGCCTCCGCAGCATCTTCTTCGGCTGCTTGCGCCGCATCGAGAGCGTCTTGAGCTTTAGTGTCGATGAGGCCTATCTGAGTGTCTGCTGGAGAACCGACCCTGATATAGTCCGCATAGATCGTTCCTGTTTGAATCTGCGAACCGTGGATGATCGTCCAGCCGTATGAGGTCGCTAGGAATGAAGCTGTCGTGGAATTTCCGACCTCCAGAAAGCCGACGTGGTAGTAGTAATAGGTTGCGTCTTCGGCCTCTTTCGTGTCGCTTGAGAGGATGATCGCATTGTCGGCAGAGGTTAAGTTTCCTTTCCTGAGTCTGACATAGACGAGGTACGTCGTGTCCTGAGTAAGACCAGTTACCGTGTTCGCATTGAGAGTCCAGACATCCTCTTCTCCGTAAAACACAAGAGCCCCGCCCGTGGCATGAAACTTCGCGTATGAATCATCATAATTCGGCTCGAAAGACACTCCCCAGAGCTGGAAGTTCCGGTTTCCCGAACCGATAGCGATCGCTTCGGCCTCGATCGTTCCAGCCTTTATGTTCCCGCCGTTTATCTCAACATCACTTCCAAAGAAGTTGTTGTTTTTGAGCAACTGAAGAGCCCTCACAGCATCGTTGTGCCGCTTCTGGTTGATCGTGAGGACCCGCTCTTTCTTCTTGAGAGTGTTCCCTTCTTCGATGATGTCAAGGATTATGTCCTCTATCTGCTGAACCTTGTTCGAGACTTCAATCTTGACCTTCCACGGCCTGACTACATCGATCTCTTTCGTGATGACCCTGAGAGAGTCGTTGATCCCGAGATCCGTGTCTTTGACCGTGATCATATCCCCGACCTCGAAATAGTCCGTCGAATATGAGACCTTGTCTCGCTCCCATAACTGGGCGAAATCGACCTCATACGACACTTGAGGTTCGGAGGCGGTATCAAGGTAGTCTTGAGCTTTTGCGAGCAACGTAGCGGCGGCCTCGTTGATCTCCTGGTACGTCAGCTCGATGTCCGTGATCTTGTAGAAAGCTCCTGCCGATGGAGTGAAATCGAAATTCTCGTCGGAGTCGATTCTGTAATAGATTCTCTTCGTTGAGCCGTCATAGTAAAGGATTTTCGCCTCTCCGACATCAGGACCATCGGCTACATGGAGAGTGCCGCCATTGAGTGCGCCGGTAGCTTCAGTCCGAGCCGAATCGACGATATAAGGATAGGTTCCGTCGTATCCCTCAATAGATCCTGTTCCAACCCCTGTAACGCTACCGTGTTTCGCCTGAACCTTGACATCGAAGTCCATGCGGCGTTCGATGATCCCATATGTGGCCGTGTTGTTGTCGATGAAGAGATCTCCAGAATGGTCGTAACCTCCTGTACCGTTAGGCACTAGAGTCGTAATGCGAAGGTTCTGGTACACATACCATGTAGGAAGGTTCTCCGAAGAGCCGACGGGTCGAAGCCTCGTAACGAGTCCTCTCGTGTCGATCCTCTTCTTGACACCCTTGAGGTTCTTCGAGTATTCGATCATCGCTCCGGTAGTGTCTCCAAGACTCCCTTTCTCTCCCAAGTAGCACGTCGTGCCGTTTGCGGAAAACTTATACTCGATTCCCCACTTCTCGCATATCGCCTGAAGTGCGTTGAGCCTCGTCTGGGAGCTGAAAGAGATTTCCTGAACCTCCGAGAGGGTTCCTGCGTTGAGATTTGTCGTGTTCTTCGAGACTCCCGATCCTGTGAAGAGATACCCCAGAAGAGTCGAGAGATCTATCCCGAAATACTCGAACACTTCTTCTTCGGTCGAATTGTCCAGGAACATTCGATTCCCGAAACCATAGTATGCGTGTTCGGCTGTAATGGTTATGAATTTCGCGTTGTCTCGCCTTTCAGGTTCGGGGATCTGAACTGTGTAGTATTCTGTGCTCACTCCGTCATAAACCCTAATGACATCGAGGTTTCTGATGTCCTGATTTTCGAGTGTCAGTTCGAGTTCTTTCCTTCCCATGAAGGTTTCTCTTATGTGTCCGGAGATAGGCTTAAGAGTAGATTTATAAGTCACGCCCCGATAGTGTTTCAGAGTCCTTGCGACAGGCGAGGAGTCGGCAGTTCCTATCTCTCTCAAAGAGATCTCGCATTCTGCTATGAGAGTGCCGAACTCCGGCCCAATCTTCTTCCATGAGACTCCGCCGTCAAGGTAGCACGAAATTGAACCACCTTCGTATTCGAATGAAACGATTCCAGCAGATAGTGTGCTTTGGAGAGTGCCGAGCTTCGAAACGAGATCTGCCGAGCTTGAACCCTTAACGATCCCCTTGAGTTTTATCTGGCGAGGCAAGAGATACGAAGAGAGGACCTGTTCTTTCAGTGTAGATTGGTCTTCCCTTCGAGTCTCGATATTCAGTTGATAATTTAGGTCGTCGGCTCCCTCGACAGAGGTCGTGTAGAAGCCGAGAGTCTTGAGATCAGACAGAGTCATCCAAATCACCTGC
>Ga0334885_1003133_pt1 | contig 15795 bp, 17 predicted proteins | sample GraSluR1_MG_8_FD_207233 | JGI IMG/M metagenome (GOLD analysis project Ga0334885, IMG submission 207233) | Sludge microbial communities from methane-producing bioreactor in Wageningen University, Netherlands - Granular Sludge_31_05-R1 | ecosystem: Engineered > Bioreactor > Anaerobic >...
CAACCCCATTGCAATAGCAATGGCGGTAATTGCTGTTCTACGCTTGTAGCGGGTAAGATTCTTGACTGCCAGCTGCAGAATAAATTTCATCACCGCCTCCTTTCGTCGCTTACGATTGCTCCATCATGCAGCTGGATTAATCGTGAAGCATAGTCCATTACCATTTGGTCGTGTGTAGAGAAGATAAATGTTGTTTTATACTTTTCGTTCATCCGTTTCATCAGTTTGAGGATTTCTTCCCCGGTCTTGGAGTCAAGATTTGCCGTCGGTTCATCCGCTAAAATAATCTGCGGATTCTTTACCAAAGCTCTGGCGATGGCAATACGCTGTTGCTGTCCGCCGCTGAGCTTGTGCGGTCTTCGGTCCTCCATACCCTCAAGGCCCACTTCCTTGAGGACTTCATAGGTCCTTTTTCGAATTTCATCCGGCTGGACATCGAGCAAGGAGAGTACAAAGGAGACATTCTCATAGGCCGAAAGAACAGGAATAAGGTTGTAGGTCTGGAAGATGAATCCAAGATTGTTTCTCCTGAATTTTGTTTTTTCTTCCTTGTTCATTGTACTGATCGCCTTGTCTTGGATGTAGATCTCTCCTGCATCAATGCTGTCTATACAACCGATAAGGTTCAGCAGGGTGGTCTTTCCAGAGCCAGAAGGGCCTGCGATCGAGAGGAATTCACCTGGTTCGATATTCATCGATACACTTTTCAGAGCTCTTACAACAGTTTCCCCTGTCTTGTAGTTGCGTGATACTTTTTCAATCTTGATCATGATTGTGCTTTCCCCTCTTTTTCTTTGGTTCGTTTTTCTTCTTCAATTTTCTGCATTGCAGCAGTACCCATGACAGCGCCGAAATCCATGTGGTCGAGGATGGAAGCAGGCATGAGCATCATGGAATTGTTTTGTCTGATGCCTTCATAGATCATATTCATCGAGCGCAGTTGCAAGGCAATAGGGTCTTTGGCATATTGCTCTGATGCTTCAGTAAATTTCTTTGCTATCTCGACCTCTGCAGCACCTAGGATAATCCTCGATTCCTTTTCCCTCTCTGCTTGGGCTTGTTTGCTCAATGAGTCTTCGAGCTCCTTGGGAATGATGATATCGGTTATCTCAACAGACAGGATTGAAACCCCCCAAGGATTGGTTTTTGCATCCAAAGCCTGCTGGATTTCCCTCCCCAATTCCTCTCTTTCAGAGAGCAGGCTGCTCAGTCGATGCTTTCCGATTGAGTCGCGCAAGGCTGTCTGTGCCGAAAGGATGACCGCTTCGGTATAATCCTCGACCTCAAGAATTGCTCGTTTTGCATCCCATATCATCCAAAAAGCAAGAGCATCGACATGTACGGGGACCGTATCCTTGGTCAAGGTCTTCTCTGCGCTGAAATCGGTAGCCCGAATACGCATATCGATGAATTCAGCAATACGATCACAAAGTGGAATGAGTAAAAACAAGCCGGGGCCTCTGACCTTATTGAACTTCCCGAGCCTGAGTACAATCACCTTGTCCCAATGATAAACCAATTGGAATGCGGGGGAGAACAGAAGAGCCAATGAGCCCAGAATTGCAATCGGGTAGAGCTGTATGGAAAGAGATCCAAGCACTCCAAAGCAAATTATCAGAATGATAGTCATCACCACAGACCAGAGAGGGAAGAGTGCGATGAGAAGCGAGCCGACAATACATGCTGAACCTGCAGAAATCAACGATTGTTGCGAAGTATGCGGATACAGCTGAAATTGTAACACCGCACCAAGGGCAAGCAACAAGGAAAATATCAGAAATGAAAGTGCACTGTAGCTAAAATCCCTTTTAAGGACGAATCCTTTCATGTTCTTGATTCGTTCTATCTTCTTCTTATAAAGATTCATCATGGGTTGTGTCCCTCCCTTTTTGTGCCTCTTTGCCAAGGTCTTGTATTGCATGCATGATCTCGTCCAAGGAAAATCCATATGAATACGCCTTGGTGAGAAATGATTTGCTAATTGAATCGAGGATTCGTTCCCGCTCTATGGCATCAATGTTCACTTTTCTGTCACTGATGAAGGTTCCTGAACCTTGCTGAGTCACCACGATGTTTCTGATTTCCATCTCAGCATAGGCTCTTGCGACCGTATTGGGATTGATACTCAAGTCTACGGCAAGACTGCGAACGGTTGGAAGCTGAGCTCCTTTTTCAAGTCTTCCGTCTGCAATGGCCATCTCAACCTGAAAGATGATTTGTTTATAAAATGGAACCCCGCTCTTTACATCAAGGCTGAAATCAAGTTTCGACTCCTCTGTGTTTTTCACGAGTTCCTCCCTCTTTTTTGTACTATTGTACTGGTGTATTAGTACAATGTCAACTAATGCTTACTTCTGTCTAAATACAAAAAACCGACTGCCTTGAAAGAAGACAGTCGGAACCAATCTAGTTTGTACGGTTAGGAGTGCTTGATGAATGTCCCTTCCTGTAATTCTTTGCGAGCAAGCCTCAGCTCCTCTTGGGTATTCATCACAATCGGACCTGCCCAAGCAATCGGCTCAGAAAGAGGTTTTCCTGCATATAGGAAAAAACGAGTCCCTTCATCCAGAGCTTTCACTTCCAAGGTGTCCCCAGGCCCAAAGAGAATCGCCTTATGGTAAGGAACCATTTGGTTGTCGGTTTCAACAGATCCTCGAACCAGATAGATAAAGAGAGTCTGCTCTCTATCGAGTGTAAGCTGCCAGGTTTCATTCTTTGTCAGCAATACATCAAGAAAGAGTGTCTTGACGTAATCTCCCTGTTCGGGTCCGTCAACGCCCTTGTAGGAGCCACTGATGATGCGTATCTCGTTTGGACCTTCCTTGACTACCGGAACCTGGTGCTTTCTGATATCTCGATACGCGGGATCGGTCATCTTATCCTTCTTTGGAAGATTAATCCAAAGCTGGGTTCCGATCATCTGCTCACTTGCTTGCGGCATCTCCTGATGTATAATGCCACTTCCGCCTGTCATCCACTGACAGCAACCCTCATCGATCGATCCTCTGTTGCCAAGACTGTCTCCATGTTCAATCTTTCCGTCAATGAGATAGGTTACCGTCTCGATTCCCCTATGGGGATGCCATGGGAAACCCTTGATATAATCTTCTGGGTTTTCAGAATCAAAAGCGTCGAGCATCAAAAAAGGATCGAACTCCTTTACATCATCGTATCCTATAACGCGAACAAGCTTGACGCCTGCTCCGTCATACTGTACCGTGCCTTTGGTAATTCTCTTGATGGGTTTTATCTGCATCCTACATCCTAAAGAACCAATGAAGGTGGGCTGAATACTCTTGTCAACAACTCTTGATTAAGCAGATACAAGCCTCGATTGTCTGTTCCGAAAACCTCAAACTTCTGGATGTTCTCTTGGGCATTCATTTCCTCCTCTCCCTGTTCTTTGATGAACCAATCAAGGAATTGCTGGGTCCTGAAGTCCTTTCCCTTCAAAGCTTCTTCATAGATGGTATTGATAGAGGCCGTGACATACTCTTCATGCTTTAGTGCATCGATCAACGGCTCCTTGAGATCTGCATACTCCTTGCTTGGATCAGCGATTGCACCTAGCTTAACAAAGTGCCCGTTGTTCTGAAGATATTGTCTGAAGAGCATTGCATGGCTCATTTCTTCTTGAGCCTGGACCTTGAACCAGTTCTCATACCCCAGAAGTCCTTTGTCTGCATAAAAATTTGCCATATCAAGATAGAGATAAGCCGAATAGAACTCTTTATTCACCTGCTCATTGAGTAAGGTGGCAATCTGTGATGAAAGCATACGTAGTCTCCTTATCAAATATGATAATAACAGTATACAACTAAGAATTAGTATCGACAAGGCTACTTCTTAGGTAAGGTGGTTGAACCTCAATTGTCAGATGGATACACTCTTTCATCATGAAAGTAAAAAATATTGGTTTGAGTCCGAATCATTTGCTTCTTATTGGATTCATTGGAATTATCTTAATAGGATCGGCCTTGTTGTCTCTACCCATTTCTTGGAACCAGAATATTGTACTGTCATATTTGGATGCTCTTTTTATTTCAACGAGCGCTGTTTGTGTTACCGGTTTAGTAACTGTAGATGTGGCCTTGACATTCAGTTTGTTTGGGCGAACTGTCATTGCAGTTCTTATACTCCTTGGAGGTTTGGGTTTTGCCGCAATGGTAATCTCTTTCAGTCTTCTCTTTGGGATGAATATTGGTATATCTCAAAGGACTTTCATCAAGGAAGCGTATAATCTTTCATCGTTGCAAGGTACTCTAAGAGTAGTACGTACCGTAATTATTGCCGCTTTGTTTTTTCAGGGAATAGGTATTCTGCTCGAGTATTTTATCTTTCGTTCTACCTATGGTCCTCTTCATGCTTTAGGGCATGCGGTTTTTAATACTATTTCTGCTTTTAATAATGCTGGTTTTGACTTGATGGGAGGCTACCAAAGCTTAACAGGATATAAGAATCATTTGCTGATGAATCTTGTTACCGCCATTTTGATCATATTTGGCGGTATTGGCTTTTTTGTTTTGGCTGATTGTGCAAAGAATCGTAGATGGAAGAGATTGAGCATGCATAGCAGAATTGTAATATTGATGAATCTGTGTCTGATTACCATAGGATTTATCTTTTTTATGATTGAAGAACGGCTTAATCCTCTCAGCGCGTTTTTTCAAAGCGTGACAGCAAGAACTGCTGGGTTTAATACCGTCGATATTGGTTCATTCAGTCAAGGAGGGCAGCTTTTTATGATGGGTCTTATGTATATTGGAGCTTCTCCTGGTTCTACAGGAGGGGGGATCAAGACCACCACCACATTTGCACTCATTCTGAGTCTTGGTTCTTTGATGTTCAGACGTGAGCCAGCAGCATTCAAGCGCAAAATAAGTACAGAAAGTCTTTTCAAGGCTTATCAAGTCTTGTTGCTTTCTGCTTTGCTCATTTTGGGTGGTAGTTTTCTGATTTTGCTTGCCGAAGGTTCTCGTTTTTCATTTCTTAGTGTTTTGTTTGAAACTGTATCGGCTTTTGCTACAGTTGGTCTGTCAACGGGAATAACCCCGATTATCTCTTCTGCATCAAAAGTTGTATTGATCATTATCATGTTCGCTGGAAGGGTGGGGCCCATAACAATAGCAACAAGTATGAAGGCAAGGCCTTCTCATCTGAAGTATGTAGAAGAAAAAATTTTCATTGGATAGGGGATTATGCATGAAAAAGAAGGAATTTGATACTGATGCGTTTGGAATAATCGGACTGGGTAGGTTTGGACTTTCTTTGGCTTTGGAGTTAACAGAAGCGGGCAAAGAAGTAATTGTTCTGGAGGTAGAAGCCGAGAAGCTTGATGCAGTAAAAGACCAGTTGGAAAACATCTATCCTGTAAAAACAATTACTCCAGAGATTCTTCACGAGTCGGGTATTTCTCACTGTCACACAGTCATTGTCTGTATTGGAAAGGACCTTGAATCGAATATACTCGTGACAATGAGCTTGATTGAGCTAGGAATTCCTCGAGTTATCACAAAGGCAACCAGTGTAAACCATGGTAAGGTGCTTGAACGTATTGGTGCTGAAGCTGTTTTCCCAGAGGTGGAAATGGGTGCTCGTCTTGCACGGTCGTTGGTTTCTACCAGCACTCTGGACTTTTTGGAGCTCTGTGATGATTTCTCCATTGCCAATATTTCTCTCTCTATTACCTATGCAAATCAGAGGGTCGCAGAGCTGAACTTGCGCAAACGATTTCGTCTGAATATCATTGTAGTAATCAGGGATGAAAAGGCAATCAGTGATATCCTACCGGACATGATGCTCTATGAGAATGATGTTTTGGTGGTAGGAGGAACGACTGAGGCCATCAGGAAGTTTGAACAAGCCAATGAACCTAACTGATCGTCTGAATTTCTTGACTAAGGTCATAGGCAAACTCCCAGTACTCCTGGGTGTTGTCTTTCATGCGCTGAAGTTCTTCATCTGTGAGTGTCTTGATTGCTTTTGCAGGGGATCCTATGATCAGGGATCTTGGAGGAAAGGATTTATTGGGAGGGACCAGAGCACCTGCTCCTACTAAGGATTCTTTTCCAATATGACTGCCATCGAGTATAATCGACCCCATTCCGATCAAACAATCGTCTTCAATGCTGCAGGCATGCAGAATTGCTCCATGTCCTACCGTACAGCGTTTTCCTATCGAGAGCCCTTGATCCTTGGTTACATGCAGTACTGCATTGTCCTGGATGTTTGTCTGCTCTCCGATCTCAATAGTATTGACATCTGCTCTCAGTGTTGCATGAAACCAAACCGAGGAGCCTGCACGAAGGGTTACCTTGCCAATTACATCGCTTGTAGGAGCAATGTAGCAATGCTCTCCAATATTTGGGGCGTTTTCATTGTGACTGTATATCATGAGATCCTCCTGGTAGGTCATTGAATCATACCTTGGCGTCTCTTGGAAGATATGAGATTGAGATATATTTGCAAATGACTTGCAAAATAGTACTCGATTGACTATCTTTTACCTGTACGTTAGGAGTAAAAATGCTTGATAAACCTGTTGCCCTGAAATTTTCAGATGTAACGTTTTCGTATCCTCACCATACGGTCCTTCAAGAGGTGTCTTTTCATTTTCATAGTGGCGAGTTCATCGCGCTTGTAGGTCCCAATGGAGCGGGAAAAACCACCTTGTTGAAGTTGATTCTTGGTTTGGAGCAACCCCAAGAGGGAATTGTTGAACTTCTTGGAATGGCCCCAAAAAAAAGTCTGGCGAATATTGGGTATGTGCCTCAGCATGTCAACTATGATCCCACCTTCCCTATTTCCGTATTGGAAGTAGTGAGGATGGGTGCATTGACAAAGAGGAGCAACCCCATTGCAAGAGAAACCAACGAATCTGCCTTGAAAGCCTTAAGTCTTGTCGAGTTGCAAGATCTCGCTAAACGACCTTACAACGCCCTCAGTGGAGGACAGAGAAGAAGAGTGCTCGTCGCCCGAGCTCTCATCGGGAACCCCTCTATGTTGATCTTGGATGAACCTACAGCAAATATGGATAAAACGAGCGAGCAACGCCTCTACAGCACCTTGGCAAAACTAAAAGGAGAGACAACCATTCTCATTGTCACCCATGACATGAAAAGCGTTTCTTCCTTGACCGACCGTGTCTTTTGTATCGATGCTCACAAGAGTGGCAAGGAAGGACGAACCGTAGTGCAGCATACTCTTGAGGCAGTTGATGGGGGCGATGAGAAGAAGGTCAGGCATGATGTGGAAATCCCTGCTGATTTCTGTCATTTTCCAAGGGAGGAAGGCAATGTTTGAAAGTGTCGGGTTTTTCAGTGCGCTCTTCAACCCTAATTTGCCTTTTTTCAGGAATGCTTTTTTTGCAGGGGTTCTTTCTTCTGTTCTCTTTGGTGTTTTGGGATCTGTCGTAACGGTAAAGCGCATATCCAGTCTTGCAGGAGCAATCAGTCATGCGGTTCTGGGAGGCATCGGCATGGCCCTCTATCTTTCTGCCACAGGAATCATGCCGAATCTCAGTCCAATGGTCGGAGCAATGGTATTTGCCCTGATTTCTGCCCTGATCATTGGTTTTGTTTCCCTGAAGAGTAAACAACGGGAAGATACCGTCATTCAAGCAATTTGGGCCATCGGGATGAGTATAGGCGTACTCTTTATGGCTAAAACTCCCGGATATACCGATCCTTCAAGCTTTCTATTCGGGAATATTTTGCTTATTTCGACTCAGGATCTCGTTCTGTTGCTCATCCTCGATGTCATTGTGGTGTTCTTGGCATGGTTTTTCTATCCTCAAATCGAAGCTACTGCCTTTGATGAGGAATTTGCAAAGGTGCGAGGCGTGCCTACCCAGAAGGTGTTTCTGGCAATTCTGTCAGTCAGTGCGATTGCTGTCGTATTGCTTCAGACCTTTGTAGGGATAGTCATGGTTATCGCCATGCTCACCCTACCTGCCGGAACAGCTGGGTTCAAGGCTAAGAATCTTGCTTCCATGATGTTTTTTGCAACACTCTATTCCTTGCTTTTCTCCTTTGGGGGTCTTGCCCTTGGTTGGACACTCGATATGCCGGTAGGAGCGATGGTGGTTGTGTTAGCGGGAGCTTTCTTTTTAGGAAGATCGCTGGGAAATCTTATCAGGAAAAGGAGCATGAAACATGACAAAAGCTAGAAAGGCTCTTATAGAGCAATTGAAGATACAATCAGAACCTGTTACGGCAACAACCATGGCTAAGCATCTTCCCTTTGACCAAGCCACGATTTATCGCAACTTGCATTATCTGGAAGAACACGGATATGCCCAGTCCTTCATCCTGCATTGCAGCGAACATGGGACAGAGCGGTATTACAGTTATCACAGTGCCAAAGAAGGTGTCCATCATCACTGGTTTCATTGCGAGGTATGCCACAAGTTCATTGATCTTGGGGATTGTGAGCACCTGATGCAGTTGAAGAGATGGGAACAAGAGCACGGATTCCTCATTCATGACCATACTTTTTTTCTTACCGGAGTCTGTGCCTTCTGCAAAGAGTGATTACTGTTTCAGCAGGGAGAAGAGCTTGAGCCTATTGTTCACTTTCAGCTTGCCATAGATGTTCTTGATGTGGGTTTTGACTGTATTGGGTGAGATATAGAGGGTTTTGGCAATTTCCTGATTACTCAAGCCTTTTGCAAGCAATTGCAATACCTCCTGTTCTCTTGCCGAGAGGCCATAGTGACTTGCCTTTTCAATATGCAAGGGCTCTTTCGCTTCATAGGTCAAAAAATATTGGCGGCTGATGAAGTAATAAAGATGTACCGAGAGGGCGGCAAAGCAGAGGTAGACGAGCTTGAAGGGAAGCGTTCTGAAGAAAATCAGATCCAAGGGGAAAAGCAGAATGAGGGGAAGAAAGGTGTTCCTGATACCTTTGAGCAACCGTTCTTCTTCCCATGTGGTGGTTTTTTTGACAAAGATGATTGCGAGTATACCATGAATGAGCATGAACATGCTTGCACTGAAGAGATGTCCCTTAATTGTATCAGAAAGAGCAAGTACCCAATCGCCTTTGCTTTTTGCAATGATCACCCACAGACTGATCAGGAAAAAGAGAAGGATCAAAAGGCTGAGAATCCTGTTTCCCAGTCGTTTTTGTTTCTCGTCAGCAGGCAATACCTGGATCAGATAACGACTCATCATCAACAAGAGTATGGTGGTCAGGATGATGGAAACCAAGGTTGCTCCAAGACAGAAGGTCTGGTAGGAGAAGGAAGAAAGAACTTCGGCTTCAAGGATATTTGAGAGATAGGTGGCCAAAGTAACCAGACACATCTGCAAACAAAGCGGTACCAAAAAAGTCAAGAAGGATCCTGTATAGCGGTCACTGACACGAACACGCAGCAGGATGCATAAACAGGTGATGGAGACAATCAAGGCTGTAGTGAGAAACAGCAGTATATCCGACAGGATTACCATGATAGCCCTCCTGTGGCTATCCTAGCATATGCTGCTGCTCAGAACCATGCCTTAAGTCCTATTGTGAGAGAATCATTATCCTTCCAGTTCTTGTAAAGACTGTCCATATTGCTCGCCGATCCATACAGTGTACCCTTGGTGAAAAGCTCTATGTCATCGCTGATGGCGTACGAACCTCCTCCAAGCAAGACATATCCCTTACTCTCAATTTGGTACGTTCCTCCAAGGCGAAGAGTAACCTTTTCTCTGTAAAGTGGTACTTCAATAGCCATGGCCAACGAGTTTGCATATGGCTTTCCCTCATAAGAGGCCATCATATCTACAGCAAAGGGGCTGCTTGGGAAAGCGAGTATGTAATGCCCTTGATATGCCAGGGCATAGAAAGCGTTCGTCTTTTCATCGGTATAGGAGAGTTCTGCAAGATACGTCCACTTGCTGTTGTATCTTCCAAGGTCGGTTCCCTCTCTATCTTCACTGAGAAAAAACCCTCCTTCAAGGGCGAGGTTCCAAGGTCCTTTGGTCATGCTCGACTGTATACCAAAGAGTTGGTAGCGAGTATACATGAGATCTGCACTTATAGGGGCAAAAGTGATGGGATCGAACTCAATATTCTCAAATCCTGCTTGTGGATTATATCCATTGAAATAAAGAACACCAACATCAAGCCATCGATGACGGATAGTATAACGAGCACCTCCTCCAATATTTTGGAGCGTGTTTGTGTCCATCTCTTGCAATGTCACTGTGGCAAATTGGGCAGGCAGCAAGGCATATCGGCCTTCTTTCTGAAGATAGGAAGGGGAGAACCCAGGCTTGAGAAGCAAATCAAGGGTGCTACTTTCTGTATATACTGAAAGACTGATCATAGCCTCAGGCTGTTTCATAGCCTCCAAATCGTCCAAAATTCCTTTCCTCAGATCTTGGGCATTGAGAATGTCAACACAGTGCATCAAGGTTGCAGAACCCCATGGATGGGTGAATATTCCCCCCTTTAGCTGAACTGACCCAATAAAGAGCGAGAGGGAGAGCTCCTTGGTGGATAATTGTTGTTTTTGACCGTCATAAGTGAATTTCCCGATTATACGATACAGAGGCTTTTCTTGTTCAAGTGCGAACGTGAATGTTGCTTGTGGCTCTATTTCTGCATCCTTGTACAAGGTGAGACTCGTTTCGGATTGAAAGGAAATCGTTCTCTTGTCCATTTCTTCTTCGAAGAAGAAGTCGAAAGCAAAAAGTCCTTTGAGCAGGAAAAGTGAGAGTACAAGTATTAGTACGTGTTTCATCAAAGCCTCCCTGTTTCCAGAAACTTGGTTGTGAAATAGCCTGCGGGTAGATTCATGTCAAAGCGTGCTTGGAGTATTTCGAGACGAGTGGAATGTCCACTCGCGATTGTGGTCATACGTACATCGCCAGCCATCATTCGCCCCCCGATGGATGCTATCTGTTCAGTCTTGAGCGTCTTGAGCAAGGTTTTTTGATCGAGGTCATAGAACTCAACCAGCAGGGGAAGATAGGTGGCCTTGTCCACAGTGGTGATGTGCTTTCCATAAGTGGTAGGCTTGTAGGGAATTGAGAGAATGATATAGGTTTTCTCATCCTCTGAAAGCAGGGTATGTTCTGCTTCATGTGCATCATAGCTGGTGGAGGCCATATCAGCATAGGAGAAGTCGCTTCCCATGAAGGATCCTCCTTCTTCTGAAGTTCCGATTCTTCTAATCCTCTTCAAAGCTGGAAGATAAATCCATTGGCTGGTGCTGCCATCTTCCTCTTCTATGGACAAAAATCGGGTATTGCGTACATTCTCCGGTGAGAGAAAGACAGTCACCGAGGACACTCTTGTATCCTTTGTTTGACTGAGCGTCTGTATCCTTCGCTCTCTGGTTGTCCCGCTTGGCTCGATGAGGGTGAGTTTCAGATCAAGCGCGGATGATTGCGATTGTTGCACCTTGAGCACTTGCTCCATGATGTCCTGAGCCTTGTTCGACCCAAAGAGCATGAGAGAGGGAAGCAGCAGGAACAACAGCAATATGGGATATCGTTTCATAAACGCCTCCTGGGAATGAATAGGTGTGCATAATGGATTCTCAATGCAGGCAGCAAGGTCAGTGTACTCAATGCAGCAGTAGTCATAGCGATGCAAAAGAGCAGACCAAGGTTGACAATCGGGGTGAAGCGGCTGAACAACAGTCCGATGAATCCTAGGGCTACCGAGGCTGCATTGGCCAGGATTGCTCTTCCCGTTGTCATAAGCACCTGATCCAGTGTTTGCTGATTTCTCAAGAATGCTGCAAGCAGGTGAATCGCATAGTCCACCCCGATGCCGATGCAAAGGGCAGCAAGCAAACTGGTGATGATATCCAGCTTGATAGAAAAAAGAACCATGGCAGTGAATACAGAGGTCAGTGCAAAGATACAGGGGATCAAGGAGAGAAATGCGAGTTTTACAGATTTCAAGGTGACCAATACGAGCAGAAAGACCGCAATGAGAGAGCTGAAAAGAGAGATGATTTGACTCTTGGTCACCAATTCGGTCAAGGCAAGGCTGACTGCCTCTCCCCCTCCTATCTGTACCGTATAGGTTGGGGGAAAGAGCTCATAGACCAGAGCACTGAGTCTTTGCAAGGTTGCTGTTTGAGAATCCTTGAGCAGAATGGTGAAGGCCGTGGCGTCAGGCTCTAAGGGATCGGTGATGAAGGTATCCAAAGAGGCACTGTAAAGCAGCAGGTATTGGGCGATCAGATGGGAGAGTTCTTCTTCAGAGCCAAGACTGTAGCGTTTTGGGTCGACGGGTATTTCATAGCTTCCTACTCCCCCTGCCGTACTTTCTCTTTTCTGCTCGCTAGGTTCTTCGGTGACAAACAGCAAATCATCTGAGAAGAAATCGAATGTGGGTTCTTCCGTTGCCTGAACGTACGCTTCTTCTTCAGAGGGGCCGAGCAGTTGGTTCATGCGCTTGATGAATGGGATGATCGATTGTACTCCTCCTACAGACTCTTCTTGCTCTAAAACGGTGATTGCCTTCTCCAAGATAAGGAGGTTCTGAATACTGAGCACCTCACGCGTTGAGTCAGGAACAATCATGACAGTCAGGGCAAAACTGCCTTGCATAGCTTGGTTATATCGCTTACTCATCTGTACCAAAGCTGAAGAGCTTTTGAAAAAATCGAGCATATTGGTACCTTGTTGGAGATTTGCATAGGAAAGTGGCAACAACAGAGCAACCAGGACGCAGGAGAGCAGGATCATCGGCTTTCCCTTTTTATCGGCCAAATACAACAATACCGCAATCCAGCGCTCCTTCTTGGCAGTCTTTTTTGGACGACGCTTGAAAGCAAAGCGATGGTATACGAGCCGTATCAAAGCAGGGAGCAGCACCAAGGAACTAAGAGAGCAGATGACAACCCCTATGAAACTGAGAAATCCAAATGTACGAAACGGTCCGAGAGGGCTGGAGAGCTGCGCTAGGAAACCAAATGCTGTCGTGGCTGCCGCTGCAAGGATGGGATAGGTGTTCTTGCGCACTACCAAAGACAGGGTGGTGTCGATAACACCCCCCTGATACTCTTCAAAGACATGACTGAAGATATGAATTGTATAAGCACTTCCTACAATAAACAATAAAATAGGCACCAGCATGGTGGCCATGGTGAAGGTGATGCTCATCCATGCCATAATGAGCAGAATCAGGGCACTGCTGAAAAGCAAAGGAACCAGAGAGAGCAAGACAGCTTCGATTCTTCTAAGAAAGTAAAAAAGTACGAGCATGATAAGGATGGCGACAATAGGGGCAAGAAAGGCAAGATCAGAGAGAAGGCTTTTCTCAATTTCCTCGGTCACGGAAGCAAGGCCGAGGATGGAACTCTCCAAGTGCGGTATTTCGTCAAGGAGGTGCTGGATACTGGAAAGAAGGTATGAGGGGTTGTAATCCAAGGTGGTTTGTATAAGAACTGAAGCAACCCGCTCATCCGAGCTGATAAACGTACCTTCATAGAAGGAAGGCCAGCTAGCTATTCGCTCTTTGAGAAGCGTGAAATCGCCATCATACAGTTTTTTGGCTTCCACACCATCGAAGGAGGGCTCAAGATGGGTCAGATTGGTAAGGGAAGAGACTTGTTTGACGCCTTCAAGAAGTGCAATCGCGTTGGTAAGCTCCTCCAGACTGAGCATGTTTTGTTCACTAAGCATGCTTTGGGGAGCATACAGAGAGACCACCAAGGAATCGAGTGATCCGAAGCGAGCTTTGATCTGTTCATTTGTCTGTACTACTGGTGCTTGATCGGGGATGAACGCGTCTGTTGAGCTGTCAATGCGTAGCTTGCCGATACTGCTCAGCGCCAGCAGGCTCAGCAGTATCGAACAACCTACAATGGTCCAATCACGCAACGAAGATGTACCCATACTCCAATGGTAGGCCCTTGCAAGTAAGAATCAATCGCCTGATGACGGTAATCTTGCTCACCTGATAGGGTGATTTATAGCTCACCCGCAAGGTTTCAGCAACTTTACAAAGTGGTGAGGATGCCACATGATACTATATGGGGGAATATTATGAACTATACCAAGATTATTGCCACACTCGGCCCAGCGAGTGAGACAAAAGAGATGATCAGGGCGATTCTTGAAGCAGGTTGCAGGGTAATACGGCTCAACTTCAGTCACGGCTCTCATCAAGAACAGCAGAAACGATATGATTATGTTCGCCAAGTAAGCAAGGAGTTGGATATTGTCGTTACGGTATTCATGGATTTGCAAGGGCCGAAAATCAGGCTGGGCCAGCTAGAAGAGCCTAGTTATACACTTAAACAGGGAGAAGAGATTGTCATTACCACAAAACAGTGTATTGGCAATCGAAATAGGGTATGTATTGATTATCCCTATCTTCATCAGGAAATTCTCAGCGGGCAACGTATCTTGATCAATGATGGACTGGTCAGTCTTCAAGTAACCCGCATTGTTGATACAGAAATATATTGCACAATGCTTGAGGATGGTACTATATACCCTCGAAAGGGTGTGAACCTTCCCTCGGTGCCGCTTTCTCACTTAAGCAGCTTTACCAAGAAGGATGAAGCCGATCTTGCATTTGCATTTGAGAATAATCTCGACTATGTTGCTCTCTCCTTCGTACGCAGCGAGCAGGATGTAAAAGCGCTCAAAGATTATATGCTTCAGAATTTTGGAAGATTGATTCCCATCATCAGCAAGATAGAAAAGCCGGAAGCTGTTCAGAATCTTTGTAGAATCATGGATCACAGCAGCGTCATCATGATCGCTCGTGGTGATCTAGGAGTGGAAGTGCCTGCCGAAGAAGTTCCCATAATACAAAAGTCAATCATTCGGTCGTGTATAGACAGGGGGCTGCCTGTGATCACAGCGACTCAGATGCTTGAGTCAATGATGCACAATCCTCGTCCCACTCGAGCTGAAACCAACGATGTCTCCAATGCTGTGTTGGATGGAACGAGTGCTGTAATGCTCAGTGGAGAGACTGCAGCAGGAGAGTATCCCCTTCAAGCGGTAAGAACCATGGCTCGCATAACCGCTCTAGCAGAAAGAAGTGATGATTTTAAAAGACAGGTGTTCAACCAGATCAGGACTCTTGACCCTAAGCGGGAGCAAACGACCACTGAGGCGGTCGGCATGGCTACCAGAGAGCTTGCCCTCTCGATCAAGGCCTCTTATATTGCCTGTTTCACCCAATCAGGATCGACCGCTCGCCTCATTGCCAAGTTCCGACCATCGGTTCCCATTATTGCATTCTCTCCATTGGCTGAGGTCGTGCAGTTGCTTGCACTCTCTTGGGGAGTGACTCCGATTCTGATAGATGTCCAACAGAGTGTCGACCAATTATTGGCTTATGCCCCGGCATACTTGAAGGAGCACGGATTGGTGAAGAGCGGTGAGCGGGTGGTCATCACAGCCGGAGTTCCTGTGGGAAGCTCCGGCAAGACAAACATGATCAAAGTGGTAGAAATAGAGTAACCGCTTATGGTCTGAAGGAGATGTTCGTTCCTATGCTGAGAGCTCTTCCTGTATGGTCGAACAAATCCAAGGCCTTGAGGTCCAAACCCATGTAGACCGATGGCAAAATCTCGAAGGGGACCAATCGTATTCCAACGTTGATGAGTCCCCTCTTTTCTGCAATTCCTGCCGAGGGCGTTGCGCTGTAGGACACATTGCCGAAATCCAAGAGGAAATTCACATTGTTCTTGAACGTCTTGGGAAGCAGCGGGGTTTGGAAAGCGAGGGCAAAGTCAATATCGCTGGTCATCTGTTCTTTGAAGGTATACCCAAGCAGGATTGTTGTTTTTGAGGGGAAGTCCATGATGGTGCTCTCAAATGTTGA
>Ga0334885_1003135_pt1 | contig 15785 bp, 7 predicted proteins | sample GraSluR1_MG_8_FD_207233 | JGI IMG/M metagenome (GOLD analysis project Ga0334885, IMG submission 207233) | Sludge microbial communities from methane-producing bioreactor in Wageningen University, Netherlands - Granular Sludge_31_05-R1 | ecosystem: Engineered > Bioreactor > Anaerobic > Unclassified...
AATTAAGGGAAAACATAAAAACAAAAAAGTGCTTCTTTCTATCGAAATAATTTTAATTCTGGTTTTAATCTTTCTAAATGGACTCTTTTCAATGTCAGAAATGGCGCTTCTTAGAGTCAAAAAAAGTCGATTAAAATTGCTTGCAAAAGAAGGAAACAAATCTGCAAAAAACACATTGTCATTAATTAAAAATCCTCCAGAAATGCTTTCAACAATACAAGTTGGGATAACTCTTGTTGGTATTTTTACAGGAGTTTTTAGTGGCGCAACAATTTCTCAAACAATCTCAAGTCAAATTGCAAAAATCGAAATTCTTAAGCCGTATTCAATGGCAATTAGTATTTTGTTCGTTGTCCTTGTTATTACATATTTTATAGTCGTTTTAGGCGAGCTACTTCCAAAGCAAATTGGTCTTTCCGATCCAGAAAAAATATCAATGAAAGCGACAAAGCCAATTAAAATTTTCATGAAAATAAACAAACCTTTAGTTCGGTTTTTGAGTAAATCTACAAGGTTTTTTATGAAACTTTTTGGAATTAGCCCAGCAAAAGAAGAATATATTACAGAAGATGAAGTAAAGCTTTTAATCGCTGAAGGAACTAAAAAAGGCAATTTTGAAAAAGGTGAAAAACGAATTATTGAACGGGTTCTTTTTCTCGGAAATCTCTCAATTAAACGATTTATTACGCCAAAAGAAAAATTAGTTTGGCTTGATATAAACGATTCTTTAAAACTCATTCAAAAGAAAATTACTCAAAGTGATAAATCAGTTTTTCCTGTATTTGATGGGGGACTTGAAAATATTGTTGGAGCAGTTGAAGTCAAAGATATTCTTGCATGGACTTTTCAAAATCCCAAACACTTTGATTTGAAATCACTTCTTCAGCCACTTGCAAGCGTTCCCGCAAGGACTCCAGCACTTTTAGTTATCGAAAAACTTAGAAAATCTAATATCAGCATTATGTTGATAACCGGAAAAAACAAACACGAAATAATCGGAATTGTAAGTTTCCACGATATTCTCGAAGCACTTGTTGGAAGCTTTAAAGAGGATAATAGTTAAAACCCTTAGATTTTTTATTTCGTAAGCTTCTCCAAAATCAATTTGTTTACACTAATATTTAAATCTTTTGCCTTTCATCTATATTTGACTTTCAAAAGAAGTCCTTATACAAAAAAAGCCCAGTATTGCCTTTCATCTATATTTGACTTTCAAAAGAAGTCCTTATACAAAAAAAGCCCAGTATTTCACTTAAGCTTTTTTTAATTTAATTAGTCTTTTTTTGTAGTTTTTTTCTTAGCTACTGTCTTAGCCTTTTTTTCGTCTTTTTCTTTTCCAACAGCTTTTGCTTTCTTTTCAGTCTTTTCTTCAAGATCTTTTTTAGGTTTTTTCGAAGCTTTTTCACCTTTTTCTGCCAAAAGTCTTACAACTGCATCAAGTTTAGCTTCTAAATTTGCGAATTTTTCTTCAAAATATTCTGTTAAATCTTCTTCTGAGTGAGAACTATGATTTAGCTCTTTTTTACCTCCATCAAAGCATCCTTCGCAGTATACGGCTCTATCTCCAGAAGGTCTAAATGGTAATTCAAAATCTCTACCACATTCACAGCAAACAGCATCGTACATTCTTTTTTCTTCTCTTCTGCCTCTTGAATTTCTGTCTTCTCTTCTTGGTCTTTCATCTCTTCCGCCATCATTTCCTCTAAAACAAGAACTACACAAAACTGGCTTATTTCCTCTTGGTTTAAAAGGAACTTGGCAATCTTCTCCGCAATCAGAGCAGACAGTGTCAAACATTTCAGGTCCGTCATTATAACTGCTTCTTTTGTTTGAATAACTGCTTCTAAAATCTCTAGAACCACCTTCCCTTCTGCCACTATCCCTTGATCCTCCCTCTCTTCTTCCTCCTCTGCTACTTCCACCTCTAGCTCCACGATTTGATCTTTCCATTTGAAAAATTTATTAAATTAGCCAAAAGAATAAACTAATCGCTTAATAAAAGCAAATACAAAATTTTTCGAAATTTCAAAAAACACAAATCTAATTTTGTAAAATTGAATAATTGGCTTAAGAAAGATGTCGTTTTGCTTTATTTATTTTAAACACCAACCCTTTTAAAATTATAATCATCTCCAAAAGTGCTATCTGGTATTTCAGATAATAAAGAAAAAGGGCTTTTAAAAGTGTAATCATCTCCAAAAGTGCTATCAAAACTCAATAGTTTTTAAAAAAAACCTTTAATTTACAACAATACCAGTTTTTCTACGCGCTTTTTCATTTGGATATTTTTTCTCAATATAATCTTTTAGAGCTTTTTTTCTGGCATTTTCACCATTTTCGAAAACTCTTGCATACTCTCTAAATAATTCATCAGTTTGAATTTGATTTAACACTATCCCATTTATTTTAATATTGCCTCCCATACGCCTAAAAGTTGTGTCTGAGTATCTCGCGCTTGTAGAAATTTTATCTCCGTTTGAGCCGTTTAAGCTTCTTAGATCTTCAAAAAAGCTTATTGTTTGTTTTAATCTTTGTTCTCGAATATTTAGCTCTCCATTTTCAATACCTTGATTTAAAACATTTTGAGCCTCAGCCACTTTGCTTGATAAAAGTTCATCCATTTTAGCTTTTAGTTCTCGCAATTTTTGAATACTTGAAAGATTTTTTTCACCATTTAAAAGATCTTCATATTCTTTCATAATAGCCAAAATTTCCGAAAACAAATTTGTTTTTTCGTTTACATAGTTGATTGTTCTTGCTCTAAGCCCGAGATCAGGGATATTTCCTTTTTTTGCACCATATTTAGTAAACAAAAAATCCATTAAGTCATTTTCAACAACTTTTCTTGCAATTCCAAACCTCGATACTTCGCTCAGATTTCCATAAGTATCATCTAAGAATCCTTCTCCATCTTTATCTTTTTCAATCAGTCCTTCAAAATTCCTTTTTTCTCTTTCAAAAACAATTTCACTAAGCCGTTCTTCACTTATTTTATCAATTTGATCTTTAAATTTTTGACTTATTATTCTTTCAGAAACTGCTTCTGCAAGTTGTGTTTGAAAAAGTCTTTCGATTCTACTAATTTCTTCAGCTGTTTTTCCAGTAATAACATTCGAAAATTCACTTAGAAACTTATTACTTTCGCTATCAATATATGCTTGTATATCTGCACTTAATTCTTCATCAAAAATCCTGTTTGCTTCTTCTCGAAGTTCTTCGGGGAGTTGTATTCCAATATTTACTTTAATATTTTTAATTTGAGCAGGCTCAAAATTAAAGGAATCTTTCTCAATTTCAGTCCTTGCTTCGTTTAATCTAGATGGTACTCCAGAGGCAGTAGCAACAAGCCTTTCACTAGCATGTTCTTTAGCAAAATGATTTCTCATAAGTTCATAAAATTTATTTTGGGCAATATTTCTACTGGTAAAAACAGGATCTAAATCTGACAATAAATCTTCAAGAAAACCTTCACCTCCGAGGCTCTCAATTGAATATTTTTTCCCATTTACAGTAAAAACATTATCTTCAAATTCAATTCCCCATCTTTTTAAGTTATCGATTTTTTGCAAATACGCACTTTTTTCTAAATACGGACTTGCAATCGAAGTAGCTTCATCAAATTTTCCATCAAAAAGAGCGCTTTTAAATGCATCATATTCGCCATAATCAAAACCAAAAAGCTCTGAAAGAGAGCTCATATCATATTCTTGACCTTTAAATATTAAAGCCTCCTTTCTAATATCAAATCTATTTTCGCCGTTTCCGTTTTCAATACTTGATAGTTGTGAATATTTTTCTTCAAATTGCGCTTTCGAAATCTCTTTAAAATCCCAAAAGTATTTATCAAATTCTTTACCTTCAATTGGTACAGAAAAACCATAATCACTAATAGCAGTAATAATTTTCTTTTCGCCTTTTTCATCAGTTTGTTCAAAGATATATGGTCTAAAATTTTCAAGCGCTTCCCTAGAGAAAGAAATCATTGTTGTCTCACCATTAGCCTTAAGAATAAGTAAATTGTCATTTTCTTCTTTAAATTTTGCTCCTGTAAGTCCTGTTAGAAGAGGAATTCTGTTTTGAAAAAGAAGTTCGGAGCCAGCAAGTTTTAAGCCTTGAAATCTTTCTGGAACATTTTCTTCAAAACCAGCATCAATTCTTTCAATAAATTGAATTTTGTCATTTAGTCTTTCAACATTTCTTCTTAGTGATCTTTGAAAACTGGATCCTTCTAAGCTTTTTAAATCATCAAAAGATTTGCGATAAAGTGATTTTTCATAAGCACTTAAGTTGGAATTTCTACTAATTAGTACATTTGCAATTTCAATAATTCTTGTCCTTCCTTCAGGAGTTTTAAACATTTCTTCTACATATTTTGCACTTAATCTTTCTGGTATTTCTTGATTTTTTTCATCAAAAAACGATCTCTCATTAGATTCTGTATTTATTCTAACTAGATTTAAACCAGAACTAAATTCTTGAAATGTGATCGAGTTTTCTTCTATTTTAAGTCTATAAACACTTCTTTCAAAATTATTGATATTAAATTCAGTGTTTAATAAATATTCATTTTCAGAAAGACGAATAAAACCTTTTATCCCTTGAAACAATACCTTTCCATTTGATGTTAATTGTCCATCTTGAATAGCAAGTTTTAAATTTAACGGTATTAAATCATCAGATACTTCATTAAAACCTATTAAAACATTGTTTATAATTGTTTCTAGTCTTTGACTTATATTATTGGCAGTTAAAATATTGCCTTCTTTAGATACTATAGCAGAATATACAACTGCATTATTTAAAGATAAATTGTATTTGTTGTTTTCACTAGATAGTAAAAAGTCATTTCCGTTTATTCTAATTGTCAAGCCATTTGTAGCTTCTCGAACGGATTCAATTCTCGCACTTTTATCAACTGGAAATCGAATGTTTTCATTTTTGACACCATTAATTTTTCCAAAAATTACACCATCTTCCAGCACAAAAGAATTAGAAAATCTTTCAGGAATAATTAACTTTTCTGTTTGTTCAAAACTTTCTTCTTGTTTTTCAACAGTATTGTAAGTTATTGCTTCAGGGGGCATTGTTCTTCTTTTCGGTGGAGCAACTTGCAGGGCAGGGCTTGCAGGCGGAGCAACAGTTGTAAAGGTCGGAGATTGAATTGTTGTTTCATTAGTGTCGGTAGTAGGAACATCTTCGACTGTAGGCAAAGGCGTTTCATCAGCATCTTTTTCAGGATTTTCGACTCTTTCTTGAACATTTCTTTCTGCCGCTTCTTGAACAGGCACTTCATCAGCACTTAGATCAGAAGTTTCTGCCACTTCTTGAACAGGCACTTCATCAGCACTTAGATCAGAAGTTTTTGCCATTTCTTGAACAGGCACTTCATCAGCACTTAGATCAGAAGTTTCTGCCATTTCTTGAACGCCAAGATTTACGCTATCGTTTTTAGACTTAATTTCATCATATATTTGGCTTACCAAAGACACAACCTCTTTGTCAGATTTTTCATCAAGGCTAATTAGTGTTATGTTATAAACCAAATCAACAACTTCTCTTACTATGGCATCTTTATCTAACTCGCCATAATTTTCTATTTCTAGAATAAGATCATTTTTGTTTTCAATGATAAAATTTTTAACATCTTTAAGGTTTTGATTTTCTGAAATAATTTCAGTATTTTCATTATTTGAAACTACTTCAGGTTGTCTTCTATTTCGTGGACGATATGAACGAGTCGAAGTTTTCGCTTCTACAGTATCTGTACTTGGTGATGCAACAGGCGAATTCTCTGCATCAGGCGAACTCTCCACGACAGGCGCGCTCTCAGCTTCATTTACGACCACACTCTCAGGATTTTCCAAAGGTAAAGCAACAGTTTCATTCACAGCCAAAGGCTCCTCTGCGTTCACCGCATCAGTCCGATTCACAGCCAAAGGCTCCTCTGCGTTCACCGCATCAGTCCGATTCACAGTCAAAGGCTCCTCTGCGTTCACCGCATCAGTCCGATTCACAGCCAAAGGCTCCTCTGCGTTCACCGCATCAGTCCGATTCACAGCCAAAGACTCCTCTGCGTTCACCGCATCAGTCCGATTCACAGTCAAAGGCTCCTCTGCCTTCACCGCATCAGTCCGATTCACAGCCAAAGTCTTCTCTGCCTTCACCCGATCAGCCCGAAGCTCAGTCTCCCCTCCGCTTTTCGCCCCACCTTCATCAATTTCAGTATCCCCTGATACCTCCTTAAGCCTTCTCGAAAAAGTTCTTCCTCTTGCCTTTCTTCCCATTTGTTCTAGCTCTCCAAACTCTTCTTTACTTAGTTTATTTTTACTATATTGCTCTGTAAGATAGCCAATTCTACCGAGAGAAATAAGTGTATCTTCATCAAGACTACCTTCTTTTGCTTTTTTGTTAATATCATTCAAAACTGCTAATAATGGTGTTGAAAAGCTAATAAATTCTGCTTTTTTAGCTTCCCATTGTTTTACACTACGGTTAAAAGCTACTGCGTCAAAGACTTCTTGTTCTTCATATTCAGGCACTTTTTGATCAGGAGCAAAATTTACTCTTCTTCGAACAACCTTTGAGTATTGTATTTTTTCTGGTTTTCTTTTTAAAATATCTCTTTCAACTTGGCTTAAAACAGTTGTTATTTCGTCAACATTTTTTCGCACAAGCATTATTCGGTCCTTAATTATTTCTTGTCTTTCAATCTCTTCCCTTGAAACTTCATTATTTTCTATTTTATCACTCGAAATTTCTTCATTTTTTGCATCCTCGGCTTCTTTTGAAACATCTCTTTCTCTAAAAGAATCATCTGGTAGATTTTGAATAGGTCTTGAAAGTGCATAATAAATTAATCTGTTTTTCATATTTTTTTGTTTTAATTTTTCTACTTATTTTAGCACAAAAACACTTTTATTTCTAGTAAATAAAAGCTCCAAAATATCTTTGTATTTTTTTCAACTACAAAAACTATCAAAACAACAAACAATCTCACCAAAAAAACACATTTGCCACAAATCCCTGAGTCCTTAGCTACCTCATCTACTCGCCATTCTCATTATCTCACCACCTTCCCTACAACCTTCCTCAAAAATTTCCTCGCCCCATTTTGTTTAATATAATTTAAAGCGCCTTTAATTTTTGCACTAAACCGCCCAACACCACTATCACCAAGATTTGTTGCACCTGCGGTTCTTTTTCCGTCCCATCTTAAAAACGGTTCACAAACTTTCGCAAAATTACATTCCTGAATAATATATTTTCGTCCATTTTCGCCCATTTTTGAAAGTTCATCTTTTTTCCAAAGCTCATAGGCCTTTATTAAGCCATCTCTAAATTCCAAAACAACTTTTTCGCCACGATGTCCATTATTCAAACTCCCCAAATAATCAATCCTTCCAATTCCAAAACCAGCACAGGCCCCAACACACTTCGAAGCGATTTCACTTCCCAAAGTTGTCAAAACTGGCAAAGAAAATTTCATCATTTCATTAATTCGATTTCTCGCACCGGTAATTGTTTCAACGCAAATTCGATCGATATTGAGTCCAAGCGAACAAGCCTCATAAATCAACGGAATTTCAGAAGTCTTTACCCATCCCAAAAATTTAAAACGGTCCTTATATTTGCTCGCATTAACCCAATTCAAAAATCGCTCAAATGTTTTATTATCAAGCCCCGCAATTGCTCCACCAGTTGAAACAAATTCAAGTTCCGGACAATTTTCCATCGCCATTTCAACACCTTTAAATAAAAGCTCTTCATCAACCCAAGTATTGTAGCCACCAAGCCAAAGAATATTAAATTTGTCTTTAGAAATTTTAGAAACGACGCTTTCAGAAGGCTCAGAATTAGCTCCATTCTCCGCTCCGCCCTTCAAAGCCTTATCACTGGAAAAATTTTTCGCCTCGCCCTCAGACAAAGCCTCACCATTCAAAAAATCCGCCTCGCCCTCAGACAAAACCTTATCACTCAAAAAATCTTCAGTCCCATTCTCAATTGTACAAACCATTTCAGTTCCAAAATTCGAAGCATTAAGCCTTCCAGCCCAAGCCAACGAGCCAAGAAGCGCATATTCTTCTCGTTTGCTAACTGCCGAAAATTTATCAGCTCTTTTCAAAATTGTTTTTTCAAATTCAAAATAATGTGGCAAATAAGCATCACTTTGCATTTTGAAAGCCTGCGCCTCAGCTTCCGCCATTATCCAACCATTCAAATCAGCCCAAATCGGTGCATTAGTTTTAAGTCGACAAGCCAAATAAGAAGGATAAGTATTTACGCCTAAAATCAAATCAGGCTTAAATTCATCATGCACATTTTGAACAGACTTAAAATCTTTTTTTTCTACACGAACAATACTTTCATCAAAAACTTTTTCAACGGGCGCCATCTCAATTGCAACACATTTAATCTCAAATTTTCCTTCACACGCTTTTAAAAATTGATAACTACGAATTCCGCCAGCAGGGCGACTTTCGGCTATATCCTCAGGCATAGGTGATGCACCAATAATTAGTAATTTTTTCATTTAATTTTTTTTAAACATAATGCACGACATAACGCAAAACACAACACAACCCAATTCATCACTCTCAACATAACGCAAAACACAACACAACCCAATTCATCACTCTCAACACACAACACAACACACGCCCCAACACAACATACAAAGAAATAATACACAAAACACAAAGCCAAACACAAGTAAAGAGCAAAACACCTAAAATTTAAAAACACAATTTTGACAAAATGAAAAACATAAGCCAAAAACACAATTACACAATTTTCTCACAAAACAACGCAATTCATAAGCACGACTATCCAAAACAAGCAAAGCAAGAAAAAGAACCACACAACAAACAACAACAAGGAAAGCAAAACTCAAACAAAACAATACTTCAAAACAATACAGCCATTTGTAAATTTTTTTTAAGAAACGATTAGTCAAAATATTAGTTATAATTAGCGTAGTTTTGATATTGAAATATAGGCTAGAAATAAAGGAAATGCCAAGCTACGCAAAACCCGATCATTAAAAAAAATGAAATTTTTTAAACTTTTGATTAGTCAAAATGATTGACCTTCCTTTATCACTTTGATAAATTGCTTACCGTTATAATTCGACTTATAAAATTGAAAAAAATTCATTCCAAAGCCAAAAAACAAGAGTTTAGACGCCGAAAATCTAATATAATTTTTTAGTTGTATTCATATATATTTTCAGAAATTTTAGCCCTTTGACAATTAGCACCGTAAGACAACCATTTTAAGAAAAATATTAAGGAGATTAAAAAGATAAGAACTTAATAAATCTTAATAAAACCTTACGGAAAAGAAACTTACTTAAAACAAGTAACAACTTTACATATATATATACAGTTATTGTTGTTTCCAAAATTATTTATAAATCATTTAACCCCACAAGGTATGCGAAATTTTCGCAAAGCAATCGCAACACTTTCAGTTGTAGCGATTCTTTCTTCTCTCGTGGTGTCGACAGCATTCGCTGGAACTTTCAGCGATGTACCTGCTGATGCTTACTACTTCAACGCAGTAGAAGTACTAGCTGACGCTGGAATTATCGACGCTTCAAGAACAAACTTCGAACCTGCAAGAAACTTGCAAAGACAAGAAGCTGCAAAGCTTATTGTTGAATCAGCAGGAAAAGTTGCAGATGTCCCAGCTGTTGGACACTTTACAGATGTACCAAATACACTTTGGTCATATGAATATGTAGAAACAGCTTATGCACATGGCATTGTAAATGGATATTCAGACGCACAAGGAAACCTAACAGGTAGATTTGGCCCATCTGATACAGTTACAAGAGCACAATTTGCAAAAATGATAGTAGAAGCTTTCGATCTACCATCACACACACCATCATCACCAACATTCCCAGATGTTACAGATACAAACGCTTGGTACTACCAATATGTAGAAACAGCCGCACATCATGGAATCGTCAGAGGATATGCAGATGGTTCATTCGGTGCAAACAACAACATCGTAAGACAAGACGGAGCAGTTATGATCTATAGAGCTCTTGATGACGCTGGAGTTGTCCCAGGAGACGACGATGATGACGACGATGACGACTATGTCCCAGGAGACATCGAAATCTCACTAGGAAACACACCTGCGTCAGCAGTTGTTCCAAAGAACGCAACAAGAGTTCCATTCTTAGTAATGGATGTTGAAGGCGAAGGAACACTCGGTTCATTAACATTCGAAAGAGTCGGAGCAGGAGCTCCTAACGATTTCATCAATGTTTACTTATACGATGGAGACAAGAGACTTACATCAGGAAGATCAATCAATTCTTCTACACACAGAGTTACATTCACAGGAGTTAACTACGCTGTTAGCGGAACAAGTGAATTAACACTTATGGCAGACATGAGTGGAGCTTCAGGAAATGTAAATGGATTCAGGTTAGTCGACCATACATCTAAAGACAATGTTTCTTATAGAAATGTTGAAGGAAATCTAATGTCTATTTCGAATGTAGATGTTGGAAAAGTAACAGTTACTAAAGGAGCAAATCCATCAAATCCAAAACTAGGAGAAAAAGAAGCTAAAGTAGCTGAATTCAAACTTGCAGCATCATCAACAGAAGCTGTAGATGTTTATGGAATCACACTTTACGCAGGAGGAACAGTTTCAACATCAAATATTTCAAACTTTGTTTTGAAACAAGCTGGAGTTGAAATCGCTTCTACACCAATGGTTGAATCAAACGACACAATCGTTCTATCATTCGATTCACCATTCGCTCTAGGAAAAGGAGACAATAGAAACTTCGAGCTTTACGCAGACATTGGACAATCAGCAAGAATCAATGACACTGTTATAACATACCTAGAAAACAAAGTTGACCTTTACTCAGTAGGATCCGTATATGGTTTCTCAGTAGAAGTTGATAATGATGTTACAGGTACATACGATGGAGGTGGTTCAAATCATTCAAAAGTAACAGTCGAAGGAGGACAAATCACAATTTCATTCCAAGGTCCTTCAATTCAAGATTACGCTGTAAACACAAAAGATGTTCAATTAATGAGATTCATTGTTGTTTCTCAAAACAATGTTGAAGTTAGAAAAACAAACTTCACTTTCACAACAAACGGAACAGAAACAGATTATACAAACGTAGAACTTTATGATGTAGATTCAGGAGAAGTTTTAGCAGGTCCATGGGATCCAGAATCAGGAGATTCAGGACTTCCAAAATCATTCTCAGATACATGGAGCCTTGAAGCAGGGGTTGAAAGAACTCTAGCTTTCAGAGCTGATCTAGGAAACTTCGCACCAATTGTTGGTGAAACAGTACAAATCGAATTGAATGTATTCGGACCAACAGATATCAGAAATCTAGACAACAATAGAAATGTTGATCCAGCAGATATCGTTCCATCAAGTCCAGTAGTTGGAAATGACCACAAAGTATTAGACGGAACAGCAAGTGTTTCAGTTGCAGGTACACCTTCAGCTCAAACATATATAAATGGGTCTAGTAATCTTGATATGGCAGGATTCGTAGTTTCAGCTGGAGCTGGAAAAGATTCTTACCTAAAATCATTAACAGTTGAAGCTGTTGGAGCAAATAGCTGTTCAACAGAATCTGATTGTGTACTTACAGTTACTCTATGGGACGGATCAACACAACTCGGTCAAACAAGATCACTTTCAAGCACAAATATGGCAACTTTCAGCAGTCTTAATTTAAAGATTGCAAAAGGAAGCTCAAAAACTCTTACAGTTAAGACTTCATTAAACACATTGGCTGCAGTAGCAGGTGGAACAACACTAAGATATGAAATTCCTCTAGCCTCAGACATGACACTTCAAGATTCAGAAGGAAATGCTATTGTCCCAAGTTTAGCTGCAACTCCATTAGTAGGACCAGCTCATACAATAGCAGCTGCTGGAACAGTTACAGTTGTTAGAGCACCAAATGAATCAAATGTTACAGATTCAAGAATCGTTGTAGCAGGTACAGCTGGAGTAACTCTAGCAAAATTCAGAATGACAGCTTCAAACGAAGCATTGAAATTAGCAAAAGTTCCAGTAGATGTTACCGCAGGAGCAACAGCTTCAACAGAAGTTGTAAACCTTTATCTTTATGAAGGAACAACAATGGTTGCAGGACCAGTAACTCCAGACGGAAATGGCTTAGCAGTATTCACAACTTTTGCACAAGACTTTGTTATTCCAAAAAATGGAACAAACACATTAAGTGTTGTAGCAGATCTTGCAACAACAGACGATGCAGTATCAGGAGCCGCAATAGTAGCAACTCTTATGTCTTCATCAGCCGACTTTGAAATAAGAAGTGCAGGTGGATCAAACACAACAATTTATGGAAATGTAGCTGGTTTACTAGATGTTGCAGGAAATGAAATGAGAATCAGAAAAACAAACCTAACTCTTTCAAGAGTAGCTCTAAGCGAAACAAACATCCTTGGAACTTCAGAATTATACAAATTTAATGTAGAAGTTACACCAGGTAAAACAGCTTCAATCAAACAATTAAAATTTGAAGTAGACAATGGAACAAGCGGAGCAGTAGCAGGTTATGAACTTTACAGAAATGATGTGTTGGTAGCACAATCAGGAGGAGGAGCAGATGTCGGAGCAGTTGTAAATGTTGTAAATGCAGGATCGATAGATACAGTTACAATTTCATACAGAGCAGCTGTTGGACCAAAAGAGTTTGAATTAGAAGGAGGAACAAACCAATTCTCTCTTAAAGCAACAGTAGGAGCAGGTGTAACAGTAGATGAATCAATAACAACAAAATTGTTAGTTGATACTTCTTTAACAGCTGGAGCACAAACATTAGTAGATGCTGGAGCAATTACAGGATTTACAAGTGGCGACTCAGCAAACTTCATTTGGTCAGACATGTCAGCAGTACCACATGATGCTACAAACGGAGCAAGTACACCAGATTGGGCAAATAGTTATCTATTAAAGAGCCTATCACTTGGTTCACAAACACTTATCAGAAAATAATCTCTTTAAAAAAAGATTTTATAATCGAATAAGAAACTCAAAAAACCGCCCCCTTAAAAGGGCGGTTTTTTAGTACCCCAATTTTTTTCATAAAGCCCCCATCTCCGGCACACTGAATTTTTTTTCATAATAATTTAAGATTTTTTTAATAAAGTTTTGCTAGTCTAGTGATTATTAATAAGTTTTATGACAATTAATTATAACTATGAAAGAGCTAAAGTATTTGCTTCAAAAATAATTAAGAGCAATTCTATAATTTATAGTCCAGCAGTTGGATCTATTAAAATAAATTCTAAAGGATTTCGTCATTTAATTTATAAAAACGAAGGCCACAAAAGAAATAAACAAAACCAAATTGCAAGGTTTTATCTTTTAAAGTATCTAAAGCCTGTTTTGAGTAAGTCATGGTTTTATCAAGAATACCTCGAAGAAAAAAATACGGTATATTGGTCATTTATAGCCATAATTGAAAACAAAATCCGAATAAAAATTATTTTAAAAAAAGTCGGAAAAGGGAATATACATTTTTGGTCAATCATTCCAATTTGGAGAAGTAAATACTATAAAAACATTAAAATAAATATAATACACAAAGGAAATCCCTCTCAAGACTAAAAAAACCTAAGCTATATAAACCTAGGCCACTTTAGTGAACTTGCTGATCAACTCAAACGAAGTGGTCGATCTGAAGGTTGCCCTTACAAGTTCTTAAAAAAAATATCATATTTTTGGGAATATTTCAATAAAACTTCAATAATTTGTATTTAATTTTTTCAAATGCTCTATCGCTAAATCAACATCATCAAAACTATTTAAAACACCATTTTTATAAAGCAAAAAAGGCTTGAAGTATTTCTACTCCAAGCCCTTTCTCTTAAGCAATCCTTGTGCTTCAAACGAAAGCCCAAAGGCTTCATTCAAGAAATACACAAGAATTGCACTCTCCGCAATCCGCAGGACTTGTATTACACCGTTCGCGGATACCTCCACAAACTCCGTCATTTAAGACAGGTGTAATATCTCCGCAATCACTGCAGTTGTTGAAGTTCTCTCCCATAGCCAGAGAACATCCAAACACCCCACACTCGGGGAGATCAGCACAGTCCGCCGGACATTTCGTCGCGTTCTCGGCTCCGCCCCTCGCATCGCAGAATCCGTCCCCACACACAACGGTGTAAGGACAATCTTGCGGACAATCAATTCTTTCTTGATCATCGTCGCAGATTCCGTTTCCGCACGCACAGGCGCATGAGCCATTTTGACACCCTCGAAGCCATGGATCATCGGTTCCGCAGATTGTTCCGCAAGCTCCGCAGTTTCCTGCATCGCTCATCAGATCAACCTCGCAACCGTTGCTTGTGTCGCCGTCGCAGTCTTCAAATCCCTCTTCACAGCCGAGAAACTCACAAGTTCCTCCGTCACAGGAAGAGATACCATTCGAAAACCCGCAAGCAACCGCGCAAGCTCCGCAGTTGTCGATGTCGGCAAGCGCACTCTCGCACCCATCGCTCGGATCTTCATTGCAATCATGGAAACCTTCAAGGCAAGCGCCCATCTGGCAAATACCATTATCACAACTCGCCCCAGCGTTGTCGTACGAGCACACAGTCCCGCACCCTCCGCATGCCAACACTTCCGTCAGGAAGTCATAACATTCGGCTCCGCATGCAGTAGTGCCACTAGGGCACCCGCACATGCCTTTGGCGCAGATCTGCGTTTCAGAGCAAACTACACCGCACCCACCGCAATTATTACGGTCAATGTCGGTGTCAATGCAAGCCCCCTCGCAAATTTTCTCCCATATTTCACATTGCAAAGGGGGAAGGTCATCCAAAGTTTCCAGTCCATCAAGTCCATCCATCCCATCCACCTGCCCAGCTTCCTTCTCCACTATTGCTGGAAAGTCGCCGGGCAAAATACATCCCCCACCGATAAACAAAAAGAAAAAAGTACAAATAGATGCAAACTTCATAAATACCTCCCTGTAGGGTTATTGTTGCAAACTGTCAAAGAGCATTTTAAATCAAATCATAAATCACGAATTATGTCAACGCCACTTAAAGTTTTTAAAACTAATATTTTTTTAAAAACAACAATTTCCATTATCAAGTTGGTAAAAATTTTAATAATTGTCGCCATTTTTTAGAGCAAAAAAAACGCCCCTTCAAGATAAATAAAGGGGCGTTTTTTGGTGTTGCTCTGATCAAATATCCTTTTAAATGCTCTAAAAACTTTAATTTCAAAGGTAGATTTTCCACTTTTTTAAGAATGAAAAACAATTACCAAATAAAACCTTGTTTCGAGATAAAGAAATCGTCAATTTTTTACAAAAGAAGAATTATTACCAGAAGAAACATCGTTTCAAGTGCTATAAAAGAAGAACTTCTCTAAATAAATAGAGGACGACCGTAAGTAAAAACTTCGATCTTTGAAGCAAATCTTTCGAAACAAATTCACAGACTTACAAGGCACCACCCTCATAAATCGCATATTTATTTCAGACAAAATACTTTTTTTAAAAAGTATGTTTGCCTAAAGCATAAAGCAAAGGATATTCCCCAGAGAAAGTCGGTTTCAAAGCGTTTTCTAACTAAAAGAAACCTTTAAAGCCGACTTTCTTCAGGGAATTATTTGCAACCAATATTTAAATGATCTTTTTATTTTTATTTTCTGAATATACTATATCATTATTTTAATATAAAAGTCAATACTAAAATTGCAAAAAAGTAAAAAAACTTGTAAAACAACAATTTTTTAAGCAA
>Ga0334885_1003141_pt1 | contig 15762 bp, 15 predicted proteins | sample GraSluR1_MG_8_FD_207233 | JGI IMG/M metagenome (GOLD analysis project Ga0334885, IMG submission 207233) | Sludge microbial communities from methane-producing bioreactor in Wageningen University, Netherlands - Granular Sludge_31_05-R1 | ecosystem: Engineered > Bioreactor > Anaerobic >...
GGAGCTTTTTCCGGTACAACGGCCCCTCCTACTTCTCCAGCAGTTCCCCGAATGCCTTCGCCAGAGACCGTTCGTCGAGTCCCATGGCGGCGATCACGTCAGGTGAGGCTCCGGATTCGCCGTACCGGTGAACTCCCACTGACCTGAAGGCACACGAGAGGCCGAGTTCCGCCATGCGGGCCGCGAGTATGGACCCCATTCCGCTGTTCACTGAGTGATCTTCGCAGGTGAGTATCCTTCCCGTTCGGGCGGCGGCCCTGAGGGCATCGTCATCCGGGGAAAGGGGGCTTGAGACCGAGTAGACAGCTATCTCGACTCCCTTTTCATCGAGAAGGATCTGCCTGGCCTTCAGGGCCCTTTCAGCCATGGCCCCGAGTGCGAAGACTGTCCCGTCCTTTCCTTCGCGAAGGAGGTCGGCTCTCCCGTAGCGGAACGTGTAAGAACCGGCAAAAAGCGGCTCTCCTTCCTCGTTCATAACAACACCGAGCTTGCTTCTCCCCATGGCGAGGCAGATACAGCCCGGTTCCCCCAGTGCCCACCGGACAGCCCTGTCCGTCTGGTTGGGATCGGCAGGCACCACCAGCCTCCATCCGAAACAGTTCCTGAGAAGCCCCACATAATCGATGGCCTGGTGCGTTTTTCCGTCCTCTCCCACGTCCAGCCCCACGTGAGTGAGCACTGTCTTGATGCTCGCAGAGTTTATGTCGTTGAGCCGCTGCTGGTTGTAGGTCTCCGAGAGGCCGAAAACTCCGAAATCAGCCCACAGTGAGACGACCCCAGCCGTGGAGGCCGCTCCTGCCGCAGTAGCAGTGGAATGCTCCTGGATTCCTGCCTGGATGAACCAGTCAGGGCAGTTCTTCGCAAAATCCCCCGTCTTTACGGAACCGGCGAGGTCGCAGTCAAAAACGAGGAGAGGCGTTCCGCCTTCCCTTCCGTAGTTTTTCTTTCCCACGTCAGCGAGTGCCGCACCAAATGCGGATCTGTTGTCGGTCTTCTTGTCGAGCCCGTACGTGACGGGGTCTCCCGGGACAAGGTTTCCCGAGGACGGGGCGACGTGCCGTCCTGCCGGAATTGGTTCGGAGTCCCTTCTCTTCCGGGCCTCTCCAAGGAGAGAAGGATCCTGTCCGAGTTCCTTCATGGCCAGCACGTACAGATCCTCCCGAGGGGCTTTCCCATGGTACTCGGAAGAATTCTCCATAAATGAGACCCCTTTGCCCATGACGGTCGTGCAGAGAATAACCGTCGGGACATTGTTTTCAGCGCTCTTTTTAAGAGCCGTGTACAACTCGGAGATAGAATGGCCGTTGCACTGGAGGACTTCCCAGCCGTCCGCTTTCCAGAGGGCGGGAAGATCCGCCGGCATGACAGAATCAACGGTCCCGGAGATCTGGATCCTGTTCCAGTCCACAAGGACGGTGATATTCGCCAATTTCTCCTTTGCGGCCATTCTCCTGGCCTCGGCGATCTGTCCCTTGGTCTGCCCTCCGTCCCCCATGAGCACGTAGGTCCGCCCGCCGTTCTTCCTGGACTTCTGTGCGAGGGCAAATCCTACAGCGGCGGAAAGGCCCTGCCCGAGGTTTCCGCTGCCCCAGTCGATCCCGGGGACGTCCCGTTCAACATGCCCCTGGAACGGAGAGCCGCACTGCCGGAAATGGGCTATTGCGTCCATGGGATCAAAGAATCCGAGTTCGGCAAGAACTGCGTAGGCTCCGGGAGAGGTATGGCCATGGCTTATGACCACGTAGTCCCGGTCGATTTCGGAACAGTTCTCCGGAGTAAGGTTCGCTGCCGTATACACGGCGAGATACATCTCCATGCTGGAAAGGGATCCGGCAGGATGTCCGCTGTCGGCGAGGGTCACCATGGTAACGGCGTTTCCGCGGCACCTCCCGGCCGCCTCTTCAAGGGCATGGACCGCAGGTCCGTCAAGGGACTCCACGGGAAAATTCTTCAGTACGGGGAGATTCAGGCTCATAGCGATATCGCCTCCTTGAATTGTGACAGGACAGATTATACCCAAGAAGAGGGAAAAAGTCAGGAAAAAGGGCGGCCCCCGGGAGCCGCCCTTTCTTTATTCCAGGTATACCCTCGGGACCCGCTTCAGGAACATGATGGGGACTTCGTAGTTTATTGTTCCCCTTACTGCAGCGATCTCCTCGGGAGTGAGGGTTTCATTTCCCTGGCGTCCCACGAGGACGACCTCGTCTCCCTTTTTTACATCCATTCCGGTGACATTCACCATGCACTGGTCCATGCAGATGTTTCCCGCATGGGGAACTCTCTTCCCGCCGATGAGCACGTCCACCTTCATGGAGAGAGCCCGTGAATAGCCGTCCGCGTACCCTACGGGCAGCACCGCCATCTTTTCAGTGTCCCTTGTCATATACCTGAGTCCGTATCCGATCCCGCTCCCGCCAGGTAGTTCCCGCACCAGCGCGACCTCCGTCTTTACCTCGAAGGTGGGGAGGAGTGGAATGGACCTGACACATTCTCCGGAAGGATACATTCCGTAAAGGATAATTCCCGGACGGACGCCGTCAAGATATTTTTCGGGACAGGCAAGCGTGCCGGCGCTGTTGCAGGCATGACGGAGGGGGATCCGGATCCCCATGGCCTCGGCGGCCTGAAGGGCCTCCATCAGTCCACTGAACTGCCTGTCAGTATAGGCAAGGCGCGTTTCGTCCGCTGTGGCGAAGTGTGTGAACATTCCTTCGATAAAAAGACCGGGAAGGGAGAGCAGTTCATCAAGGACCCCGGGGATCTCCTTCGGCAGAAACCCGATCCGCCCCATTCCAGTGTCCACCTTAACATGCACAGCAGCTTTTTTTCCCTGGCGCACGGCCTCGGCGCTCAGGACTTTTGCAAATGAAAGATCAGTTATGGTTGCTGTTATGCCGGTCCTCACATATAGGGGCACCGAACGCTCGGGCGTAGGGCCGAGGACCAGGATGGGATCTGTCACTCCTCCCTCCCGAAGCTCCAGGGCCTCGTCGGGGATAGCGACTGCATATCGGCGGCATCCCGCCTCTGCGAATGCACGGCAGACTTTCAGCGCTCCGTGTCCGTACGCGTCCGCCTTGACAACTGCGAAAATTTCGGGTCCCTGGCCTACATGGCTGCGGATGGCCTGAAAATTCGCTTTCAGGTTCGCTATGTTCACTTCCATACGTGTTGCTCGGTGCATGAGGATCTCCTTCCTTTTCTGAAAGAAAAAAGGAGGCGGAAGACCGCCCCCTTTTCTTCCGCAGCAAAAAGTGCAAGAGAAATGTTATATCTTGAGTGTCCCGTTCTTTCTCTTTTCGTCGAAGTCCTTCACGAGCTTCCTCAGTTCGCCGGACAGCAGGAGAAGCGCCACAAGGTTGGGGGCGGCCATAAGACCGTTCAGCGTGTCGGACATATCCCAGAGGTTGCTCAGGAAATTAGCCTTGTCGCCGAGGAACACGCCGCCGGCCGCGCCAAGAACGATAACTGCGACCCAGACTACCTTCAGGACTGGAATGATCCATGTTCCGAAAATATAGGTCCCGCAGGTCTCGCTGTACCAGTACCAGCCCAGTATTGTGGAGAAGGCGAAGAGTCCGAGCCCCACTGAGAGGATCATGGTGCCTGTACCGCCGAGTACTGTCTCAAAGGCGGAAAGGGAAAGCTGGGCTCCCGTGAGATCGGGCTGCCCTGTGAGGACGCCGCTCGTCATGATCGCAAGGGCCGTGAGGGTGCAGATCACGATGGTGTCGGTGAACACTTCAAAGAGACCGTACATACCCTGGCGAACAGGATGATCGACGACTGCAGTGGCATGGACCATGGGTGCCGAGCCAAGACCGGCTTCGTTGGAGAAGACGCCCCGGGCGATCCCCTTTGTAATGGCGACTTTCACCGCCCAGCCCGCAATAGCGCCAGGCATTGCCATGGGATCACTGACTGCATATTTCACCGCGCTGCTGAAAGCAGGGCCTATGGCCTCGGAATGGGTGGCGACGACGATGATCCCGCCGATGATATAGAAAATGGCCATGAAAGGCACAAGGTAGGTCGTAACATCGGCAATTCTCTTCAGTCCGCCGATGATCACGAGGGCTGTGAGCACTGCGACCACGATTCCCGTGTACAGGTTGGGGATCCCGAATCCGAGGTTGAAGCCTTCAGCTGTGGAGTTGGCCTGGATCGCGCATCCGATTCCGAAAGAGGCAAAGAACCCGAAGAAGGCGAAGAGCCATGCAAGCCACTTCTGTCCTGCTCCCTTTTCCAGTATGTACATGGTACCGCCGCGCCAGTTGCCCTGTGCGTCCTTTTCACGGAACTTGACTGCCAGGGTAACTTCCGCCATCTTTGTGGTCATGCCGAAGACAGCGGAGATGAGCATCCAGAAGAGCGCGCCCGGACCGCCGAGGTGAAGGGCGGTTGCGACTCCGGCGATGTTGCCTGTCCCTATCGTTGAGGCAAGGGCAGTGGAGAGAGCGGCGAAGGATGAAATTGTTCCTTCTCCTTCCTTTTTCTTACCGAGGTTACCGAAAACCTCCTTGAACATAAGGAAAAAATAGCGAAGTTGCGGCAGTCCAAGTATCAAAGTGAGATACACACCTGTCCCTACAAGTAAAGTCAACATCCAGGGACCCCAAACGATTCCGTTGATCACGCCGTTGATTCTCATTACTTCCTGCATAGCTTGCGATTCCCCCTCTCATGAAATTCAGTGAACCGTCGCCTTTACCGTATTTTTTGCGGCAAAGCCGTGCTGCTGGAACTGAAACATGATGGAATCAGGAACGGAATAAACCGACCCTCTCTTCTTTCCCCCCCCCTTCAATGTTGGAATAGGCTCTTTCTTTTGAAAAAATTATAGCACAATCTATCGTACATGAAAAATGGAAGGTTCAGGAAACCTTCCCTTTGAACTTTACAAATACCCGCTGCCCTTGAGGATCTCCTCCGCTTTTTCCAGATGCTTCGCCGGAACCTTTATCACGGGGCCGGTGCATCCCATGGATGATTCAGCGTAAATTCCCTCTTTCCAAAGGACTTTGACTCCGTCCTCGACCGCGAGGACGTCCACACCGTGGATCTCCTCGTCGGTGGGTTCCGCAGGAGGCGGCGTCACAGATTCTGCGCAGGGTGCCTTCGGTGCCAGCCCCTCGAGGACCGCGTCCAGGCCTGCCTTTTTTGCTGACGCGACTTCATCGGCCACCTTGTCGGGAAGTCCTCCGGAGATGACCCGGGCTGTATATTCCAGGGCCCCTGCGATCACGGGAGCACCAGACGCCCTCGAGATGATGGAGATGACCTTTTTCCATCCTTCCCCCGCCGAGGGACCGTATCCCCATCCCAGTGACTCGTAGGACCCGCCGGTGGTAAAGGACGAGAACAGCTTCATGAGCACATTCCCGGTCAGGGTGTCCGTGACGCATACGTCAACGGCTCCCGCCAGTATATCGTTGCCCCTGAGGACAGCTCCGCCGTCCTTTCGGACGCTCGCGCCGAAGGCGATCGGGTACCCTTTTTCCCTCAGCGAATTCAGCGCCTTGAACACTAGCTGGGCACCCTCGACATTGAGTATTCCCACTGTCGGATTTTCAATTCCCAGGGACTTCGCAGCCGCTATGCCGTAAAGAGTGTTGCGGACCATAGCCTCGACACGGTACACCGCAGAGGTCCCCGTTGAGGATGCGAGAATCATGGGCTTTCCCTTTCCGGGCGTAACAACTCTTCCTATGGTCGTGACCCCGAGGGGAAACGGGTAATGAAGCGCCACCGCACCCGAAATACGACCATCTGAAATTGCAGCTTCCATGGCTTTCGCAACGTCTTCTTCGCAATCAGGGGTCTCGATCCACGAAAGCTTCCCGAACCCCGGTACCTTCGGACCGATCATGACGACCTCCAGCATCCGGGAGTGCTCCTGTGCCAGTTCAGCCCCCCTTGCAAGCTCTTCAGGCCCGAGTTCGCTTCCCATGGCCATGAGGCCAACGGAAATCCGGGGGCCGCCGGAACGTGCGTCGGTAACGATGTCAGCCAGGGCTTCGCCTATAAGTTTCCTGATTTCGGACATTTTTACTCCTCCCCGTCTACAGCTTCCCGGACAGTTCAGAGAGAACCTCCAGAAGAAGGGCTTTGACGTCTTCCTTCGAAACGGCAGCCGCCTTTGCTTTTTCTCCTGAGGGAGGCTCGAGGAGGAAGGAGGCTCCATCGGCAAGATTTGTGAGCCGTGCCAGGAAAAGGCTTCCCTTCCCGATGATCATGACCCTCTTCATTTTGCCTTCCTTCAGCGCATCGCATGCATGGCCTACAAAGGGAACTCCGGAGGGAATATGCCCCTGGGTATGGGCGAATCCGGGAACACCGCGCTCCTTGACGAAGTTCATCATGTCGGCTTTCTCTATGGCTTTTTTCGTCACCGCCAGGGCGGCCGTCATCTTTATGTTCGCCAGGGGGACGTCGCCGGCACCAGCCGGCAGGGTGATCTCGTTAATATGAAGCTCCGCCGCATATTTATCCACATCCATGAAGGAAAGCCCCGCCCGTTCCAGCGGATCGAGGATGAGCGCCGTGGTAACAGCCTGAGGTGAGGACCCGGCGCCGACGGTATGCTTTCCGAGAACGTCGAGGCGCATGACCGGGTTCGTCCCGTCGTCGGGGACAAGAAGAACGGCGAAGTTCCCAAGGCAGTCCTCGAGCGCCGGCATCTTTTTCTTTACGTGATCCCGTCCGTTCATGTAGAGCTTGGGAATGGCGCCTCCCGCAAGTACGACGCAGTTCTTCCTGGCCCCTGCCGCCACCTGGCTCGCACCGGCGATCATGGCGTTCACAGGTCCCGCGCAGAAACCTCTGACGTCGCATCCGCTCGCATTGGCGCACCCGGCAATCTCGGCTATGGCCTTGGCAAAGTTTCCTCCCGCCCTCTGGTTCATGTCGCCGGCTCCCTCTTCGGAACATTCAATGACGAAATCCACTTCCTCAGGCGTCATCCCCGTATTTTTGAGCAGGTGCAGGAGTGCCAGTACGCCGCCTGCCTTGCAGGCTATATTTTCTAGAAGGACATAGGCAAAGAGGCAGTCGTCCACATCGTGACCGTTCCGGGCACATCCCACTACTTTTCCTCCGAAATAGAGGGGAAGTGCCTTGTGGTGCGCCGTTTCTTCCGCGATCTCCTCAGACGTGTGACCGGCCTCAAGCCGTGAAAGTATCTTTTCATTCATTACCGGGCTTGCGGAAAGCTTCTCCTTTACAGAAGCTGCAAAAGACTGCTCCAGCCAGATTATATCGAAGACATCGCATATATCCAGAAGGCCGAGGAATTCATCCTCGGGCATGATCTCACCATAAGCGCCGTAACGTGACGATCCGGAGAGACGGTTCCCGTGCCAGGGCTGCGGCGACCGTTCCAGGGTTTCGAGGTCTATTCCTCCGACATACGCCTGGTTTGGCGCATAGTCCCTGGCGTCCTCGTACGACTGAAGAAAAGAGGGCAGTTCCCTGAGAAAATCAGTCTCTCCCTTTGTCTCTCTCTCTATGTACGGGGTATTTCCGTAGTGTACCCCTGTTTCAGGGGCATGGTTCAGGCAGTAGGCACAACCTTTGATTCCCACGGTGGCCATTGGCTCCAACCTCCTTGTACTTTTTCTCTCTGTGCAGTACAGGGGACGGAAAACTCCGTCCCCTTCCTTCCAACTTTTATCAGTCGGTAAATACGGTCTGTTCCGAGACTTCCGTCTGAAGCGCCTTCAGCGCCTTCTCCACGAGATGTCGCCGGATCTCCTTTTCCTCGCTCATGGTCCTGGAGGGATCTCCCAGGGGGTAGGGTATGGCAACTGCCGGTACGATCCTGTTCGCTCCCACCGTGAGAGAAATGGGGACAATGGTGCATACATGAACGACCGGGAGGCCTGCACGCTCAATTTCCTTGACCATCGTTGCACCGCAACGAGTGCAGGTTCCTCAGGTGGATGTGAGGATGACGGCAGTCACGCCATCGGCCTTGAGCCTGGAGGCGATCTCCGTGGCAAACTTTTTCGCGCTTGCAACGGCGGTCCCGTTGCCCACCGTGGTGTAAAATTTGTTGTGGAGCTTTTTGAATACACCCTCTTTTTCCATGTCGCGAAGCACGTCTACGGGAAGGACCCTGTCAGCGTCCTGATCGGCATACGTAGCGTCATAACCGCCGTGAGCAGTACAGTACGCTTCGGCAGTGAGATCCATAACGCCGGTGATGTCGTACTCGCCGAACTTGCTGGCGCTGGACGCCTCTATATGATCAGGATTCCCCTTCGGGCAGATGCCTCCGGAAGTGACAAGGGCGATCACGGCGTTTTTCATGTCTTTCACGGCCGGGTTCGGGGCCACCCGGTCGAAGACCGGCATGGGATATTCCGTCACGAACGGTTCCCCTTTAAGTTTCGCTGTGAACATGTCTACGGCCCGTTCTGCTGCAAGCTTGTCATAGAATTTGTTCTTCCGTATGCCACGCTCTATGTAGCCTTCTTCCGCAGGCGTTCCTATTTTCTCGCCCCTGAGAAGCTTGAGAACAAGTTTTGCCATTGCGGGAACCGCAGCGCGCATCCCGGCCGCGCTGTCGGGGGTCTCCACGATATAGAAGCTTTTTTTGTACATCTCGACTCCCGGGTTCTCGGGGAACATTCCCGATACTGCAGGGATATTGAGGTTCTTCACTACCGCTTCACATACTCCTCCGCAGGCGGTGCCGTAGCGCCCGGCGTTAAAAGCGGGGCCTGCGATGACCGCATCGGGTTTGTACTTCTTCATCATTTCGAGGATGTCGGCAGTAGCTTTTTCAATGTTGGAAGCGAAATAGGAGTCGCCGCAGACAACCGTGGCGACGATCTCGGCCTCGGAACCAAGAGCGGCCTTCAGGGCCATTCCCGGCCCTACGACACCCTCCCGTACCTCGGGAACGACGTCTGCTTTCTCCTCACCGCCGATTCCGGCATAAAACTGGTTTATATAGTGTACGATCCGGTATGACACAATTACTCCCTCCCCTTTTATAGGGTGTACTTGCTGAACTGTGCCCGAATGCCGCTCACGGCTTCAGACAGCTTCTCAGGGTCGAGGACCATTTCCATCATGCTGATCTGCTCTTCCCATGCGTTTGCATCGCATTCGTCCCGAATCTCCTGTTCAAAAATATGATATACAGCGAGTCCAGACTGGACTCCTGCCAGGGGACCTGCATACGTGGGATCTCCGTTGTTCACCGTCTCGGCATATATTTCTGCGCCTTCGGCGTCGGAGGAACCCAGAATTACGACCACGTTTTCGGGGCCGTACTTCTCAGCGGCATCCTTGATGCGCTGCTGATTCTGCAGATCCATGGCTCCTGCTGCGGTTCAGACGAAGCATTCGGTCACCGAAAAGACGATATCGGCACCGCTGTCCTTCAAGCATGCTTCCATGGCAGGCCCGGGAACACCGTCGCGCTCACCGAGCAGGAGGACTTTTTTTCCGGCCAGTTTTGCCATGCTTTTGCACCTCCCTCATTGGTATTCATTGTTTTGCGATCGTTCCCCGCCTCAGATCGTGTACGCACCCAGCTTCGTGAATCCGAGTTCGCTGGTTGAGCCGAGAATGGCCTGAAGTTCCACGGTTATGGTGCCGTCGGCGGCAAGAGATCCCTGCCATCCTCCGGCGATGACATTCGCCTCTTCAGGCACCCCGATGACTTTCTTCATGGGCGGCAGCACGATGACCTCGTTTGCGTTTCCTGCCGTGACACATGCGTCTCCCTCAGGGCAGGAGTCTGCCAGGGACTGGCTTGCTCCGTCCTGTCCCGCGTATTCATCGGTGAGAAGGGTGGTCTTGATACCGGCGCGCTCTGCTTTCCAGCAGTTCATGATGAGGTCGGCGTCAGGGTTGCCGAACCCTTCCTCGGAGATGAGGAGGCCGTCGACACCGAGGGTCTTCGCGAGGCTTATGGAATAGGAGGAACAACGTTTCTTGTCGGCGAGGGTCACGTTCTCGTTGGTAACGATGCAGCCGAGGAAGTTGAAATCCTTTCCGTGTCGCCTGAACATGTGGTGGATTATGGGGTTGTTCTGATGCGAGTAGGTGTTGTTCTTGTCGCAGGCGGATACGCAGTTGCCGGAAACGATGGCTCCGTCCATGACCTCCGTGGGATTGAGGTAGGTGGGAAGGATCTTTTTCACATCCACACCGTAGAGGTAGGTGTCGTGAAGGAGGCCCTGGGACTGGAGCATGTAGAGATAGGCGACTTTCGGCAGCCCGGGATAGGCGGCCATGGCGTCCTTCAGGCACGGGGTCTCGTAGGATTCAACCGCATCCACGGAAGCGCCGATGCACTTCTCCGCCAGGTATGCGGCGGTCTTCAGGCCGGCCATTCTGCATGCTGTTTCATAATCGTGCTTTTCGACACCTTCTGCGTCTTCAAGGACCACGACCACGTTGCAGGTCTGCGAATAGGGAGTGTATTCCGCTCCGGGACCTGTCATGTCGATGATGCCTTCCTGGAAGCGGACGATCTTGCCGGTGGTTACGACGGCAGCCCCTGAAAGCACAAGGGTCTTGCCCTCACCGACTGTGTCAACATCGGAAACCATGCCCGGAAAAATCCCTCCGGGGCCTTCCATCTTGAAACGGGGCTCGACAACGTCCTTCACGGGAAGGATGCGGACGCTCTCGCCGGGCATGGCGAAATCCACATCAACCTTTGCGAGACGCTCGTCACCTGAAAGAACGGAAAGAAGTTCCTCCTTGTTCACCGTAAGCACGCCGTCCCGGGCAAAGGTCTTGTCGCCCCAGGCCAGCTTGTTGATTTTTACCTTATGCAGCTCAAGCTTCATGGTTATCTGTTTCCCCCCTTTGTGGGCGCGAAGGCTATTTCAAAAGAGCCTCCACATTTTCCCTGATCTTTTCCAGGGTCACGTCTCCTCCGCCGATCCTTGCGATCTCGGCACCGTCCTTCCAGAAAAGGAAGGCAGGCAATCCCATAACCTTGTTTGCTATGGCAACTCTCCTGTTCTCGGAAACGTTCACGGAACAGAACTTCACTCTGCCCTCAAATTCTTCAGCCATCTTGTGGACGTTGGGGAGCAAGGCCATGCAGGGGCCGCACTTGGGTCCCCAGAAATCGACGAGTACAGGCAGAGCACTTTCCTTTACCTCGGCGTCGAAATTCTCTTTCGTCAATTCGATCATTATCGTCACCTCCCTTCAATGAACGTTCTTCAATTCTTCCCGGGGCCAGAGGCCATAGCGGGAAAGGCTTTCTTTCATCAGTTCCGCGTCGAGAAATGCGAAATCATCGCGGACATCCTCAGGCATATCATCGTCTGACGGGATCCTCGACTTCTCTGGAGAATACACTCCGAGAGCGTTTTCCATGTAATCCAGAGACTGAATGTCCGGAATCTGCGTCTTTTCTTGTCGGGCATATTCCAGAAGAATGGATCTGTAGGGATGCTGATAGGGGCGTAGATTTCCGTAGAGGGGATGGGAGAGCAGCTTCCACCCTGAATGGACTAGATTCCTTGCTCTAATGAGCACATCCAGAGAATCGCCTTCGACGAACTCTGCGCAGGGGATATTGTTGTTCAACAGGGGATTATTGGTTACAAGAAGCCTGCGACAGGACATACAACTGCCTCCCTATGCCTATAGGCAAGACACTCTCTGTCGCATAGCCCCTTTGGGAAGAAAGGAAACCGCATAGGGGGAGCTATTCATTTCAGAGACCCGTCCGGCCGCAATCCTTTAGCCTGAGAGTTTCCGTCTTTCCTTTTCGGAAAGGCATTGCCCCTTCGGCGCTTTCCCGGTATGCAGGAAAGTCTCTCTTGCGGCTTTCATCCGGAAAACAACATTATTTTTACACAATGAGAAAAATGAGTCAAGCCTTTTTGTGAAAGAAACAACAAAACCATTGACCCCGCCGAAAAAATAAAATTATAAAGAGGGCCCCTTGAAAGGGGCCCTGACAAATAAGCTGTTTTTTACCACTTCAGCCCTGTGATGAAAATGTACAGGATCCCGAGGGGCGCAACGACCCGGCAGATCCATAGCCAGAGTTCCATGATCCCGAAGGGGTGCGTGCCTTCGTTGGTAACTTCCTTACGGGCATCCGCCGTCCAGAACCAGCCCACGAAGAGGGCGATGAACATTCCGCCCAGTGGCAGAAGGACGTTGGAGGAAAGGAAGTCCATGGCGTCAAGGAAGTCTTTGCCGGCGATCTTTGGTGCTCCTGCAAGAGACATGGCGCACGGTACGCCGAGGGCGAAAATGAGGAAACCCATTACAATGGCAGCCTTGGGTCTTGGCCATCCCTTGTCGATGACGTATGCCGCCACGACTTCGAGGAGTGATATTGCCGATGTCAGCGCTGCGATGAAAAGAAGCAGGAAGAACAGGGCCGACCAGATCGTTCCGCCGGCCATCTTGGCGAAGACGGAAGGAAGGGTCACAAAGGTGAGCCCGGGGCCTGCACCAGCGTCAACACCAAACGCGAAGACTGCCGGGAAGATGGCGAGTCCGGCGAGAACAGCCACAGCGGTGTCGAGGATACATACCTGGATGGCGGATCCCGGAAGGGTAGTCTGCTTGTCCACGTAGCTGCCGTAGGTGATCATGCATCCCATTCCCAGGGAGAGGGAGAAGAACGCCTGCCCCAGGGCTGCTGCAAAAGACTCCCCGGTCAGCTTTGAAAAATCGGGTTTGAGGTAGAACTCCAGGCCCTTTCCTGCTCCTTCGAGGGTAACGGAACGGACGATGAGGATAAGGAGAATGATAAAAAGGGCAGGCATGAGGATCTTGCAGTATTTCTCGATGCCTTCGCCGATTCCCCGATAGACCACCCATATGGTGATCAGCATGAAGATCGCCTGGTAGATTATCACCTGCGGAGTATCGGTGACGAACGCTCCGAACACATCGCCCGCCTTGCCTGCAGCTGCCTCAGGCATAAGGTTCATAAAGGACATGATGAAATACTTGATGGTCCATCCGCCGATGACTCCATAGAAGGAAAGGATCATGAAACCTGCGAGAACTCCCATCCAGCCGACGATGGGCCATGCCCCGCCTCTCAGCTTCTGGAAAGAGCCGACGGCATTGAGCTGGGCTTTCCTTCCAATCGACATCTCTGCAAGCATGACAGAGAAACCAATCACAAAAATCAGTGCAAGGTACACGAGAACAAAGGCAGCTCCACCATATTTACCCGTTATGTAAGGGAAACGCCAGATATTCCCGAGTCCGACCGCTGATCCGGCTGCCGCCAGAATAAAACCGATTCTGCTACCCCAATGTTCGCGTTGGGCTTCCTGTGCCATTATTCCCATACCCCTCCTTTGTATTTGTGTATTTGGTTTTCAGATTATGACCGGGCGCTTTTTTTGTCCGTCGGAATTGTTTTTAGCATCCACCCGCCTTCCATAATTCCTCTTTATTTTTTTAATACAGAATAATCGTACCACATTATACACCAGAAGCACATTTTTCCACTACAGGAATGAACAACTTTTTTATTTCCTCCGTATTTCTGGAGTACAATAGTCTCGTAAAGGAGGAGTATCCATGTGCCTTGCAGTACCCCATACGATCCACGAGATCCTTGATGAAAACCGTGCCCTTGCGGTTGCGGGAGCAGTAAGAACGGAAATACGGACCGACCTCATCGATACCCCGGCGACGGGAGATACGGTCCTGGTGCATGCCGGTTTCGCCATAGAAAAGCTTTCGCTCTCCGATGCGGAGGAACTTATACAGTTGTGGGACGAACTTCGCTCTCTTGCAGGAGATGATCATGCCGGGTAGTGCCGGGGAGACGGCGGGACTGCTGCGAAGAATTTCACGGACCCCCCTGTCCGTCATGGAAGTGTGCGGCACCCATACGGTATCTATTTTCCGTTCCGGAATACGAAGTCTTCTCCCGCCAACGATAAGGCTTGTATCCGGACCGGGCTGTCCTGTGTGCGTGACGGACCAGGGAGAGATAGACGCGGCGATCTCACTCCTTGAAAAAGGAGCTATAGTTGTTTCATACGGCGATATGTTCAGGGTGCCGTGCGCACGGGGATCTCTTTCTTCGAAAAGGGCGGAGGGATATGACTCCCGGATAGCTTCCGGAGCCATGGATGCCCTTACCGTTGCCCTGGAGAACCCTGAAAAAGAGGTCGTTTTTCTCGGAGTCGGTTTTGAAACAACTTCCCCTGCCACTGCTGTTCTTGTGGAAGAGACAGCAAAGAGGAAGGTTTCCAATCTATCGGTCCTCTCGTTCCACAAGATGACACCGCCTGCCGTCAAGCTCCTCGCACAGGACCCTGAACTCGGTCTGGGAGGTTTTCTCCTTCCAGGGCATGTAAGCGTTATTCTTGGTCATGACCCGTTTGCATTTCTTCCCCGACAATTCGGTCTTCCCGCAGTGATCGCAGGTTTTGAACCGGACCAGATCCTTTTCGGTCTCGCGGAGATAGTACGGCAGCATGAATCCGGGGTATCTGCACTCCGTTCGGTCTACAGCCGGGCAGTGCGTCCGGAGGGCAATCAGAAGGCAAAAGCAGCACTTGAAAGGGTTTTTGAAGTCCGGGATGCAACCTGGAGAGGCCTCGGTGTCATTCCCGCATCAGGGCTTACCCTCGGAAAGAAGTTCCGGGCGTTCGATGCCGAGGTGAGGTTCGATATAACCTTATCCCCAGGAACCCCTCCGCCGGGATGTCGATGCGGCGAAGTACTCACAGGTCGGATCACCCCTCCGGAATGTCCTCTCTTCCGGACAAAATGCACTCCGGCATCCCCCGTGGGTCCTTGCATGGTATCAAGCGAGGGAACATGCGGTGCATATTTCCGTTTTTTTAAAGGAGACCGGTCATGACAAACGATCCGATTACCCTCGGCCATGGAAGCGGAGGGCGGCAGAGCGCAGAACTTGTTTCTTTCCTGCTTGAATCGTTCCGAAAAAGAGGCATAGGACCGGAAATGGAGGATGCTGCCGTCATTCCCGGAGGATACGCATTCACCGTGGACGGGTTTACTGTCTCTCCCCGGAAATTTCCCGGGGGAGACATAGGCCATCTCTGTGTCTGCGGATGCGCCAACGATCTCGCGGTGCGGGGCGCCAGCCCCGACTTCCTGGGGATCAGCCTCGTGATCGAGGAAGGCTTCCCGAAGGACGAAGCTGCCGGATACATGGAGAGCGCCGCCAAGACCTGCGGCGAGATAGGCATGTCCCTTGCCGCAGGGGATACAAAGGTCGTTCCCGTGGGAGGCGTCGAGGGGCTCATTATGACCGGCTGCGCCGTGGGAAGGATCCAAACCCCTTCCGTCCTGTCATCTTCAAATTTACAGGAAGGAGATTCCATTATCGTTACAACATCCATAGGGAGACATGGCGCTGCCATCGCCGCTTCCAGGTTCAACCTGTCCGTTGACGGCCTGGAGAGCGACTGCGCGCCTCTGTGGCCTGCCCTTCAGCCGATCCTGGCGGAGAAAGGGCTCAGGTGCATGCGTGACTGCACCAGGGGCGGTCTGGGTACTGTGCTCTGTGAATGGGCAGAAGCATCGGGACTCCATATTTCCCTTGAAGAGGACGCGATCCCTCTGAACCTGCAGGTCAGATCCCTGTGCGATGTACTGGGTTTCGATCCCATGTACATGGCGTGCGAAGGGTGCGCCGCCATTGCCGTCGCTCCAGGATGTGCAGAGGATATCGTCCGGAAGCTGCGGGAGTCTCCGCTGTGCACTGAAGCTACTGTGATCGGAAGAGTTCTTGCAGGCGAACCGTCGGGAATGGTATCGCTCCGG
>Ga0334885_1003146_pt1 | contig 15747 bp, 15 predicted proteins | sample GraSluR1_MG_8_FD_207233 | JGI IMG/M metagenome (GOLD analysis project Ga0334885, IMG submission 207233) | Sludge microbial communities from methane-producing bioreactor in Wageningen University, Netherlands - Granular Sludge_31_05-R1 | ecosystem: Engineered > Bioreactor > Anaerobic >...
ATGAGTTGACAGCCTATTGCTCTTTCTTTTTGCCTTTTAACGAAAAAATGCTAGAGGATCTACTCTCTCTTCGAGTAGACCACCCCAACATTTATTATAGAGCCAAAAAACCCCGCAAAACATTGAAGTTGCGGGGTTTTTTGGTACACCATCAGGGGTTTATGCACCTTTCCCATGGTCAAGGTGCCGTTCTATGCGGCATATATACATGCCGCTTGAACCGCGTCCTACTCAACGATTCGCCGAATCGTTTCGCGAAACGGCCACGCACTTTCGGGTTCGAACCCCTTTCAACACGAAGACAAAAAAGCAAATACACCGCGCAAGGCGGTGTGTTTGTTTTTGAAAAAGTAGAACTCAAAAAGTGATAAAAATGTCTACCTTTGAAAATGAAAATCAACCAAAAGAGTTCGTTCTGTCCACTTCTGAAAATTAATATTGCCAAGAAACATTAAAGTGTCCTCCTTGTCAAGACAATTAAACTAAAAATCTAAGTGAACAATTGCTGACCATTATGTTAGGTGTATTATGCTACCTTTGGACCTAACTCAAGCCGTTCCTTGAAAATCGAATAGGGAGTCTTGTATCCATGGCTCTGGTGTGGCCGCAGGTAATTGTATTCGTAGACATATGAACCAATCCCGTGTCGCAGCTCTTTCGGCGTAGTGATTTCGTTGATGTAGATGTATTCGGTCTTCAGGCTACGGAACCACCGCTTGATGATTACATTATCTACCCATCTAGCCTTGCCATCCATACTTTGAAGAATCCCATTTTTTCTAAGATGGTAAACATATTCTGCGCTAGTAAATTGGGAGCCTTGATCGCTATTAATGATTCCCGGTTTTCCATATCTCTCGATGGCCGTATTGACAGCCTCTAATACAGGAGCCGTGTCTAGGGTATCAGACAATGCAAAGCCGACCAGGAATCTGCTATACCAATCGATGATGGCGGTCATATACATGTGGTTTCTTCCCATTTTGATATAGCTAATATCAATAGCCCATACTTGGTTAGGCTTATTAATTTCAAGATTTCGAAGCAGATAAGGGTAGATCTTATGTTCTTTGTTCCTTTTAGAGAGATTCGGCTTGGGATAAACAGCATATATGCCCATTTCACCCATGCAGCGTTTAATCAGTTTTCGACCAGCCTTGATTCCATCCTGTGCGAAAAGTTTTTCCCTCAGCTTTCGGACACCCAGATGCGGCATCTTTGTATGCCAATAATCTAACCGCTCCTTGACAAGATTTTCGTGGGTCAAATCTTTTATGACTGGCGCATAGTACGCACTGGTACGGTTTACCAAGAGGAGTTCGCTTTGCCTCTTTATGCTTAGCCTAGAGTTTACGTTTAGTAAACTTCTTCTCGTAATCGGGGCCAAATATTTCTGCAGATTTTTTTTTAAGCCAATCTCTCTCTACAGTGAGTTGGCCAACTTTCGCTAACAGCTCTTGATAATCTGCTTCCATCTCTTTTTCCTTTGCTTTGATTTCTTTGGCATCTCGGCTTTCGGAAAAGATCTTGGGAGCGTTCTCCAGAAACTCTCTTTTCCAGTTTCTGATTTGGTTGGGGTTCAGTTCGTTATCCGCAGCGATTTCTCCCAAGGTTTTTTCTTCTCGGAGAACCTGCAGAACAACTTTTGCTTTGAATTCAGGGGTGTATTGTTTTCGTTTCATATTGAACCTCTTCTTTCCGGCATTTTGGTGCCTTCATTATATCAGGGTTCACTTAGATTCGAAAAACTTTTGTCTTAATTCATGGGGACATTATACATTTTTCGTGTCCACCAGACTTGACAAGTACAAAACACTCAACGAAAACGTTGCAAAACACTCAACGAAAACGTTGCAAAACACTCAGCGAAAACGTTGCAAAACACGCAAATATATCGTATAGTAGGAAGAAGAAAGAAAAAACGTTGAAAAGGAGAGGAGAAATGGCTCAAACATATATAGAGAGATATGCGGACAAGATGCTTCAAGATATGCTGGAATCCTCGGGGGCAGTGTGGATTAGAGGTCCAAAATGGTGCGGAAAAACAAGAACTGCTAGCATGCAAGCAAAAAGCATACTACCAATGCAAGACCCGGATCAGACACAAAGTTATCTGCAGATTGCCGGTGTCAAGCCATCAATACTCCTTGAAGGAGAAGTGCCCAGGTTAATCGATGAATGGCAGATGGCTCCTGTACTTTGGGATGCAGTAAGGCATATGGTTGACATTCGCGGTGAACGAGGACAATTTATATTGACAGGATCAACTTTGCCGTTGGACAGTGAAACGATGCATTCGGGAACGGGCAGAATCTCCAAAATGTTTATGAGAACAATGAGTCTTTATGAATCAGGAGAATCAAATGGGAAGGTATCGTTAGAATCGCTATTTAATGATGAAGATGTAAATGGTACAGCAAATCTAGATATTTTCGAAGTTGCATTTGTTGTATGTAGGGGTGGCTGGCCCGCATCAATTGAGATGGAGAATAAAATTGCCCTGAAGCAAGCCACAAATTATTTTGAAGCGATTGTAGATAATGACCTTTCGGAAGTGGATGGGATATTGAAAGACCCAATTAGGGTAAGAAAATTATTGGCTTCTTTAGCACGCAACACAGCTACAACGGCCACACTGGTTACTATACAAAATGATGTTGATGTCGCAGATGAACGGCCTGCAGCGAATACGATTTTAACATATTTAAGAGGCCTAGAAAGACTATTTGTAATCGAGGATCAACCTGCATGGAGTCCTGAACTACGGTCAAGATCAAGGCTACGAAAAGCTGCGAAACGCCACTTTGTGGATCCTTCAATAGCGGTTGCAGCGATGAAAACAAATCCGGACGGTTTGTTGAAAGATATGAAAACTTTTGGGTGTTTGTTCGAGTCGATGTGCATCCGAGATCTTCGAATATATACACAGATGTTAAGCGGTGACATCTTCCATTACAGGGACAACACCAACCTTGAGGCGGATGCAATCATAGCACTTCATGACGGGAGATGGGCGGCAGTCGAAATAAAGCTGGGCCAAAGGGAGGTAGATAAAGCAGCAGAAAATTTGTTGAAATTGAGGGATAAAATAGATACTGAGAAAATGAAGAAACCCTCGTTTTTAATGGTAATAACAGGAGACGGATATGCCTACCAGAGAAAAGATGGTGTATATTGCATTCCAATTAGTTGCCTCAAAGCCTAAACCCCATAACAATTACTAAGGATATAGCATAAGAGGGGGAGATAGTTGTTCATTTTTATGTTGTTTTAGGTACACCATCAGGGGTTTATGCACCTTTCCCATGGTCAAGGTGCCGTTCTATGCGGCATATATACATGCCGCTTGAACCGCGTCCTACTCAACGATTCGCCGAATCGTTTCGCGAAATGGCCACGTCCTTTCGGGTTCGACCCCCTTTCAATACGAAGACAAAAAAGCAAATACACCGCGCAAGGCGGTGTGTTTGCTTTTGGTACACCATCAGGGGTTCGAACCCTGGACACCCTGAATAGTTGGAAAGAATTGTTGTGTGCTAGTAACAGCAAGGAGAGTAGCCTTGAAACCAAGTATTTGCAATGATTACAAGCTTTCACTATTTGGGATAATTGTTAATTATTTTCTCCGTTTTCCGGTGGTTTCGAATAAAAAAGTGGACAAAAAGTGGACAAGTTTTCAAGCATTTTGCCTACATCTTAAATATGAGAACAGATGAGTGATAACCTTGCCTAATCTCTCATTAAGGCATCATAATAGTATATAATCTTTTAACCGATATCATAACATCGGACCAACTTATATCTGCGGCGTAATCAAATTTTTTCTGATAACTTTTCCAAAGCGCCATCATTTCCCGGCTAACCTCTATCTCATCAAGGATTAGCGACGCATCGTACACTAGTTCCAACGAGTTTCGTTTCCCACTAGTACGCATTAATGCGAGACTCAATAAGTTGTGGTCAATATTTTCTGATTGCATTGTTTCAAGAGCATAAATGTCATAAAAGTCTCTCATGCTTGTGTTTGCAACACCACGGGTAATAAGTGTTTCAAGTTTCTCAGCAAGTACTGTCTCTAAATTGTAGGCTAAAATCGAAATGGTACGTTCTTCAAATAGCAGCTGATAGGAATATTCCACTTCTCTTGGTGTGATTATATTGCCTGTAGAAAAGTCCATTTTCAAAGGCGTGCGCATAGACTCTAATGTTGCGTCTAAGGCAACCCGTACACCGGAATAATCCGTTTCGTCCATAATGGTAGTAACGTTCCTTATTTCGAATAACATTTCGTCATTGAGTGGAATCGATGTAATCTCTTCTACTATCTCTCTGGCGCTCTCAATTGACAGAGGAAAACCTATTATTGTTGCGTCCACATCCATAGTGGATCGGTTATCCAACCCAACTATTGCAGAAACAAGAGTGCCTCCTTTCAGAATGAAGGTGTTGCGATATTTTGAAATAGCAAGCCTTTCAAGGAATCGTTCCATAACATAATTTCGGATTATGATTTGTGACTTTATGCTGTCACCCTTGGCCATGTTTCGTACTAGGTTCTTAAGTTGCCTTGAGGGATGGATCATTTTAAGAAAATTTCCATATATGGCGGACAATTTTGTCCTCTGAAAAAAGCTTGGTATTTGGTATATCGTATGAGAGTGAGGAGCACTAGATTTTAATATTACTTTCATGCACATTTTTGGATAGCGGTTTGGTAGTCCTGAATCTCGATACTATAATAATCGCACACAAGATCCCGTTTCTGTACACATTCAATCAAGTGGACCTTTGAAATACTCACCTGAATCGCATCGAGTGGTTTTAAATAGTAACTATTTTTTCCGGAAACATTGTTTTTGAATATTATTGAACAATTAATATTGACAAGAGAATTGTCAGTTGTATAATAATATACGAGTGATATATCATACATATATTAAAAAGTTTTCTTGTTTAGATATTTTCTGAGAATCGATATGAAAAAAATTATGCAATATACCAGAGAAGAACTGGTGAAGATAGAAAAAGAGCTTTCGACTCAGTATAAACATTTTGTAAAGGCAAATCTAAATTTAGATTTATCTAGAGGTAAACCTGCCACATCTCAATTAGATTTAAGCAACGAATTGTTAGATAAACTAAATTCATATTTGAGTGATTCAGGGATAGACGCTAGAAACTATGGTGGGTTAGAAGGACTGCCAGAATGTAGAAAGTTGTTTGCAGGACTATTGGACCTAGATACTGAACAAATCATAATTGGAGGCAACTCTAGTTTGAATATGATGTATGACAATATGGCAAGGCTGTGCTTGTTTGGAACTCGGGGCGAGAAACCATGGAAAATGTATGAACATGAAGGAAAACGTGTAAAATTCCTATGCCCTGTACCTGGATATGATAGGCACTTTGCAATATGTGAGAAATTTGGCATAGAGATGGTATCCGTTCCACTTACCGGAAATGGGCCAGAAATGAATATTGTAGAGAAGCTTGTTGCAGAAGATTCAACGGTAAAGGGAATGTGGTGTGTACCACTGCATTCCAACCCTCAAGGTGTGTGTTATAGTGACGAAACAGTAAATCGCCTTGCTTCAATGAAAACAGCCGCAAAAGACTTTAGCATATTTTGGGATAATGCGTATGCGATTCATCATATTTATGAAGAAGTATCGCTTAGAAATGTATTCGATGCTGCTAAAGAGGTTGGTAACGAAAATCGCATTTATTATTTCTTCTCTACATCAAAAGTATCTTTCCCGGGCGCCGGAGTTGCTTTGATTGCATCGGGGCTTGATAATATAGCCGAGATTAGAGAAACCATGAGTGTACAAACATTAGGATATGACAAGATTAACCAATTGAGGCATGTGCAGAAATTTGAGACAGCACAAGCGGTTTTAGATCACATGAAACTTCATGCGAAAGATCTTGAACCTAAATTTAGTTTGACCCTTCATAAATTGGAGGCGGAATTAAAGGAATGTGGATTTGCTTCTTGGAGCAGCCCTCGTGGTGGGTATTTTATTTCGTTATACACATTTCCCGGTTGTGCGAAAGATGTTTTCAAGTTAGCCGAACAAGTGGGGGTAAAATTGACAAAAGTTGGGGCCACATTTCCCTATGGGCAAGATCCGGAAGATAGTAATATTCGCATTGCTCCTTCATATCCCTCACTAAAAGAATTAGATATAGCAATGGATGTTTTGTGTCTCTGTGTAAAATTGGCAACGGTAAGTAAACTATTGAATAGGACGTAGTTTAAAAGAAATAGAACTTTGAATTCATGCTAGGGCAGAAGGTTTGTTTTTTTATACCAGAGTTCTCTGCTGATAAAGACTGAAAATGTTTTAGAAAGGGATTTAAGTAATAGTAATTATTAGAAAGATATAAAAAATATTGGTAAGTAGCTCGTGCTAAGATATAAGGTAAGGTATTTGAACATTTAACATAAAATGTTGGCAATTGCAATCCTGACAATGCAGTGATATATTGGTGATATACTACAATCAGACAACACCATATACGCTATATTATTATTAAATGGAGGAACTGCAGTGTCACGAAAATTATCAATGACCCAACGAGTGGTCGATCAGTTGAGAGAAGATATTATTAATTGGAAATATGAAGAAAACAATATCATTACTGAAACGGAGATTGCAAAAGCTTTTGATGTAAGCAAAACACCTGCAAGAGAGGCTTTAACTACCTTGTGCATGGAGGGATTTTTAGAGAAATTGCCCAATAAAGGATACCTTGTGAAAGGAATCTCGGTTTCTGAACTACAAAACTTGTTTCAGTTTCGTCGCATACTTGAAGTGGCGGCGATAGAGATTGCGATTCAGTATGCAACAGACAAAGATATCGATATTCTTGAGGAACTTTCTAGGCAGAGTATTAACGAAGAAAAGGAGATTACTTACAATGAGATGAATTATAATTTTCACATTTACATTGCTTATATATCAAAAAATACATACTTGATTAGCGCGCTGAAGAGTGTATTAACTCAACTCCGAAGAGTATTGGTGATGGATTGGAGACATATAGATGATGAGCACCAATTAGATCATCATGTGGAAATATTTCAGGCGATTAAAGCAAGGGATATAGAGACCGCAATTGGGCACATAACCGAAGAGATTGACACAACTATTCGACGGATATACTTTGAGGAAACCAGGAATCCACAGACAATTAATAGTTAAATAGCCATTTCTTGCATTGTTTCGGGAAGTTTGAGAATATTGGAGCAGCCAATTATTAAAAGAGTATATGTGATGTTTGGTTGGGTTTATAAGAAAAAACTTGGATACAAAAGGTGGAAAGTTGACAAGGGAAGGATGTAATAGATGGAGCAGCAGATTTTATGCGATAAACCTAAAATAGCAGTCTTTATCACAGGTGGTACAATTCTAAGTTCTTTGGATCGCAAAAGTGGAAAAGTGACACCAAAATACAATGGGAAAGAATTGTTACGTAGTGTTACGAAAATTTGTGATAATTATAGTATCGAAGGGATAGAAGTACTAAGCATACCAGGGTCTGAATTAACACTTGACCATGGTCTGGATCTTCTTAGGCGTGTGAAAGGAAAACTTAAGGAGAAAGATATACATGGAATTGTGGTGGTGCAAGGAACGGACACATTAGATGAAATTTCTTATTTATTTCATTTGTTACTCAACCCTGTAAAACCTGTTGTATTTACTGGTTCCATGAAGAGTGCTCACGATTTGTATAGCGATATGAAGGGTAATCTTGTAGGAGCTATTCAAACAGCTGGAAGCAAACAATCGAAAAAGCACGGAGTTTTAGTCTATATGAATGAAACTATTTTTTCCGCTGCTGATGTTAATAAAGCACATGCTAATAGGATGGATGCATTCCAATCTTTCTGGGGACCCTTAGGAATGACTCGAAATGGAGATGTAGTTTATTTTCGACATTTAGACGATTACGAAACATTTAATATCCATAAGATGGAAGTTAAGGTTCCAATTATTAAGGTGTATTCCAGTATGGATACATCATTACTAGAGATGTGCATAGAGCAAAAGGTAGACGGTATTGTAATTGAAGGGTTTGGGTCAGGAAATGTGCCTTCGTACCTAGTGCCGGTAATTGAAAGGGCATTGAAAAATAACATTGTAGTTATCGTTACCACGAGATGTTTTGATGGGGCATCATTGGGAGAATATAATTATGAAGGAGGTGGAGGGCAGTTAGAAAAATTAAATGTCATATTTGCGGGGATTTTGAGTAGCCAAAAGGCTCGGATTAAGCTCATGGTACTGTTAGCGGCTGGGAAAAACAGGGAGGAAATCCATATGGTTTTCAAAAGAAACAGAGTACAAAAGACTTGAACTTGAGTATACCTAGGAATTTGTATAAAAAGGTGCTTGGAATCAAATATGAAAACCTATGACAGTACAGTAGTAGGAACAGATAGGTGGAAGAGAGTCAAAATTTAAAAATTTGAAGCAATCATAACAAGTGATTATAAAGCAAATTGGCGCATCGTCAACTATCGACTATAAAAGTGCTTTTGGTCATTGAAATCTCCATGACGAGACCGGCTAGTAGTTTGTATCGAGAACAACAAGTTAATTGAAAACGTGAAGGATTATTAGTGTGATAAAAATCGCATAAATTGAAAGGAGATTGAAAATGGCAAAACATGAAGGATCTTTAGATCCGGTTTTACAATCAGAAAAAACCATGAGTTATAAGAAATTTACATTTTCATGGGCATCTGACTTAATTGCTCTGTTTTCATTCATGACAGGTGCGGGCGCCATTGCAGCTGGTTTGAATATGGTACAAGCCTTGCTTGCTCTAACTTTAGCAATGTCAATTAATTTAGTTCTATTAGTATTGAATGGATTACCTGGATTTAGAATAGGAATTCCTATGATTATTCAAATGCGTCCGTGCTTTGGGGACAAAGCTGCATCTTATGTTTCAACTATTCGTGCCATTCCCGCCATTCTTTGGACTGGATATAATTCGTTTCTTGGAGCAGTTGGGTTAAATATGTTTTCTATCCTTATCGCGGGATATGACAATGTTTGGCTTTGGTTCTTTGTGTTCCACTTCGGGCAGGTGATTCTATCAATAATGGGAGTGAGAAAAATTTTAAGTTTCACAGCATATGCAGCAGGAGCTCTATTTGTTTTAGTTATTATCATGGCTGCATATGTTTTTTATGGGTTTGGTGCAGGAAATGTTTTGGCAACAGCGACACAAGGTGGATCCTGGGGGATGCCATTCTGGTTAACGGTTACTGCTAATATTAGTCTGGCAATCACGGTAATCGTAAATTCATCGGACTATATTCGTTATCTTGATAATTCATCCATGAAGAAATATGTTGCGTCGTATGCATGCGGTCTTATACCTACCGTGTTATTGCTTAGTGGGCTAGGTATGGTAGTGTTTGCAATGTCTGGAATATGGAGTCCAATTGACCTGTTTATTAAGTCGGTACCAAACACTATAATTGTAATGATTGCCATTACTTTTATCGTCCTAGGACAGTTTTCAACAAATATGTTTGCGAATATTATGCCTGCAAATATTATTTGGACGCACCTCTTCAAGTTCCCTTGGTGGTTCAGCACTATTTTTACGGGATGCATTGCACTTTTTGTTATACCTTGGTTTCTCACGACATCTGGAGGGTTCTATTCATTTATGAATTTCTATGGCGCATTGCTTGGACCTTTAGCGGGAATTATGATTACTGACTATCTTGTTATTCGCAAAGGGAAATTTAATACCCAAGCCTTATATAGCATCGGATCTCAATATACATATAAAAATGGGATTAACATGGCTGGCATTCTTGCACTAATCATTAGTTCCATTCTTTCTATGATTTGGTTGGATTTAAGCACCTTGATTGGGCTCGTTTCAAGTAGCTTGATTTACTATGTTTTATACAGATATTGGATTCTGCCAAAATATCCGCAAGCTGAAATGGCGGAAGATTATGAAATGGCTTCTACCGATTCGGTTGTTTTGTCGGAATAAACGAAAGTAAAGCTAAAGTTTACCAATATAAAAAATGGAAAGAGAGGATAAAATCGTGAAAAAGAAAAGCGTACTTTTTTTCGCACTGATTCTAATTCTGCTGATCTTATTTCCGGCCACAGCTTCTGCAGCAGAACTCAGCATCGACGTGAAAGATAATTATTCCACAGGTGAGCCCGTGTTATTCATGATAAACACAGACTACACTGTGGATCCGAATAATATTTCTGTAGTAATCGAAAAGCCAAATGGAACGACCGCAACGACTACTCCACGCCAACAAAGTTGGAATACTGAAACAGAATGCTTTGAGACTTATTCTATCGATTTGTCTGGTACTTTTACCGTAACAGCGGAAGACAAAAGCACGGGAGCTCTTGGAACGGCAACTTTTAACGCGGGAGTATTTAGTATGCAGAGCACTATTTTTATGGGTGCTGCTGTTGCTGTATTTATCATAGGGCTAATTGTATTGCTCGTTTCAAAAAAAAAGAATTCAAAAGTTTAGGGGGTCGTAATAATGATTATTGATATGCACGGCCATGCTGATGAATATACCTTGTTCAACTGGGTTGACCCTCCTGAATTGGTAATTGACCTCATGGATAAGGCGGGGATAGACGTGACTTGTATAACTACTTACGGAGAAGCACCTGCATATCCAGGAGCACTCATCAATCTTGTCGATTATGTCAAACGCTTTCCCGATCGGCTGATAGGGTTTTTAAGAGTTGATCCAAAGGGAGCAAATGAGACACTAAGAATGATGGAAGAAGCAAAAAAGTATCCGGAAATTAAAGGGATTAAACTACACCCAATATCAAATCTGATTAAGCCATATAATCCCTTTTGTGTCGCAGTATTAAAGAAAGCAGCCGAACTTAGCTATCCTGTGTTTATTCATTGTGGTGATGGTGTCGGAGCACAGCCTTGGGAAATTGGATTTGGAGCAAAGGCAAGTCCCGAAACGACCATCATTTGTCATATGGGAGGGTTTTTTAGAAATGATGAATCTATTCGGATGGCAAAAGCCTGTAATAACGTATACTTAGATACATCATCAATACCTTATCCGCAGATAGTAAAGAAGGCTATTGATGTGCTTGGGGCTGATCGAGTTGTTTTTGCATCTGATAATCCTGCGGGAGATCCAATTTCCGATTTACTAAAGATCAAAAATCTCAAGTTGGACAAAAAAACAGAAGAGAAAATTCTATTTAAAAATAGTGCTCGAATACTCGGGCTTCACGAGATAAGGGGGCAGGCATTATGAAAATAGACGCGTGTGTATTTCTCGGAGACTCTTTATATGGAAATAGTATTGGACCAGACCAATTAATCGGTGAACTAGAGAAGAATGATGTCGATGTTGCCATAATTCGCCCTTTTAAACCTAGTGATTATAATTATGACAGGGCGAATCAGTACATAGCTAATGTTCAGAATCAATACACAAATATATACGGGTTTGGACGAGTTAATCCTTGGGAAAAAAATGCCCCACAACAAGTTGAGATGATATATAGTTACGGATTGAAGGGACTCCATCTACATCCGTGGGAAGATAATTTCTCAATCAATGATCCTGTTGTATACCCAACAATACGGATGGCTGAAAAATGCAAACTACCAGTATATGTTTCCACGGGGTATCCTAATGTATCAGAGCCTTTACAATTATGGGAAATGGCCATGGCATTTCCGGGAGTCACATTTATTGCAACTCACGGGGGGCAGTTAGATATGAGTGGCTTGAGCTTCGATGATGCATTGGCGGCATCGGAACGAGCCGAAAATATTATGTTTGATCTTTCTGGCGTATACCGTAGAGATTTTATTGAGCTACTAATTAAAACGGCTGGTGAAGAAAGTGTGATTTTTGGATCCTGCGTCCCTTATATGGATATGTCCCTTGAAATTGAGCGAATTCAGGCGGCACAGATTTCTGAGGAGCAGAAGAATAAGATTTTCGCAGAAAATATCAGAAAGTTGATATCTATTTAGCTTTACGTTAAAATGGCCTGAGGATAACTCTCAGGCCATTTTTTTAAACAATAGAGGTTAAGCAGAAATAATAACAAATGTGGTTTGAATAATAAGGATGAATAAAATGAAAGATCTAAAAGAACAAGCTTTAGAAATAACAGAAAAAATTATCGAATGGCGTAGATCCTTTCACAGGATACCCGAACTTGATTTGAATTTACCCAAAACATCCGAAATGGTACAAAGAGTGCTTAAAGAGATGGGCATACCATTTCGTACATTTAAAGACCATTCAGGAATAGAAGCACATATAAGGGGGAGGATGATAGATGAGAAATCCAAAACAGTGGCTTTGCGGGCCGATATGGATGGCTTGCGAATAAAAGAAAAAGCGGAGGTTCCATATGCTTCAGACACGGGGAATATGCATGCTTGCGGGCACGATGCTCATATGGCAATGGTGTTAGGAGCGGCGAGGTTATTACTTGATAACATTGAAGAATTAGAGGGCAACGTAAAATTGATTTTTCAGCCAGGTGAGGAAAGGTCTGGTGGAGCTGAAAGGATGCTAAAGGAAGGAGTGTTTGAAAACCCAAGGGTGGATTTAGTGCTTGGTCAGCATGTAGGACTTTTAGTGCCCGAATTACCCAATGGTCACTTCGGATTTTACCCCGGCAATTTTATGGCATCCAGAGACAGTTTTCGAATAACCGTGGAAGGTAAGGGCGGCCACGGTTCAACTCCAGCTTCTAGTGTAGACCCTATAGTAATTGCATCTCATTTAATTTTAGCTTTGCAGACGCTAGTCAGTCGGGAAGTTGATGGTACTGATTCGGTAGTTATCACGATTGGTTCTATACATGGAGGAGAAACTTACAACGTAATTCCTGAAACAGTAGAATTGATTGGTGCGATTCGATGTTTAAAAGAGGAGCAACGGGATTATTTTAGTCAGCGTATTCGTAATCTTTGCCAAGGGATATGTGAGTCCATGCGGGGGAGTTGTTCGATAGATTATGAGAGAGGTTATCCGGTTACTTTTAATCATTTCGCAGAAACAGAATTTGTTATGAAACAAGCGATTCAGCTTTTTGGAGAGGAACGAGTACATCTATTGGAACAGCCGTTGATGGGCAGTGAAGATATTTCCTTTTTTTTACAAAAGGCCCCTGGGTGTTATTGGATTTTTGCTACTCAACCACTAGGTAGTAAAATTTATCCTAATCACAATCCTCGATTTGAATTAGATGACTCTTTGTTGTACATGGGTTCAGCACTAATGGCACAGACCACTTTGAGTTGGTTACGTTCATCGAAAAGTAGATAGAAGCTATGACTTGCTCCCAATATTTGTGCTACAGACAATGCAAATTTTGGGGAGGAAGGCGCTACAGTATTAGTGAGATAGAGAATTAATCAGTACATACATGTTAGCATATATTCAAGACTATTATCTGTAAAGTGTGCGGAAACATACTAATCGATTCAAACAAATGGAGAATAGCGACATTAATACCACGGCAAAATACTATGTAGGAATTTCTCAAGAGCAAAAGCAATTGGCGGTAAATAAGCTGCTAAAAATTGTCGCCAAATAAAAAAAAGTGGGCAAAAAGTGGACAATATCAAAAAAACTGCATAAAAAATAGAACAAAAAAATCCCGCAAAACGTTGAAATTGCGGGGTTTTTTGGTACACCATCTCGGGTTCGAACCGAGGACACCCTGTATATTCAGGGAGAGTTTTTATAAGCCAGCAAGCGCAATGAATACAACGATAGAACCCAGTATTTGTAACGGTTGCAAGCTTTTGTTATCTAAAATAATCGTTAATGATTTACCTCGTTTTCTGGTATTTACGAATAAAAAAGTGGACAAAAAGAGGACAAATTTTTGAAGCATTTTGCCTTCATTATTCAATTTGAGAACAGATGAGTGATAACCTAGCCAATATCTCATCAAGGCATCATATTATCATATTATTGTATAATCTTCTGCCCAAGGTCATAACATCGGACAACAGTTCCAACGAATTTCGTTTCCTACTAGTACACCATAATGCGAGTGCTTTCGCCCTTGGCAATGTTGTCCACAGAATTCTATTTTGGTAAATAATCACTTAGATGGGACTTTGACATACCCGTCTGAATCACGTTGGACGGGTTTAAATAGTTGTTTTTCGAGAATTAACCTTAATGTATTGGATTTGATCTTCACTTCGCCTTGCTTTCATACTCTTGTTGTAAACCATAAGGGTGTTAAGGTAAATATGCATTCAAATTTGCCTTCTAGAGTTGGATAAGGCCAAAATGGGGAATTCAGTGTAGTTCTCTGCATAGACTTCTCCCAAGGGTTTTTTCTCGGAGAACCTACAGAACAACTTTTGCTTTGAATACAGGGGTGTATTGTTTTCGGTTCATATTGAACCTCTTATTTCCGGGATTGTGGTGCCTTCATTATACCACCGTTCACTTAGATTCGAAAAACATTTGTCTCAATTCATGGGGACATTATAGTCAAATAGAAGTAGTGAACTATGTAGATGTAATGAATGGGCTAAACCAAGTAATAATAAGAGTTCTATTCGTCGGTAGTATTTGATACAATAATATCAATGGTCTATAAGCTTCGTAAAAACGGTTCCGACTAACTTTGAAACTGGACCAAAGATCGGGGGCGGACCAGGTATCGTAGCATCCATAAAATGCCAATTAATAGGGCTGGGCGGTTTGATTCCAAATGGTAGTTGGAATATACTTATACTATATTTTTTTTTTCTTAAGGTAATTATTATAGGAGACACAGAATGAGATTAAGAAAAGAGAGAAAACTAGATGATCATAGCCCCAAGTATACAAGCACCTATAAAGCTACTCAAATAGTATGGGGAATCCTATTGGTTTTAGGTACTATTCTCAGCATATCTGCTCTTACAACAAACCCTCCATTTGAAGCAAGTGAAAAAGATGTTGCCATTTTAAGGTTGTCAAATTTTTTAACTCCCTTTATTGGAATGGTCGTCCCCGGCATTATCATGTTTTTTGAAAGAATAAGAAAAATGATTCCACTTTTCAAACACAAGAAATTACCATCCACCATATTCGGGGTAACCACATTGGTAATAATTTCTTTTGTATTATCAATAAGTGCAGATGGATTCATGAGTGAATCATACAAAGAAGCATATGAAAGCTATGCTACCAAAATAGCACAGGAAGAAGAGTATGATGGTAATATTAGTAATGATGAATCACAAACTGAATTTGCCACGGGCGATATAAAGCCAGATAACAAATATGAGGATGTTTCAGAATATAAAATTTTAATTAAGGCTGGAGTTGATGAATCTGCTGCAATAAATTTACTCGACATAGTTCTAGAAAATGAAATGCCGATTTGGGGGGAGAACGACACGATCACAGTTGAAAAGGAGAACTCAAGTGACTACATTGTATCATACACCGCTAAAGATGGAGTTGTTACACCAATCTTTGCGGCGCATATTATAAATGGTAAGGTGGTTGAACCTAGTGTCAACAATTTTGTGTAAATAGCTATTAGTACTTCCTGAGAAATAGCTCTTGAAGCTCATCATATGCCATGTCGAACCCACGTAACTTTTTAGATGACCATTTTTCGTTGTAGTGTGCTACTTTATAGTAAATTAATTTGCTACAAGCTTCTTCGTTAGGTAAGCTGTCCTTGGTTTTTATGAGTCTCCGGA
>Ga0334885_1003149_pt1 | contig 15739 bp, 13 predicted proteins | sample GraSluR1_MG_8_FD_207233 | JGI IMG/M metagenome (GOLD analysis project Ga0334885, IMG submission 207233) | Sludge microbial communities from methane-producing bioreactor in Wageningen University, Netherlands - Granular Sludge_31_05-R1 | ecosystem: Engineered > Bioreactor > Anaerobic >...
TATTGAAACTGTGGTGGTGGGATCGTCATCGCTATCGCTCTTTGTGACACTGAGGCCGGCTGTTCCACCCACCAGCATCGAGCCTTGGGTGAAGCCAAAAACTGAACTTACTACTAATAGTGAAAGCAGGATTAGCAATCCTTTTTTCATGATAAACCTCCATGGTTTTCATTTTGCAAGCCTTGCTGGAATCAGAATTTTCTGGTTTGCTCAGTAAGACCTGATTTTTACGAACAACATACTCTGATCTACAAGTCTTATCAATAATATAAAGTGCTGCTTCATTCCGGCCAAGCGGAATGTTCCTTTGCCAGCCCCGTGCCCATATGTATGGCTCTTGGCTAGCGCTGCTTTACCTCATGTTCCCTTCATCCCAAGAGGGCATCATGGGGTAAAGCAGGGCAGAGCGTGAGCTCAATCAGTCGGTGAGGCAAGGGTGGGCGGGAGTTCGTAATTTCTCACAGGCGGAACACCGGATCATCGGTTGGCGCATAAGCATATAGTAAACAATTAGTTACCCTCAGGCGTAATTGCGATAGTGGCAGATTTTCCGCAGTTGCAAGGAATTTTGTCGGGTAGTTCATCATATTTTTCTTGACTAAGATTGGCCGGCATAGATATTTGGCACAGGATTTAGTTTACAGACACTTTGGCACCAAAAGCTGGCAAAATAAGCACTGTGAGGTTCGATGCTCGATCTAAAGATTGGGGACTATAATTGGGATTTGTCCTTTGAAGACGTCAATTGCGATGCGGCGGAAGTATTGACCGGAACCGCTTTGCGGGAGATTCTGGAGGAGTTTTATGCCCTCACCGGCATGGCGATTGCCATCATCGATACTGAGGGCAAAGTTCTGATCAGCAATGGCTGGCAGGATATCTGTCACTTGTTTCACCGCAAGCATCCGGAATCTTGCAAAAATTGCACTGAAAGCGATACTGTGCTCAGCAAAGGGGTTGCGCCGGGAGAGTTTAAGCTCTATAAATGCAAGAACGGGATGTGGGACATCGTTACCCCGATCTATGTGCAGGGCAGGCATTTGGCCAATCTATATTTCGGGCAATTCTTCTTTGAGGGTGAGCAGCCGGATACTCAGTTCTTTGAGGAGCAGGCCGCGCGTTATGGCTTCAATCGGGCAGACTATATGCAGGCCTTGAGGCAAGTGCCCTTTTATAGCAGAGAACAAGTGGCCAAAGTGATGTCCTTTTATCTGCGTCTGGCCCGACACATCTCGCAACTGAGTCATAGCAACGTGGTACTCTCGCACAATCTGAAAGTGAAAGCCGGGATTATCCAGGCTCAGAAGCTGCAATCCATGATGCTGGATCAGATCAAAGACCGCATCGTGCTCAGTGATCTTGAAGGGAATATCACCTATACCAATCAAGCTGTGCAGGAAGCCATGGGCTACAGCAAAGATGAGCTGTGCCGGATGAGAGTACATGATTTTGAGCATGGACATGAATTGGATGGCACTCAGGACGAGATCATCCGCTGCACTCTGATCAATGGTTCATGGCACGGAGAAGCCAAGAACATCACCAAAGATGGCAATGAGATCTTCATGGATATCCGCACCTTTCGGATTGATGATGATGCGGGTAAGCCACTGGCCTTATGCGGGATATCCTCCGATATCACGGTTCGCCGCCTCTATATTGATCTTTTGCGGAGGCAAAATGAAGCAAGCCGCAAACTGATTGAGATATCCAGACAGCTGCTCAATACAAAAGCCATGAGCATCGCTGCCACGATCGATAGTTGCCTCTTGGATTTAGGTGAATTCATGGAGGTGGATCGCTCATACGTATTTCTGATCGACGAATCGGGGATCACAATCAGCAATACAAATGAATGGTGCCGACAGGGCGTGGAAGCTCAAAAAGACTTTTTGCAAAAGCAGGACATGCGCAGTGCTCCGGCCATGATCGATGAATTGCTGAAACAGAATATGGTCTGCATCGATGATCTGAGCGATTTGGATAGCGCGTGGACAGAAGATCGCGCGGTGCTGGCCGCTCAAGGTATTCAAGCATTGTTGGCAGCTCCGATCGTGTATGAACACGAGATAATGGGCTTCATTGGCCTTGATATGGTGCGAGCTGCAAGGCACTGGGACGAAGTGGACTTCATGCTCATCCAATTGACGGCAGATCTATTAGCTGCCAGTTTGGCGCGGGTGTGAGGTTTTAGGTTTTAGGTTTTAGGTTTTAGGTGTTAGTGAGGTGTGAGGTGGCAGGGCTGCCAAGCTGCTGCTTGGCAGAAGCAGCTTGAGCTGCTTACTTTTTAGGCCTTCAGCCCTGCTCGACACGAGGACGTGTCGAATCCTAATACCGGTCTTGCTCGACACGAGACGTGTCGAATCCTGTGGTTTCAGGTTAAGCTCCAATGTATGGGGCGGTGCCCCATACATTGAATACATCAGATCAAGGCGGAATCTGGATTAGAACAATCCGGAGATATTGCCGTCGTGCTCCACGTCGATTGTACCGGCACTGGGTTTTTTGGGCAGGCCGGGCATGCGCATTATCTCACCGGTGATGGGGATCAGGAATCCGGCTCCGCTGGCGATCACGATCTCACGCACGGTCACCAGGAAGTCTTTGGGGCGTCCGATGAGTTCCGGATTGTCGGAGAGTGACTTTTGGGTTTTAGCGATGCAGATGGGCAGCTTGTCAAAGCCGTATTTATTGATCTTTTTGAGATCGGCCTTGGCTTCGGCAGAGTAGTCCACCTTTTGCGCGCCATAGATTTCGCTGGCGATGGTAAAGATTTTGTCTTCCACGGGGCTGTCCCAGTCGTACAATCCGCGATATTGGCAGGCATCTTTGTCCACCATTTCCACCACTTTTTCAGCCAGTTCGATGCCGCCTTCTCCGCCTTTGGTAAAGTATTCCACTATCGAGGCATCAAAGCCGCTTTGATGGACGAAGTCCTTCACGATTTGCAGTTCTTCCTCGGTATCGGTGGGGAAGCGATTGATGGCAACGATGGATTTCATGCCGAATTTGTTGATGTTTTCCAGGTGTTTAGCAAGGTTGTCCAGGCCTTTTGTTACGGCGTCCGGATTGGGAACGGCGAGATCTTTCACCTTCACTCCACCATGGATTTTGAGGGCACGGACGGTGGCAACCAGCACCACGGCATTGGTACAGAATCCGCCATATTTGCAGACCAGATCAAAGAATTTCTCGGCTCCCAGATCAAAGCCAAAACCTGCTTCGGTGACCACGTAGTCACTCAAACGCAGGGCAGTTTTGGTGGCCAGCACGCTATTCGCGCCCTGAGCGATATTGGCAAAGGGTCCGCCATGCACCAAAGCGGGAGTATTTTCCGTGGTTTGCACCAGGTTTGGCTTCAGGGCATCCTTGAGCAAAGCCGCGATGGCGCCTTCAATGCCCAATTGATGCACCTTTACCGGTTCTCCACCATAGGTGAAGCCGAAGGTGATATTGCCGATGCGTTCCTTGAGCTCGTCCATATTGTTGGAAAGGCAAAGGATAGCCATGATCTCACTGGCAGGGGTGATGTCAAAGCCGTTTTCCCTGGGGAAGCCTTGTTTGCTGCCTCCGAGACCGATCACCACGTGGCGCAGCATGCGGTCATTCACGTCCAGCACGCGTTTCCAGGTGATGCGTCGGGGATCGATATTGAGCTCATTATCAAAGTAAATATGGTTGTCGATCAATGCGGCTAAGGTGTTGTTGGCAGCAGTGATGGCATGGAAGTCACCGGTAAAATGAAGGTTGATATCCTCCATGGGGAGCACCTGGCTCCAGCCTCCTCCGGCTGCTCCACCTTTGATGCCAAAGACCGGGCCTAGCGAAGGTTCACGTAAGGCAACGATGGATTTTTTGCCAATGCGGTTCAGGGCTTGGGACAGTCCGATGGACACCGTGGTCTTTCCCTCACCGGCAGGGGTGGGGGTGATCGCGGAGACCAAAATGAGCTTTCCGATGGGGTTGTTTTCATTGGCAAAGAGGGCGGAATAACGGATCTTTGCCTTATATTCTCCATAATGGTCGATATCTTGGGGTGTGAGCCCGATTTTTGCGGCGATTTCATCGATATGTTTTAGCTTCGTGAGCCTTCCAATTTCCAGATCGGTAAGCATTTTGCCTCCTTTTCGGTGTTGTTTATCAAAAAGATAAGCGGTTATTGATTTGGGGCAAGGCTTTCTAAAGCTTGCCTAAGGCACAGGAACCGAGTATCATATCCATAATACTTAATGTAAGTCTGCGCAAAACACAAGGCCTCGAAATCAATATCGCAGGCTATCACGGGTAAATAGCTGATAAGGAGTTCCGGATGATTCTTGAGGCTTTTGTAAGCATGCTCTACAATGCCGCTTTGCTACTGAGTCTGGTGGTAGTGTTTGACATCCTATCCGTGGGAACCAGGTATGAAAAGATCCCTGAACAACTCCTGTCAGGTTTCATCCTGGGCGCGATAACACTGGGGATCATGATGAATCCCTGGGTCTTGCGGCCAGGGATAGTATTTGATACCAGAACCATATTCCTGAGTATCGGCACCATGTTCTTCGGCGCACTGCCCAGCCTGATAGCCATGCTTATGGGTATCCTCTATCGGCTCTGGATGGGGGGAGGTGGAGTCTATTCCGGAGTCACCACCATCATCAGCGCTGTGATTTGGGGCACCATTTTCAGACGTTTACACAAGAGATGGAAAGAGCCATACGGCTTTGCCGAGTTCTATACTTTAGGAATTCTAAATCATATCTCGATGATCTCGCTGATGTTGCTGATGCCCAAGTATGCGCGCTGGGAAGTGATCCGCACCATCAGCCTTCCGGTGATCATCATCTATCCTTTGGGCACGGTGCTAATGGGAAAACTGGCAGCCCGCAGATTGCAAAGACAGGAAGAGCAGCAACGTCTGGCTAAAAGTGAAGAAAAATACCGCCTGCTCACTGAAACCTCCAATGATATGATCATGATCACCAGTCTGGATGGCATCATTAGTTTTGCCAACAAGAAATCGCAAAGGCTTCTAGGCATCAAGGAGAGGGATTTCGGTAAAGCGCACTCGTATCAATATGTGCTGCCCCGGTATCATCAAATGCTCAATGATTTCCTGGCAGAGCGTGTGCAAGGTCACCGTGGGTCCAGACTATTCAATCTTGAGGTAGTGGACATTGAGGGCAAGCCGCACCTGGTCGAGATCAGCAGCACTCCGTTGATCGAAAATAATGAGGCGCAGGGCATTCTGCTAGCCTTGCGTGACGTCACGGATAGGATGCAAACTGAGGAGCAGCGCAATCGCTATGCCTTTCGTTTGCAAATCCTGCGTGAGCTGGACGGGATCGTGCTCAAAACCCTGTCTTTTGAAGATACCTGCCATGCAGCAGCGCAAAAACTGCAGCAGCTGATCCCCTTTGACTTCATGAGCATAAACTTGCTCAGAAACGGTATTGTGGAAGTAGTGGAAGTGCTGAAGCAAGAGAATCACTTTGAATATCTTGCGCGAAACAGCAGGCACCGTCCAGACCCGGACTTTGTATCCAAACTGAAGAATGACTGCAGCATCGTGCTCAACAGCCCTGTGCCATCCTCCGCACAAATGCCCATCCGGGCAAAGCTGACGGAAGAAGGCATCAGCGCTCATATGTATAATACCATGGTTTTGCAGGACAAGATGCTGGGCTTTTTGTGGTTTGGTTCTTTTCAGCAGGGATTCTTTACGGATGAGTATCTGGAGATCGGGCAGGAATTTGCCAATCAACTGGCGATCGTGCTAAACCATATCAGCTTGATTCAGACCATTAAAGATCACTCGGAAGAGCTAAGCCAAACCGTTGTCCAGCGCACAGCTCAGTTGCAGAATGCCCTGGTTGAATTGGAAGCTTTTTCCTATTCGGTGGCGCATGATCTACGCACTCCTCTGAAGCTGATTTATGGCTATAGTGACGCTCTGCAGGAAGACTATGCCCGCAAACTGGATGATGAAGGCAAGGAAATGCTGGCTGCCATCAAAACTACCTCAGTGCGCATGGATAAATTGATCACGGAATTGCTGGATCTGGCCAGGCTGAATCCCGAGGCCTTGAAAGCGGAACCGGTGGATACGCAATCGATGGTAGAACACATCTGGCGGGGAGTGAATCCCGGAGACTTTGAACTGGAATTTCACAGTCTACCTGCTGTATGGGGGGATCCCACCCTGCTGTCACAAGTATGGCAAAACCTGCTGGAAAACGCCATCAAGTTCACCCGTCCCTGTCCCGTGAGAAGGATCGAAATTGGCTGTCAGACGGTGGATAAAGAGCAGGTGTTTTACGTCAGAGATACCGGAGTGGGCTTTGATCCGGAGAAGAAGGATGATATCTTCGCGCCCTTCAAGCGCTCTCACAGTTTGCAGGAATTTGAGGGCACCGGCATCGGGCTGGCCATCACCAAGAAGATTATCATCAACCACAAAGGCAGGATATGGGCTGAGAGTGAACCCAATAAAGGCAGTAGCTTCTTCTTTACCCTGCCCATGGCGGAGCAGGAACAATATGATCAGTAAATGTGGCGTTATCTGTGAAACCGATTGCCGTGCCTTCGGCAAAGAATGTGAAGGCTGCAATGAGTTGGAGGGGAGGGTCAGCTGGGCGGAATTCTATGGGAAAAGCCATTGTCCCATCTATCAATGCGTGGTGGACAAGGGCTATGACACCTGCGCGGACTGCGGTCTTGCCCCTTGTCAAATTTGGTACGATACCCGCAATCCCGATGCCGGTGACGACGAATTTGTCGCAGATCTGGCATCGAGATTACGGAACCTTTCAGCTATAGTTTGACGCTTACGTTGATATTCTTAAAGCGGGCAGGTGCAACTCCATGTGAGAGACGCATTACCTGACCGGGCTCGCCTTTTCCACAATGGAAGGTGGAGTGATAGGCCCAATCTTCCTCTCCGCAGATGGCATCGCAGGCATTCCAAAAATCCTGAGTAATCCCAAAATAGGTGGGCTCTTTCACGATTCCGGTGATCTTGCCATTATCGATGCGATAGCCGATCTCGGTAGTAAACTGGAAGTTATTGCGGTTATCATCAATGCTCCAAGTCTTGGTGAAATCCAGGAAATAGCCATGTTCGGTGCTCTTGATCAGATCCTCGAGACTACCCTTTCCGGGAGCAATGCAGAGATTGGTCATGCGTACCAGAGGGAAGTCATCAGCAAATGAGGCCTTCATGTTTGAAGATGGTTCCAGACCCAGTTTATGAGCTATGTGGCGTGAAGTTTGTTGATCCACCAGGATGCCATTCTTGATGATATCCAGCTTGCGACCGGGAACACCTTCGTCATCCATGGGATGGAAGCCCATGCCGCGCGGATCGGTGCTGTCACTATAGATATTCACAATCTCAGAGCCATACTTGAAGTTACCCAGCATGTGAGGCTTCACGAAGGTCTTGCCGGCGTAGGAGATTTCCTGACCAAAGATGCGGTCGGCTTCGGTGGCATGTCCCACGGATTCATGCAGTTGTAGAGCCAGGTGTCCACCACCGATAATGATGTCAGCGCGTTCTTCGGTGATTACAGGGGCTCTGAGCAGATCTACTGCTTCCTTCATAATGCGGTCGGTATTTTCCATGAATTGTTGCTGGTGAAATAGCTCAAATCCTGCTCTACCGGCACTCATGTGTCCCGGCCAGGTGCGGGATTGGATCTGTCCGCTATCGGCAGAGATCACGCTCATCACGGGCAGCGTGTTGTACACTACAGTGTGGCTGTAGCTGCCTTCGCTATTAACATAGTACTTTTCCTGACGCTCAAACTCGGCCATCAAGTAAGAATGTACCACCTGTCCTTGCGGTTTGATCAGATTTGCCACTTTGCTCAGATAATCCAGCTTTTCGGCTTTGGACATGGTAAAAGGATCAATCTCCGGATGGTGGATATATTCTCCGGTACTGGCCTTGAGGGCTGGGAAGCTGAGCTTTTCTTTCTGAAAAAGCGCTCCGTGGATGGCATTGCTCTTGGCTCGGGCGATCAAGCGCTCTATGGAGGCTTCCGAAAGGTCTTTGGATCCGGCAAAACCAAAGCAGCCATTGATCAAAACACGGATGCCGATGGCCGGAGAACCTACGGAGTTGCTGTAGTTCTTCAGATTCCCGTTTTCGAAGCTGATGCTCTCAAAATCTGTGCTTGTGACGCGGACGTCCGCGAAACTAATCTCCGGACTGTGCAGTTTGGCGATGATGTTGTTTATCTTCTGTTCCATGTATCTATCCTAAATGGTCTTGGTGGAAGAGGTGATATTGAAGTTACGCACTCTGGCATGCGGCGCTTTCACAGTCTCAATGTCGAAGGCTGCGTAGTTTTCACTAAAGGGAATGGTGTATGCGGTATCTTCAAGTTCCAATATGTTTTCCAGGATGCGGGTGATCTTCTCGGTGAAGCGAAGGTTGTTGACCACAGCGGTTATCTTGCCATCTTCGATCAGGAATGTTCCGTCGCGGGTGAGCCCGGTGAGTGAGGTCTGTTTGGCATTGATGAAGTTCATATAGTGCAGGCTGGAGATATATAGGCCACGCTTTACGTTGCGGATCATGTCATCCCTGCTGCTTTCTCCGGGAGCGATCTTCAGACAGCTGGCAGTATTGCCGTTTTTGGGCAAGCCCAGCTTGTGGTGGTAATACTGATTGCACATAAAGTTGCGGAAACAACCGGCTTCAATGAGCTTCAAAGGACGGTAGATATGACCACCGGATCCGTAATCCTTACGGATCATTTCGCTATCGGTAGGATCATCGGTGATATGAACAATCCCGGGGAAGAGCTTTTTGTCGATCTTGCCCTCAAAGAAGCTGCTATGCTGATCCAAAGCGTGAGCGCTCATGCCATAGCTGAGATACTGCACGAATTCGGCCACGCAGCGTGGGGCCAGGATTACTTCGTATTCACCGGGTTCCACATCGATCACCGGGTTTTTGGTGTACATGATCTTGGTGAGCAGGCGGGCGCGGAAATCTTCCAGATTGAAGTGCGAGAAATCATCTCCGCCAAAGGTCTCCAAGACCGTGATCTGGCTATCCCTGTGCACGGCTTTCACTTCCAGATAGATAGGAGATTCCGCGCTGGATTTATCCAGATGGTTGCTATTCAGGCTGCGATAGCCGCTATAGTTGCAGATAAAGGTGCCATACAGCTCAAAGTCATGTTCAGCGGCGCTTTGGGCTAGAGAGTCGAGGATTTCGGTCTTGGTTTGCAGGCTGATGGCTTCGATGTTGTTCACCATCTTCCGGGAAGGCGCCAGAGTGAGGTCGTCCTCCACGTCCACAAAATCAGGATCTTCCGGAAGGGAATCGATCATCTCCAGAGCAGAGGCCAGAGCAATGTCGATCTTGGCGGTGCCTGGATCATCGATGTCAAAGCTGCATGATCTTTTACCTTTGTAGATGGTAGCGCTGAGATTGAGCATGTCTTTGCTGATGTTGTAATTGGTCTGGCTTTGATAGAAGCGCAGGAAATCCGTCTGCCAGAAACTCAAATCCACGGTGTACTTAAGCTCCGGATGCTTATCCAGGGCGGCTTTAAGGTACAGGAGAGTGTCGTTCATCTTTTTATCCTTATGTTTTTCTTAGATCCAGGTGCTCTTGTTGTGCCTGCGTTTGGGGCTCTGTCCCCGGGTGATAAACTGTCCTTTGGGAGTCTGTCCGGCCTCATACTTTTCGCCACGGAGGTAAACGCTGTCGATGGCTCCGATCAGCTCCACAGGGCTGCCCATGGGGCCGGTGATGGAACTGCTGCCTTCGGGGTTGTAGATCACAAAGTCCGCGTCTGAGCCTGCTTCCAGGCATCCCTTCTGAGGGTATATGCCCAGGCGTTTGGCTGCATTCTCACTGGTCATCTTGATGCAGGTGGCCAGCGGGATTTTACGGCGTTTCCAAAGCTCGGACAGTACCCAATGGTAGCTGTATGCTAAAAGTTGATCAGGGCTGCCACGAAAGACTTCGCTCTGCAGGTCGGGCGTGCCGCAGGAATTGGACAAGAGATATATCTTGTTGGTCTTGAGCAGTTCATACATTAGATCACGATACTCGGTAAAATCCGTAGTCCAGAGAGCCGGGAAGGCTTCGGGCTCGAGGAAGTGCATCAGATCCAGCATGCTGAGGGCAAAGGAGATATCGCTGCGTTTGGAAATCGTATTGATAAACTCGATTACCGGATAATGGGATACGCGAGGGATATGGATGGGGTTTTCCTGCATGCGACGCAGGATCTTCTTGATGCCATCCATGTGAGCTTCCATGCTGTACTCGGGGTGGGATTCAAAGTCATAACCCTGAAAGGAAAACTCAGTATCGCTTTCGTAGATATCCATAAAGAGGTCCATCATCTCGGTGAAGGAGAGCTCCTGAATAGCCTCGTTTGGCGAAGGCGCCATCAGGGCAATTCCCACCAATCCTTTGGCCCATAGCTCTTGCGCTGCTTCGGCATGGTAGGGATAATCACTGATGTCCACGTTGCCCCACAAAGCCATATCGCAAAAAGCGTTTTGGCCGATCTGCTCGATCATTTGCCGGATGTGTTTTACCCCAAAGATGGGACGCTCACTATGGTAACTCATTTCCGCAACAGAAGTCCAACCGCCACTGATGGCATTTTGGGTTGCCCGCCTGATCCGATCCGGCATATCCTGACTCTTCCCCAAAAGGTGCAAGTGTGGATCCACCGCGCCGGGGAGCAGGACTTTACCTTTCAGATCTATAACAATGGGATCCTCTTCACTGATGATAGGATCCGCTGAGATCTTGATAATCTTGCTATCAAAGAGCACATTCACTCTTTTCAGAGCGTTTGAGCTGGTAGGCAGGGAGGCGTTTTCAAATAATATCATATCGTTAATACGCCATAATCGAGCTTCCTGCATCCACAAAAATGATGTCTCCGGTAACCCCGGAAGCAAGATCCGAAAGCAGATACAGCGCAGTTTTGGCGATATCCTCCTGTTCGATGTTTCTGGAAAGCGGCGCGGTCTTCTCGATCCTGCGCTGCATTTGTGAGATACCTCCGATAGCCGATGAAGACAGGGTGCGAATGGGTCCTGCGGAGATGGCATTTACCCGTACTCCCTTTTCGCCCATGCTATACGCCAAATAGCGCACAGAAGCTTCCAGAGCTGCTTTGGCGATGCCCATCACTCCGTAGTTTGGCACCACTTTCTGAGCTCCGTAATAGGACAGAGTGATGGCCGAAGATCCCGGATGCAAGAGCATTTCTGCTTCGCGCATGATGGCCACCAGCGAGTAAACGGAGATGTCCATCGCGGTGATAAAGCCGTGGCGCGTGGTTTGGTGGAAGGGGATATTCAGTTCACTGGAGGGAGCGTAGGCCACGCTGTGCACGATGTAATCTATTTTGTCCCATTCTTCAGCCAAAAGACTGATCATGTTTTTGATGTCATAGTCTTTGCTGAGATCGCACTCATAAAGCAGGCCGATCCCCAGCTCTTCGGCTATGGGATGCACTCTTTTGGCCAGGGTCGGGCTGGCATAGGACAGAGCCAGTTCTACTCCTTGCTCTTTGAGCGCGCGGGCGATTCCATAGGCAATACTATGGCGATTGGCGATACCCAGGATCAGGGCTTTTTTACCTTGCATATTCATGGTCGATCTCCTTGCAGGCGTTTCAGCGCCTCGTTTACGGCTTTCTGCATCTGTGGATTTTGGGTATTAAGAAAGATGTCTTGTGCTTTCACATAGTTTGCTCTTGCGGCATGTGTTTCGGCCAGAGCTTCGTGGATGCGGCCTTTGAGCCAATATCCGGAAGCCAGTCCACTGAAGTTTTCAAAGCGATAATCCAGATCAATCGCGCGCTCCACATGGCGCATGGCATCGTTATATTTCCTTTGTAAAAAGCTGTGGTATCCCATGGCATATTCAGCAGTGGCCAATACTGTGGGAGAAGCCGAAAAGTCACGTTTAAGAACTCCGCGATAGCGGTTTGCCAGCCTTTGCAGGTCTGTGTAGGAAGCGCTGACATAGCCGGGATTGAGATAGGATTCCGCTTGCAGGCGATGACTCAGCATCTGCATCCGGATTTGGATGGGGTACTCATAGGAGTCTTCCGCCAAAGCGATGACCTCATGGTAACGGCCTTCGGACTCGAGCACATAGATATCCAAAAGATTCAGGATGCTTTGGCTGGGGGGATCAACGGTTTCCACCAGATACCGCATGCGGCTTCTGAACCGGGTAAATTCGTCCGTCTCACCTTTGAAATATGCGATACGGGCCAGGCCGGCCAGGGCATAGATCTGCCCTCGCGCTTCACCGAAAGCCTGATACTGCATGATGGCGCTCTCGTAGCTTTGATTGCTGTCCTGCCAGCGCTGCCTGAGCTCCAAATTCTGAGCAAGACGCAAGGTGGCATCAGCTGAAACCCTGGCTTGGGGTTGGATTACTTTAGCCGGTCTGGAGCAAGCGGCCAGGCCCCAAAGCACCAGTAACAAAGGCAGAACGTGCTTAATCCGTATCCGGCATTTCATAGTATCTTCCTTCAGGCGCGAATGCTCTGATGCGGGATTCGGGTATGCCTTTTCTGAGAATCGGATTGTTGTTCAAGGCTTCTAAAGTCTTGGAGGATTTCTCCAGAGTTTCATTCAGATTGTTGATTAAAAGCAGCAGTTCAGGGTTCGATCTGGACAAACTGCCCATGATCTGCTGCAAATCCTGCAAGGACGCGCTGAGAGCATAAAGAGTGCTGCTGAGCGGACTGAAGATCATATCTCCTTGGGGGTCGAGCATTTTGATGATCAAACTGTCCGGATCGGCATAGTTCTCCGCGGCGATATTGGCGGTTGCCAAAAGCCGTGTCATTTCATCCGTCTGTCCCGCCACTGCTTCGCTGAGATTGGCTACATTATTCAGGATGCGCAGGATCACGCCGTCATCGGGATTGTGATCGCGGTTGAGATTGCCGATCAAGGTGTTGATCTCGCTCATATTGGCATTGAGCAGATCGAGGGTAGTGTCAGCTTTTTGTGAAAGATCCGCCACCGAGACCAGGATGCGCATCAAAGCGCCTTTATCCGAATTATCATCCAGGTTCAGTTCACGCGTCAAAGCCTCGATATTCTCGATGATAGCGGCGATGGGATCACTTGCCTTGGGCAGATAGATTCTCAAGAGAGCGCGACCTTCCGGAAAGTCCGTGGAAGGGATGTGTTCCCCTTCAGGCAGTGGTTTGAGCTTCTCACTACTGCGCACATATTCCAGGGTAGTCCGACTGGTAATCGGGTTTGTGGTGCGATACAGCACGCTGGCTTCCACGATGATGGGTTGATAGCGCTTTAGCACGTAGAAATCCAGGGTGATGGTGCCATCTTCGAGCAGCTCAAATTCGCGCACTCGTCCGATCTCAAAGCCTTTATAGAGCACCGGTGTCTGCGTGGAGATGCCGATCGCGTTTTCCAAAGTGCTGTGGAAGTGATAACGCTTTTCAAACATATTCTGCCGGATCGCGATAAACACGATTGTCACCATCAGCACCACCGCGGGGATGATGATGAACATTGTGACGATGTGCCGGGTGTGTTTCAACTTGTAATTCATATTTTTTCCCAAACGAATTAAGCCTTTCTGAGGGGCACAATTTTGTCAAGAAAGACTTGCAGCCGAGACAAAGTTTTCTTCAAACGCGCTCAAATCTATGATCTCGTCGGCAAAGGCTGCCCCGAAATCATCATCGATGCTGGCAATCAGCATCGGATAGCTATTTTTCAGCATCCAGAGTACATTGTGCACCACATCTCGCTCCTTTTTGTTCAGGATATAATAGGGATCATCGATGATCAGCACCCTGGGCGCGATCAGCAGTGTGCGCACAAAGCTCAACAGCTTGAGTGGCCCCGGGCGATATGCCACCGGTCTCTGCGTCATGTCCAGCTTCAAACTAAAGGTTTTCAGCCAGCTTTGGGTCAAGGCTTCAGTCTCCACCTCATCCAGATTGGGATTGATCCAGCGCAGGGGCAACATCAGGTTTTCTTTCAGCGAGAGGTTCGAAAGCATGATCCCCTCATCAAAGACATAGCCAAAATTGGAGATCTGTGGCTCCCTGCACAGAAAGTCATGCAAAGGCAGCCCATCCACGGTGATTTCCCCTTCGCGGATTTCATCCAGGCCTACCATCGAATTGAGGATGGCGCGCGAGAGGTTTTCCGTGGGATCAGCAAGCACGGTTACCCGGCTCAGATCAATGCTCAAACTCAGTTCGCGAATCCCCTCTTTGGTGCTGACCTGATCAAAAGTAACTATCATCGGAACACCCAGAAGAGCCAGGTGATCAGCATATCACTCAAGATGATGGCGAATATTGAAGTCACCACGGCTTTGATCGTGCGTTGCGGAACTTCGGTGCTGGCATGCCCCACGCTCATCCCATGATAGGCCGAGACGCTGGAGATAATCAGGCCAAATACGATTGACTTGATCAGGCTGGAAACCACGTGGGAGATCTTCAGCACAGAGAGAAAGTCATTCATAAAGGCTCTAAACTCCAGATGGTTGAAGATCCGGGAAAAGAGCCAGCCCCCGATCACGGCGATCACATTGAAATAAATCACCAGCACCACCATCGCCACCACCACGCCAATGATGCGGGAAACTACCAGATAACCGGTGGGCGAAATGCCGAAAGACTCGATAAGATCGATTTCCCGGCGCACCTTCATGTTGCCGAGTTCGGTGGATATAGCGGTTCCGCTACGAGCCACCACCACCAGGGCGGTAAGGATTCCGGAAAGTTCGTTGACAACCACTGTCACCAAAATGATGTGTACCCAGATCCCCTGTCCGAAATTCACCAGCAGATTTGTGCCTTGCAGGATGATCAGGCCTCCGATGGCCAGGGCCAGAAAGCTGATCAGAGGCAATGCTTCGTAGCCGGTAAAGAGGATTTGCCTCAGGATTACCATGCTGCTCACATGGCGGTTCGATTTTACCCGAAAAGCCTCCAGCAAGGTTTCCGCAAAAAACAAAAAAAAGCCCGGCGAGGACTTCTTTTTGCAGTCTCTTGTCATCTCAAAAACGCCTTGAGGCGGCTATTTTAAGATCAATGTTTTCTTGGTGGAAGTATAACGACCTTGATAGCTGACGGTGACAAAATAGGTGCCATTCGGTACGTAGTTACCTTCCGCGTCATCGCGTTCCCAAAAGAAGCTGGCGTTCTTTTCGCATACTCCGCTAAAGATGGTGCGAATCGTATCTCCGGCCAGATTCTCAATGGTGATTGTCACCGATACCGGGTTCTCAAAATTAAGATATATGGTGGTAGCCCGGTTCATGGGATTCGGGCTGATCTCAAACGTATTCAGGCTCTGAGCCTGTTTGGCAAACAAACCCACGGCCATCAGTAGCATCAGGCAAGCAACTAACAGGTTTCTCTTGTTCATAATTTCCTCACGTGTTTATCTTGCCGATAAGGTATGCAAGAATCGTTCCCAATTTAGTTTGTCCTCTGCTCTACAGCCACGAAAGCCCATTTGATGGGGGTTTCTTGCGCTAGCTACATTTATGAAAGGATGGATGTTTACTGATGAGCAACATCAACAAGGGTGTGAACATTGTTTACTAACTGGGTTGTGTTAACCCTGATCTGTCATATCCGCTACACATATTAGCACTAAATGGCTCAGCTTGTTGCCAACACTCTGAGGTATCCTGAAAAGCCCGGACTAAAATTAGGAGATAAAATGGATACCAAGACCCCAACCAAAGTAAACT
>Ga0334885_1003150_pt1 | contig 15736 bp, 11 predicted proteins | sample GraSluR1_MG_8_FD_207233 | JGI IMG/M metagenome (GOLD analysis project Ga0334885, IMG submission 207233) | Sludge microbial communities from methane-producing bioreactor in Wageningen University, Netherlands - Granular Sludge_31_05-R1 | ecosystem: Engineered > Bioreactor > Anaerobic >...
AAATGACAATGACAGTTCCTGTTGAAAGAAATAATATAGGCATATTCGGAAAAATTAATGCAGGTAAAAGTTCGGTGATGAATCTCATTACACAGCAGGAATCCTCTATTGTTGATTCCAGTCCGGGAACAACATCTGACACAAAAATTTCTCTTTATGAAATGCATGGTATTGGCCCGGTAAGATTATTTGACACTGCAGGTATAAATGAAGGGAGTGAACTTGGTGAGAAAAAAAGAAAAAAAGTATTAAGTGATCTTAAGGAATCTGACCTTATACTGATTGTTATAGACCCATCATCATCAGACCTGAGCCATGAGAAGGAAATTGTCAGAGAAGCCAGAGATCTGGACAAACAGATACTTATTATCTACAATCTCTTTAATGAAAAAGACAGAGATTTAATTCCACTTGTTGAAGAGAATATTCCCCATCTGAAATTTCATCAGAAAATCTCATTAAAAGCAAATGATGAAAAATTCCGCAAACCCCTCATAGATTTTATACTGAAAAACTTTGAGCAGGAGAATTCTCCTGTTGAACTTCTTCCATTTATCGAGAGAGACAATTATTATATTCTTGTTATTCCAATGGATGAGGAGACACCGGAGGGGCGATACCTGAGGCCCCAGGCAATGACTGAGGAATATATTACACGTAACTGGGCCTATCCTGTATCATTCAGGCTCGACCTGGCATCAGCCAGAGGCAACAACCCGGGAAGAGAAAAGGAGAGATTTCTTGCATTAGTGAAGGGCCTTTCAAAAAAACCGCGGTGCATTATCACCGATTCTCAGGCAATGGATATAATGAGCAGATGGTGTCCTGAGGATATTGATCTTACCACATTTTCCATTATTATGATAAACTATATGAGCAATGGCAGACTTCACCGCTTTGTTCAGGGGATTCTTGCTCTTGATACACTGCAAGAAGGGGATTCCATACTTATTTCTGAAGCCTGCAATCACAGCCGCATTGGTGAGGATATTGGTACTGTGCAGATCCCCGCAATCTTAGCGAAAACACATCCCGGTGTAACTGTTGAACACAATTTCGGCAGAGAATTCCAGGACAACCGGTCACTAGAGAAGTACTCGCTCATAATTCACTGCGGCGGATGCATGATAAGCAGGCAGAAAATGACCGCAAGAATCCGCGATCTGGATAACCTTGGAATACCTTATACAAATTACGGCATATTTCTTTCAGCTGTAAACGGAAAAGAGGCGCTTGAAAAAGTTCTTAAACCCTGGGGGCTTGAACCCTGAATTAAATCAGTGTTAATCCCTTAACTTTTATCTGGAATAAAATTTTTTAACATCCGGGGCTGTCTAAAAAGTTGGATTTTAATGAATTTGTCATTCCGGTTTTGCAGCTTCAGTTCTTGCAAATACCGGAATCTCCTGATAGAATCAAGTGTATGAGATACCGGCATTCCGCTTCGCTACAGCCGGTATGACAAGAAAAATACTTTTGGGACAGCCCCGGATGTTAAAGCATTATTACACTAAAAATTATCTTCAGGAATAATTACTGAAATTGAATCAATATATTTTTCGTTTAGAAAAACCTGTACCGATTACATTAAAAGTATTTTCCACAATAAAGATGGCATCCTCATCAGTAGAAAAAACAACCTCCTCCAGAGGCTTAAGCATAATATTGTTTGTAATGGCCATAATTATATTTTTATCCTTACCTGAGTAGGCTCCGCTCCCCCTTATAAACGTTGCGCCAAGTTTAAGCTTCTCCATCATCTCCTTTGCAATAAGCTGGTTATATTCAGAAATGATCATTACAATTTTTCTCTGGTTAAAAAGAGCCAGCGTATATTCCAGCACAATTGACATTATAAAAACAAGTATGAGAGATACTATAATCAGATCAATCTCCAGAACAAAAAGGGCGAGTGAAAAAAGAATAAGGTTAAAGAAGAAATATACTTTCCCTATACCCAGATTAAATTTCTGGTTTAGAATAACGGCCACAACATCAAGTCCGCCGTTTGAACCCATGGATCGAAGCACAATACCGCTTCCAAACCCGCATATACCCCCTGCAAGAATTGCAGCATAGAGCTGATTCTGCACCTCGAAATTAAAATCAAAAATTTCATAGGATAGAGTAACAACAACCATGGCATAAAAACTATAGAAAAAAAATCTTTTACTTAAGAACATCCACCCCATAATAAAAAGGGGAATATTGAGAAGAAAATACCAGATACCGGCAGACATGAAGGGGAGAACATAATATATAAGCACCCCCATGCCGAAAAGACCGCCGGGAACAAAATTATGATGAACTACCACCCCTTTTAAACCGGCGGAAAAAATTACTGATCCTATTGTTATTAAAAGAAAATTCCACCATATACTGTATCTATAGTTTTCTAAAGCCATTATAATACCTGCGCTACTTTTTTTACTTTGTGTGTCATTATATCAGAAAAGGCGGTCAGGGTCAATTATTAACTGTAAAAAATAAAATTGAATTATGAGAGCTAATTAAATTTCGCGTAAAAAATCATTCGTGCCCTCACCCGGTCATCGCTGCCGCTTGACCACCCTCTCCCGCTGACGCGGGAGAGGGTGTATTACATCAAAAAATAATATTTTTGAACAAAAAACCCTCTCCCGGACGAAGTCAGGGAGAGGGTGAGCGGCCTTCAGGCTCGCTCGGGTGAGGGCAGTTAACGCATAATGAACTTTATTATAAAAAAATATCTCTCATTGATCCAGGTCAAGGGATCATTTAAAAATTTACGCTAATATGAAAGGGAAAACCGGGATAATTAAACTTTGTTTTATCAGGAAATATGATTAATTTTGCTGTAGTCATATTCAATAATAAAAGGCCGATGAGAATTATCAGAATAAATATATGGAGGATATAATGAAAGTACATGTAAAGAATAATGTTTACTGGGTTGGTAAAACTGACTGGGATTTACGAAAATTCCATGGAGATGAATATTCCACACATAAGGGGTCAACATATAATTCATATCTGGTTAAAGAGGATAAAATCGCCCTCATTGATACAGTATGGAAGCCCTATGCAAAGGAGTATGTTGAAAACCTCATGAAGGAGATTGACCTGAACAAAATTGATTATATTATCTCCAATCACTCGGAGATTGACCATAGCGGGGCACTGTCAGAGCTTATGCAGCATATCCCTGACACCCCCATATACTGTACAGCAAATGGAGTAAAATCGCTAAAGGGGCATCACCACAATCAGAACTGGGATCTCCGTGTAGTAAAAACCGGGGATAAACTAAGTCTGGGGAACAAGGAACTGATTTTTGTTGAAGCCCCCATGCTTCACTGGCCCGACAGCATGATGTGCTATCTTACCGGAGACAACATACTATTCAGCAATGACGCATTCGGGCAGCATTACGCATCAGAGTATCTCTTTAATGATCTGGTTGATCAGCATGAACTCCTTGTGGAATGCATGAAGTATTATGCTAATATTCTTAATCCATTCAGCCCCATGGTAACAAAAAAAATTGAAGAGATCCTTTCATTCAATCTCCCTGTGGACTTTATATGCACAAGCCACGGTATTATATGGAGGGACAACCCGGGTCAGATTATAAACAGATATCTTGAATGGGCAAAGGAATACCAGGAGAACCAGATTACCATAGTATATGACAGCATGTGGGAAAGCACCCGCCTTATGGCAGATAATATTATCCAGGGAATTAAAGAAGCGGACAGCAAAGTTAACATTAAAATGTACAATATTGCCGGGAGCGACAAAAATGATGTGATACTTGAGATCTTCAAGTCAAAAGGGGTTCTATTCGGATCATCAACTATCAACAGCGGAATCCTTTCCGGGATGGCCGGTCTCATGGAAGAGGTAAAGGGGCTTAAATTCAAGAATAAAAAAGGAGCCTCCTTCGGCAGTTACGGCTGGAGCGGAGAATCTGTTAAGATACTGAACGACCTTGCGGAGAAATCCGGTTTTGAGGTGGTCAATGAGGGATTAAAGGTTCTCTGGGCACCTGATGAAGATGCAAAAAAGAAATGCATCGAATTCGGTAAAAATTTTGCAGCAGATTTAAAATAATCCGGCACTTTTCACTCTTCAGTGCCGGATTATAATCAGATAAAAATATCTCATACAGTCATGAGCCTGTCAAATTATACTTTTTGACAGGGTAAAAGCAGTAACCCGCTTCAGGCAATAGACAAGGTCCCCCCACTCTCCTCCAATCTGTTTTTTCTCGGAAACCTGAGATAGGGGATAATATCATCGTTTTTAAAACCGCCGGTTCCATCGTATTCAATTGTAATTATCGGAATATTAGTGACAGATTCTATCTTCCCTGCCATTGCTTCAGTTACAAGTGAAGGGCAGCAGAATGCAGGGTTTGTCTGCACAAAAAGTGAAATGTCCGGATAATGGTTTATGAGAGAATAAATTTTCAGGGCATTCTCCATAGACTCACCTGTGTGCTCAATCTCAAGATTGAATTTTTTAAGAACTTCATCAACAGAGGGGAGTGAAATTGATGCGGATTCACCGAGAACCCTGCTGAAATAGGGGGAATACCTCCTTTCAAAAAGAGAGATAGCTTTCATCAGTATTTTTGAGGTCACCGCCCCCCATACATTCCCCTCCTTAAACCATCTCCGTATATAAGGATCTGCAATAATTTTGGCAAGCTCACTATATGGTGTAGTTATAACCTCTCCCCCGTTTCTCTCTATAACATCTATAAGATTCTGATTAAGTACATCATTATCCCTGGCATAAAGATCACCAAATACTGCAACCTTGGGCCTCTCTTCACGGCTCACCTCAATTTTACTGAACATTGCCTCAACCTTTTTCAGGGCCTTCTGCTTTGATGTTCCGTTACGAAAAGCATGGGAGATAATCGCGGCAGATTTTTCTATTGCCATGTCTGTTGCACCCTTAACTTTTTCATAGGGACGTATGTGACATCCCATACGTCTCAGCATTCCGGAGAACATAAATGCAAGATACATATTCACCGATGTTTTAATTGAAATATCTGTAAAGGTTAAGTCCCCTGCATAGACCTGAACTTTGTCATAGCCCTCACCCATTGACTCAATAAGGGTTTTACAGTAATAGGGGAACATCCCGAGATTGCAGGAGATTGATGAGCAGATATTCCACATAACAGTTTTAGCCGGGTCAAGGTTATGTTTTTTAATATAATCTGCGCAATTCTGAACAATAATATTAAGAGGTATACACTGGCCGGTGTTGTGGCTTAAACTCCGCTGTATTGAGTCACGGCTTTCATCCACAAGCCTTGCATCAATCCCCTCATTTTTAAGAACAGAAACCATGAACCCGCCAAGGATGCTGTCAAAGCGGGGGAGGAGAAGTGTTTTCCCTGTAAGGGATCCGGCTCCGCTCAGCACAGAAGGTATAACAGAGAGCTCTTCAGGTGTAAACTTGATATGATTACTGCTGAAATGATTACGGAAAGACCTGACCCCTGCCTCAATTCTTGTTTCATAACCTACGCTTGAATCGTGCTCATCAAGCTGAAGTATAAGGTAGGGCTTTTCATATGCATCCATTATTTTTTTAAAATATTCCACAGCATAGGAATCGGGTGTACACTTAAATGATGTAACAAATACAGGGTAAAGTCCCTCTGTTTCTGCAGCAATATAAGCTGCTTCAAGTATTTCCGAAGCATAATTCCAGTGAATAGACTTTGTAAAACTCCCCCCCTCTTTAATATCATTTACTCCAGGGAGCATATCCTGAAAGAAAACCTTTGATCCAAGCCTTGAAAAAATATCGGGTATCCCCTTATTCATATGCCTTGATAATACAGTATAGTCCCTTCCAAGAAGAAGAATATTCACCGAGTCTTTATCAAATGTTTCAGTATAAAGATTCTTAAGTTTTAAGGCCGACTCCTGCTGTTTTTTCAAAGCCCTGTCGTATGCGGATGAAACCTGCATATAATTTATTTTACCGCCGGTTATCCTCTTCATCATTTTTAAAAGCTGCAGCTTTACAATTGCAATACTGCTCCCTGACCTGAGAAGGGGTGAAAGAATTTTACTGCTGTCAATTGAGGATGATGCTTTTATTATGGGTGGAAGGTACTGGGTATAGTAGCAGTACTGCCTCCTCACACCAGGCTCCTTTGATTTTGTTTCAATGTACACAGGGAGGAAAACATAATCACATCTCCCCGCAAGATGGGCAACATGGCCGTGCATCTCAGACATGGGCGCGCAGAATTCCGCAGCGGAAATATTTTTACCCTCCCTTACCCCTTCTTTATACTTTTCACTGGTTACAGTTTTTACACCCATGAGTGCAAAGAAGTCCTTCCATAACTGCAGATCCTTAAAAAGATACAATGCCGCAGGTATGCCCAGGGTAAAATCGAAATTACTATTATCTGCAATTTTCGAATCTGATATTTTATTTCTCTCTTTAATCAGATCAAAACCGGAACTGCTGTTATTCACAAATTTTTTTGTTTCATAATCACGTCCGCATAAAAACCCGAAAGCTACAGATTCGCCATTAACTTCAGCAACCTTAACCTTGCAGCTATTTGTGCATAAATCGCAAACCTCAGACCTTACCGGAATACTCTGTCTGTAAATCCCTATCCCCCTGAAGGAAGTACCTGCAGCTTTGATATCGGAGAGATGGAGCGCGCACCCCAGAGCACCTGTTAAATGACAGTACTTTGAAACCATAATAGGCTTACCCAGTCTCTGTTCAAATGCAGCTACAAGGGCCCTGTTTTTTGCTGTAGCACCCTGGAAGAATATTCTTTCACCTATATTATTTTCTATTGCCACCTTTGTCAGATAATTCTCCCTTACTGAATGGAGGACAGAAGCAAGCACCTCACCTGTTGAAAAACCGCGGCCAAGATAGTAATTTAAATCTTTTTCCATAAAGACAGTACACCTGTCGCTTGCCAGAGGCGCTGGGCGGAACTCCGCCCTTGCAGCATACTCATTTAAAGGGCACCCCAGTTTTTTCGCCTGCTCTTCAATAAAGCTTCCGGTACCTGCTGCACAGACATTATTCATAATAGAGAATGTGACGCTGCCGTTCTTCATAGTAGTAAACTTGGCGTCCTGCCCCCCTATTTCAATAATAGTATCAACTTCAGGGTCCAGCATATAGGCAGCCCTTGCGTGAGCTGTAATTTCATCAAGGGCAACATCCGCCCCGATAATACTCCCTATAAATTTTCTTCCTGAACCGGTTGTTGCTGCCCCCAGAACATTAAACCTGCACCCCTCACTCTCCTCTATACTGTGGAGCGCTTCAAATATTGTCTGTACAGCTTCAACAGGTCTCCCGGAGGTGCGGGTATAAAGCCCTGCAACCACCTCATTATCCATATCAAGAAGTACGCTTTTTGTGCTTGTAGAACCTATATCTATCCCCAGGTAAAGATCTAACTCACCGGACCGGGGGAGCTCTTTATAAATATCAACCTCCACCTCTGTAGACAGGGGGTAAAGGGCGGACTTAAACATGAAGGACTTTAAGCTTTCAAACTCCGGATACCCTGACATTTTAAGCTCCAGTGGCTCATAGTGATATTCCCTGACCTGTTCTTCATTACGAAAAATATCCTCTACAGTAAAATTATCCGCCATAGCTGATCCGGATTCAGCCCTCTTTTCCAGCAATAAAAGAGCAACCCCTATTGCTCCGAAAAGATGGGACTTTTCATGAATAAGGATTTCGCACCCAGTAAGCTTTTCCAGGTGTTTAACCACAGCCCTGTTTTTTGACACTCCACCTGCCATTACTATCTGTCCTGCAGGGGTATCCCCGCTATAAAGTGTATCAACAACATTCCGTGCAAGGCCCAGGCAGAGACCGTCGCATATCCCCTCAAGGCTATACCCCTCCTGCTGGGCATGTATAAGATCAGTTTTAGCAAAAACCGAACAGCGGGAGGCTATACCCGGCACATCACCCCTGTTCTCAGCTGCAATTCTGCTGAAATTTTCTATATCCTGAAGATTGAGCCTTTTGGCCTGCTGGTCGAGGAAACTCCCTGTGCCTGCAGCACAGGATGAATTTGATCTGTAATTAAGATAATTACCCTCTTTATCAAAAAGGGCAAGACCGAACTTCTCACCCCCGATTATCATAAGTGAATCGAATGTTCCATAGATATGTTTTGCCGCAGAGATTACAGCAACTCTGTTATCGAATTGTTCACCTGCTGAAAAAATATCGGGACAGGAGGAGGATAAAGCCATACACCCTATAGCGGTACAATCAGTACCTTTAAGCATCTCCTGAAGCGTCTCTTTTACATGCCCCTCATGGAACCTGTAATCACTATAAAGTATTTCCTTTTCATTATTCATTACTACCAGAGAAATTGAAATCGATCCAGCATCGATTCCCAGTACATTTTTTGATACTTCCATTTACTAAACCTCTATATTTCAGATTAAATCTTTATATTTATGCTCATCTATTTTTTAACAAACAGGGGAAATCTATTCTCCCTGTTTACCCCCCTGTCCCCCGAAGGGGGACTTCTAATCTCTTTTAAAAAAATGGAAAGTTCAGTATCACAGCCTATAAGCCCCCCTCCGGGGGGTTTTGGGGGCAGTTACGAAACTGTTAAGCCCTTAACTCTATTCCGTGCCCCCTCCAGGGCACCCGAGCGAAGCGACAAAGTACTCCCGGGGTAGACAGGGGGCCAATAGATACCTGAACAAATAATTTTTCTGCATTTCATGGAAATCCGCAGATTTCTGATTGTAGTATAGAGGGGTTAAAAAAATTTATCGACCGGATAAAAAAATCCGGACTTTTTTAATTGAGGTTTTTCTGTTTTCTGTAGCGGGCCGGGGAGAGTCCTGTCTCTTTTGTAAAAGCTTCGTAAAATACTGACTTTGAATTAAAACCTACTGCAAAGGCTATTGAGAGGAGCTGCCTCTCCGGCTCTTCATGCATAAGGAGGATCGATTCCTTTACCCTGTACCTGTTTATAAATGTATTAAAATTAACCTTCAGATAATGATTAAGATAAGCGGAAAACTGCTGCTGTGTTATGCCAAGATGATCTGCAAGGCGTTTAATTGTAATATCCTCATCACAGAAAAGCTTCTCCTTAACAAGAATTTCATCAATCATGGCTTCGATCTTTTTTATATCAATCCCGAGCATAAGGGCCTCCACCCTTTCGTTCTGCCTGTTCCTCTTTGCAAAAGAGATAACCATGTCGGGATAGATCTGTCCTATTATAAACCAGTATATTATAAAAAAACTGATTAAAATCAAAGCTGCTCTTGAATAGAAGGGGCGGTCAGTAATCAATGAAATAATTATCAGTGAGATAATAAAGAAGAGAACAATCATAACAGTAAGAGCCACTGCTGTAATCCTGTCCCTGGCAGGATCTTTTACCACATGAATAACATCCATCCTGGAAAGTATAGATACAATATAACCGAGTATAAGGGCAAAGCCGAGTGAGTGGAGATGATCGAGCATGGAGTGATCAAGGAGAAACCTGTAAACACCATCCATTACTGAATAACTGTACCCGTCTGCAGGTGTAAGAATTATAACTGCCAGTGAGGCAATAACAAGGGGGATAAAATGAACAAACTCATTAGCAGTAAAAGCGTACCCTTTTTTAAAAACAGTGAGATAAAAAATATATAATGCAGGACCGAGCACAAACTTGGACAGGAGAAGCAGGAGCATACCGGCGCTATTGCTGTAACCGGGGGTAGTGGCCACAAAAAATTCCTGAAGCTGGATAATTGCAATGCAGATAAATATAACAAAAAGGAGAATATTTTTTATTGTCCTCTCCGGCCTTAAAAGCTGCACAAAGCCGAGAAGAAAGGCAAGGCCGCCGCCGAAGAGTATTATGGCATTACTTATATCTGGAAGCATTCTTTATAGTAATTAAAAATATTGTCATAAAAATTTTTTTTACGGCTGATCCCGAATCGACCGGGAAAGCCTTATAAAACTATTGCTTAACCAGAACTTTCTTCATTTTATAAATGCTTAGTATTTTTATACCCGCAATATGCACCAGGGTTATTCCTGAAGCAATAATCGTTAATTCAATAAGAGTAAAGATCATTGAAGTTGTAATTATACATGACATAGAAGCCTCCATTTATGTTACAATTAAGTATTTTCTCAGCTAAATGAATTTTAAAAAAACACTGTAATTATTCCTAAAGATATTTTTTAGTACGATAATAATGTTTTCCATATCTACGCCGCCTACGGCAGCGGAGATATTAAAGAATTTTATTTAAAATAAAAACTAAGGAATTAACACTGAAAAAAATATAATTCTCTGATTTTCTGTCAACAGCAATTTCATTAACCCGACCTTCTCAGAAGCCACTCAAATCCGTACCTGAAATCTATTCTGCTCCAGAGCTTCACCCCTGCCAGCATTACCAATAAAACTGCTATCTGCAGAAGGGTTGCTTCAGATGCAGTAAAAGTTTTCCAGTATCCTGTTTCCACCATAAAATTTCTGATAATAATAATGTGAAGCATAAAGATTGTTAATGAAACACGGCCTGTAAGTGCAATAATATTTTCGGAGCTTAATCTCCCCCCTTTATGAATCACCATTATCAAATATATAGATAAAAGCGAAAGAGCAGAGAGAAACAGAAACTGAACCGGATAAGCGGGATACATATAGAGATTGACCATAAAAACCCTTGATCCCATGGGTGAATAGATAAATTGAAAACCGCCGGTTTTTACTGCAAGGAGAATTATTACAGCAATGAACATCGCTATTGATGCCTTGAAAATATTATTATACTCACCTGAAACAATCCATCTGCCGCAAATCAACCCCGCTACGAAAAGAGCCAGCCATGGGAAGACAGGAAAATTTCCCGCTGCAGAGGCGAGGAGGATAATATCATGCAATCCTGAAAAGGCAGCCATCTGCTCATTTGAAAAGTATCTGGGGAGATCGTAATATGTAAGGAGAATAGAAGAAGCTGCAATGCAGATAATCGATATTACAGATAGTATCCGCACCGAAGCCTTCATCAGTAATGGCGAAAGAATTATTCCACTCCCTATAAGGTGCAGCACATACCATGATCCGGGGGAGAACCAGGCCGGAGTGCACACATTAAGGATATAGCCAAAAAGAATAATTACAGCACCCCTTTTAATCATTGTTCTGCCCGAAGCGCCTGCAGAGAGCATTAAGGCTGCCCCTGTACCGGCCAGTGCAATAAAGAGGGGCGCTGCCATTCCGCCAAGCCCGTTTACTATTACCATGAGGGGATAGTCACTCATGGATGAGGCAATTGATCCCTTATTATTCCAGAACCAGAAACCTGTATGCTGCTGAACCATAAGTATAACAGCAATACCGCGAAGAAAGTCAAGGCTGGCAATTCTATTCTTTACCTTGACGGGAGCTGGATCACCATTTATTTTCTTTTTTGTTTTTTTCATTTATATACCTGATATATTTGGCTATTGCAAATGGGTCAAGAAATTTATTTTAAAGGTTAGGCCTTATAAACAGGAGCGAATTAAATTTCGAATAAATAATCATTCATGCCCTCACCTGATCATCGCTGCCGCTTGACCACCCTCTCCCGCTGAAGCGGGAGAAGGTGTATTACATCAAAAAAACAATATTTTTATACAAAAACCCTCTCCCGGACGAAGTCAGGGAGAGGGTGAGCGGCCTTCAGGCTCGCTCGGGTGAGGGCAGTTGACGCATGGAGAACTTTACCCGAAATTTAATTCGCACCTTTAGAAACCCTGCTTTAATATCTTGACACCTGCAGCGTGGGGATTCTGCTCTTCATAGATAATTTTGGCTCTTCCTGGATTTTTGTGTAAAATAATAATATTATTTTTTTCCACATATTCTGGAGTCAGCCCCCTGTCCCCCAAAGGGGGCACGTAAAATAAAAAATTTGAGCAAGTTGATAAATCAAAGTATTAAAAGATCCTTTATATTGTTGAGCTTGCAAAATATTTGTGGAACAATGTAAATATAATTGTTATCGAAGTGGTAACAATTATATTTACAAGTGATAATAGATAACTCGTGCCCCCTTTGGGGGACAGGGGGAAAAGCAAAGAAGTACTCCCTTTATATCCCAAAAATCCGCAATGAGCTATAATTTTACATGAGGTAATTAACATGAGTATTTTTGAAATAATAATGCTTGTATGCTTTGGCGCAGCCTGGCCCTTCTCTATATACAGGTCCTATACATCACGTTCGATTCAGGGGAAGAGTCTTTTTTTTCTGATTATACTCCTATGCGGATATACATCAGGGATTCTCCACAAGATATTTTATAATCCAGATAATGTTATATTTCTCTACATCCTGAATCTTATTATGATAGGGATTGATACATTATTGTACTTCAGAAATTACAAATTAGGGAAGAAGGGGGATTAGTCTTTGGAAAGATCTGAATAAAGCATAAAAACGGAATTGGGTCATAAATCAGCTGCTACCAGATTATTTTTAAACCATAATCTGTATATAAAGATAGAGAACTATCCTTTGAAATTAGATGTAAATCATTTTGAATAGATTGCCAGATAATCATTCGATCAAAGGGATCTTTATGCCCGAGAACCGGTAGTTTGTAAAATGAAGATACCTCAACCTCATTCTGATATAGTATTTCAAATCCCGAGTCTCTGACATATCCGGGGAGTTCATCAGGCTTAATATTATGAAGTGACAATTTTCCAATACTATACTTTAAAGCAATTTCCCAGAATGAAACCAGGCTCACATAAATATCATTATCAGGATTTACGATTATTGAAGCTGCTTTTTTTGATATTTTTTTTCTATCAAACAAAGACCATATGAGCACATGAGTATCTAAAAGATATCTCATGACCGAAGAAATTCCTCATCTGTAAATTTAAAATTTTCTGGAATTTCATATGAAGCCTTCCCTTCGAGGATACCAAGTTTGCGGTTCATACTTTTTTTATATTTTGAATATGGGACAATAACCGCAATTTTTTCTTTTTTTCTGCCGAAGGAAATAGTTATTTCTTCACCTTTTTTAACATCTTCAAGAATTTCAGAAAAATTAGCCTTTAGATCTGCTACCTGTAGTGTTTTCATACTTTATATAATAATAATTAAATGACAACTTGTCAAGTTATTTTAATAAAAGCACCTGACCCATAGCAATGAGTCAGGCGCTGTTATTACTTTTATTTTTAACTTCTACTGTTTTCTCATTTTAAGGTGAGAACCTTTAACCTTATCTGGAAGAGATCTAAAAGGCTCCTGATTTAAAACCTCTTTAATCCGGGCAGAATCTATAAAGGCGCCTGTATTGTCCCATTTTACATAAAACCATGTTTGGGGGGTATTTTTATATTGCTTTTCACTAATATAAAAACCCCTGTTAACCTGTTCTTTCGATAAAGTTTCTGGAGATGATTCTGCGGCAATTTTATCCGGTGAAGGGAAATACCCGTGATCTCCGAAAATATGGGGTCTGGTAATCAGGATATAGCTTTTATTGTCAACAGTGACTGAATCAAATACAGGGGGAATTTTTACTTTATTTACTATAAGCTCCCCATTGCGGCGCTCAGAGCGTGTCCCCTTTTTATCATAACTTATGTCATGGTTTACCTGAATTGTTGATGCACATGCTGTGAAGGCTATTAGTATGAGCAGAATATATTTTAATTTTTTCATGTATGCTTCCTTTATATACTTTTATATACTTTTATATACTTTTAAATTGACACTGCTTTAAAATTTTCGAATTTCTGACCCCACCCCGCCTACCGGCGCGCCCTCCCCACAGTGGAGAGGGCTTCGAGGTATAAAATTACAGATTTTCCCATGTTACTTTATATTAAAACGTGTCAGCACTTGCAGTTCCGCCTGGATTATAATAATACTCCATTAATTCCTTCCATGTTTCAACTGATCCGTTATCATTAAAATCGCAGAAATCAATTCTGCCATATTCAAAATCAGTTCCATAGTCGAAAACAATATTTCGACTTGTGTACCACCACTGATATGCATAATGGGAATCATCCCAATATGTTAAATTTCCTCTGGAAAAGAATATTGAAAGGCCTCTCTTTACTTCAGCACCTGTGCCGTAGTAATTCCCGAAACCGGTATTGGCATATGCAGAAACAACTGTTTCAGAAAGTTTTGTTATTACTGTCTCAGCGCTGTTTTTCAGATCTTCGGAATAACCTGTATCAGTAGAAATCTGATATGCAAAATCTCCAAGATCATAATAAGGATAGTTTATTGAATCAACATCACTTGTATAAAAGTTATAAGACAGATCCCTTGTTGTTTCAATTCTACTTTTTTTATTTTCTGCTGCAAGCTTAACTGCAAAAGCATCCACTGCTGTTTTTAATGCTGCAATTTTAGATAAATCAGTGGCAGACTGTGTTTCCGAGGAAGTAGTAGAAGTAGAATCTCTATACTGCTTAACCATAAGCTTTGCAAGCTCTTTTGCATCAGATGAATTACCTGTCATTCCGCTGAATAAACGGTTATAATCCCATCCATTCCCCCACTCAAGGTTCATTGAACCTACCATATAATCAGCCAGATCCCTGAATTCGTATGCTACTTCTATTGTCCCCATTAAGCAGGCGTCAAAACCGATTATATCAAGTTTAGTTATACTTGAATCAGCTATTGCCTGTTGTACTTCATCAATATATAAAATATCCCCATCTGTTTCATCATCACATATTGCTTTTACACCTTTCTGTGCTGAGCCGATAATCATCGGTTTATCCAGAGATTTTTTAAATGATGTATCCTTTACGGCCAAAGGCTCATCCAGGTTAGAAGAGCGGGCTCCACTTCCATGATTCCAGAGGATTAAAGCATAATGATCCGCACTATGATATGTATTGCAGTAATCAATAAATGCAGTTAATGTGGCAGGATCACCCATATTTTTTTCACCAAGATTTGCGACATGGCCATCTCCAGTTCCACCATCATCAAGCCGAGTCGCTCCATCTTTTGTTATCTTAAAATATCGGGTGTCAGTGAAATTTTCACCCTCCAGTTCAGCATTACTGTAACCTGGGATTCGGTCTATCATTACAATTAAGTTAATATACTGACTGGGATCACCTGCTTCAGCACCAAGTGCAGCCATTCCTGTTTTCATCTCCTGGAAATCTAATAAAGCAAAAGGCTCAAGATCATTATCACCATCAAGGTAGACCATTATTGTCCATTTTGCACTTGCCGAAGGAGCAAAATTTACAGATGGAGGATTCTGTACTCCGTCAGTAGGATTAGTAATCCTATTTGAATCTCCACCTCCCCCACTGCTGCTGCTCCCCCAGTCGCAGGAGATAAGAAAAGCAAGAAAAAACACCATAATTAGTGACTGTATCCGGAGATATAAACTATTTACAAAAATCTTTTTCATCATTACAAACATACTCCAATAATTATTTTGTATTTAATAATAGCAAAATTTACCACATTCGACCATAAACCTGCCTCTTTTTTCAAGTCAAGTTATATAAAACTCCAGGAAAATAAGGCCGCAATCAGGCTTCAAATCTAACAATTAAAAAGCTTGTGCAAGCTGTTTTTTTATTGTAAAACTTTATGAGCTATAATAATCTGCATAAATATTCCAGTAATTATTCCTAAAGATATTTTATAGTGCAATAATGATGTTTCCCATATCCC
>Ga0334885_1003158_pt1 | contig 15723 bp, 3 predicted proteins | sample GraSluR1_MG_8_FD_207233 | JGI IMG/M metagenome (GOLD analysis project Ga0334885, IMG submission 207233) | Sludge microbial communities from methane-producing bioreactor in Wageningen University, Netherlands - Granular Sludge_31_05-R1 | ecosystem: Engineered > Bioreactor > Anaerobic > Unclassified...
TTCTATTCTTCTCACTATCTCGATATCTCTCAGAGCCGCAGTCTTGAAGTCGCTTTCGACATCTCTGAAAGAGGTTACCCTCAGTATGTACTCCCCTTTAGTATAATCGGCTACTTGCGGGACGGTCCTAATGTCCGGGTTTGATAGTGTTTCGAGGTCGTCTATAGAGGCCGTCTTCACATTGCCCGTATAAGGAGTAACATTGCCCCAGATGTTTCTGCTGGCGGCCGCGACGTAGTGTGCGACTACGTTTTTCGGACCGTCTATTGTTACGGCTATCGGATTGGCCGCTCCAGCATTCGCGCCGTTGATTACCCAGTGACTGAATGTGTAGCCTCCTCTTGCAGGCGCCGTGAAGTTCACGATCGAGCCGGCAATATGCCAGCCTGCACCGCCAATTGTTGCCCCCGCAGGATTGGAGGAAGTGGCTACGAGGTATTCGAGTTTCATCTCTGCGGTGTAAGTCATGTCGGAGTAAAGAGTTACATCTCTCGGGTTCTGAGTGTTGGTGTCATTCCACTGCTGGAATGTATATCTCGTATCGTTTCCGGCAACATGGGGCGACGTATCTTTGCTCTGAGGAGAAGTTACACCTATCTGTGTGGACGATCCGCTACTCAGGACAACACTCTTGGGAGACACATAGTCCGTTCCCCCGATACTTATGTTCAGTCCCGTATGTGGGGAAGTGGTGACCGTAAGCGTATAGTCAGGCTGCTGTGTTGCAAAGACAGCCGTAATGTTATAAGGCTTGTCCATAACCAGTTCCAGAGGTCTTTCGCTTCCAAGATTCTGGCCGTTCACGAGCCAGTGACTGAAGTTGTAAGGCCCAAGATCGCCGGTAAAGTCGAACTCCCACAACGATCCTCTTGCAGTCCAGTAGACTCCAGTCTCCCAAAGAGTTGGAGAAGCAGAAACATCAAATCTATACTCTGTACTCATAACTGCCGTGTAGGTAACATCTGAGTTTATCGTCACATTTCTCGGATTGGACGTGTTCGCGTCGTCCCAATTCGCAAAGGTGTATCTGGCATCTATCCCTGTCAGCCAGGGTGAGATGTCTTTCTGCTGGGGAGTATCCACGGAGATCTGTTTGCTGGTGCCTCCCTGAACTACCATCCCCTTTGGCGAGGAATACAGAGTTCCGTCTATCCTGACGTCGAGGGCGAGATCGGGTAGAGTTGTGACTGTTAGAGTATATTGAATCGGTTTGCTTTTCCCATAGTTTCTGGCGAAAATGATGAAGTCAAGAAGATCGACCATTCCATCTGGATTGCATTTGTCATATATTCCTGCCCAGCCTCCGTCATAATGATCTTCGGCCGGTGCTAGATCATACAATTCTTCGTACCTTTCATCTCCCGAACTGCTTCCGTACTTTCTTGCAAAGAGTATGAAATCAGTGAGGTCGATTTCTCCATTGTCATTAAAGTCACCAAGAAGTTTCGGACCACCGACTTCGATTTCAGCACCCGTGAAAGCCGTTGGAATAGGATTAGCCTGACCATCCATAACCTCGCCGTGTATTCCTATAGCGGTCTTACCCTCTAATTCGCCTGTGTTGACATGTATTTGGTAGACAGTTTCATCAAGTATGTTCTGTTCATCGGAAAATGCGGAAGTGATCGTCACTTTGCCTTCTGAATGCTGGACAATCAACAAGCCTCCAGCGAATGTGTTTACTGGTTTTACACCATCCGTGTCCTTGTCTCTATCAATCTGTATGAAAAATGGATCGTAAGTAACCTCAACCTCGCTTCCGGCAAAGTTGAAAAGGTTCTTGCAGTGAATTTCAATAACGCCATCGGATTCACTGTCGATATAGTCGCCTTTTACACTTACACCGTCAGGTATGGTATCCGACAGATTGAAGTTCTTAGGAGGATCCAACAATAGAGATTCTGAAGATAGCATTAGATCGTTCAAAGAAGAGAACTCGCCACAAATAATCGCTATCAGATCACCGGATCTAAAGTCGCAAGACTTCTTCACAAGAGAAACGCCAAGATAGTCCTTATCCTCTTCGACTATCTTCAGAACATCATCGGGAAAGGACAGCTGGTCTTCTCTGAAAGAGGAGTTTAATTTCAGTTGAATCCCTGAAGCATTCTCGAGGGCGTATACTCTTATTCCGTCATCTTGAAGTACAAGAGACACACAGCCATTATCCAGAGAAGGAGTTCGAAAGACAAAGCATGAACAGAGTAACAGAGTCAAAAGACCAACGATAAAAAAGATTATCTTATATTTTCTAATGATGTACAACCTCCCTATATAATCCCTTTAAGTCACTCTAGAGAGTGGATAATGGAAAAACAGAACCAAAATACTGTATATGATATTAATATAATAGCACTAAAGACACCTAAATTTATATAATGAACTTATTTTTTATCTATATTCAATATTAAAGCAAATGATAGTGCATTTAATTCATTTATACGAGTACTTATATTCGTATATATGGAACAAAACTTATTGGATCGCCGAGTTCCTTCTCATCGCTTGAAAAGCATGAGAAAAACAACTGGATAAGCCCAGAATGATAGAAATAGCAATCCAATTAGAAGAGGCTTTTTTTCACATTGAACCGCCTCCTGAGTCTGGTGGTAATAATTGATCTCAGTTTATGATTATTGTTCCAGAGACAAGTTCGAACTCTGGTCTTTTGAATACCTTAGGTGGTTGGCTGTCATCTTGTATACGAGTTTCGACAGGAGAATCATTATATACATAGCTAGTAAAACCGATGGTTGTACTTCCAGACGAGATCTTAGATACTATAATCGTTGCTATCTTTGTCTTTCCTAAGAGATTCACGGGCGTTCCCCATGCAATGAAATAGATTATCCCATCGGTTTTTGTTATGAGGTTTGCCAGCGACCATCCAAGCCCGGCATTATAAGTCATAGCTGTGCAGTCAGTTTCGTTGGATCAAAACTCAACACATACTCGATCGCTGCGAATCCTAATTCAAAGCCCCCGGCAAACATATCTATCTGACCAAAGTCATCAATAGTAGTGACTTCAATTGAAATAACGAAGCTTTCCTTTTGAAATACTGCGATCAGGTTTCTGCTCTCGATCGCTTCGAACTGATAAATTTGATCCGTACTAATGAGAACATCGTTCTCCTTCCAGCTAACGAAAACGTATCCCGCGTTGGGAAGTGCAGTTAGAGTCACTGTTTCGCCATAGGCGTACTCACCGGATCCCTGAATTGTTCCACCGGTTGTAGTCGTTGCCTCAATACTCACTTTCACGCCTTCCAGTTCATTTATAACTACTGTCTCATTCAAGCAGAAGTCCCGAGCAGAAATCCACACCGTAGATGGTATAGCCGGGTTATCAAGAAACCAGTAAAGCATGTGTTCGCCTTCTCTACTTATATAGTGATCCGAGGAAGACTCTGGAGTGAATGAATCGGTCAGTAATCGGTCTTGTTCTTCGGCCATCGAAACTGAAGATTCGAACCTCCCCTGGCTTACCCAAACGGAGACAGAATCGAAGCAATTGTCTTCAACCTTCCAGTTGAGTTCAAGATAAGGATTGCCACTTGTGTCATGCATCAGGGAACCAGTTGAAAACTGGACTATCTCCGGCGGCTTTGTGTCTGTATTACCGACAGAGGCAGCCCACGGATTCGATATATTCCCCGCAGCATCGTAACCGACGATCGTCGCAACGAGAGTTTCGCAGTCGAGGTTTCCAAAGCACCAGGTTATAGTTCCGCTGTACTGTGGACCATCGCAGAGGCATGTGTCGATGAATATGTTTGCAAAGTCCTTTCCTGTATTCACATCGGGATGGCTGAAGTAGATCTTTCCTATATCCCATGATCCGCAGTCGCCAGTTCCACACGTCATGCATCTGTCGTAAGTGGTCCAGCTTATCGTCACGCAGGTTTCGTCTGAACACTCTTCGATCGAGGCCTCAATCGAGAAGTCGGGAGTTACGTTGTCAACGAGTATCGTGGTTTCTGTCGAATCGCTGCCGCAGGCATCGAATGCTTCAAGTGCTATCGTTCCATAGTAGCAGTCCTGGCCTTCTAAGTTCCAGCGCCACTTGTTTCCGTCGGAAAACGCAGGTACTGAGGTTTCCTGTCCCCTATCGATCCAGATCCAGTTTTCTAGGGTTTCATCGTATACGAGTTCTTCTATATAACCGAGGTCCACCGCAAGAATCGCCTCTTCTATATGATTGTCAATTGCTTGCCAGGTCAGCAGAGTCGACGTTGCATTATAGAAAGAATCACAGTAAGCTTCTTCAGGATAGACTACGGGTTCCGCATCGAAACTAAACTCCACTCTTGGACAAACATTGTCTATATAAAACTCTCTATTGGACTCAAATCTCATCTGATGGGAACCACAGTATTCGGCTATAACTTCAACAATCAAAGAAACGTGCTCTCCATCGATTCCATCCAACACAAAATCCAGTACTGTTTCGCCCGTTACCAGCAGTTCCCCTTTCCTGGCAAAGATATCGACGATTGCGCCATTAGAATACTGAATATTCACTTCGGTAACATTTAACTCCTCAAAGAAGTCGATAACCACAGGAAATGAGACAAATGTCGTATCGCAAGGAATATCATCCGAATCTAATCCTATAAAGATAACATCATCATCGGAAAGCCAGGTCAGGTTTTCTAGGAACAGACTAGATTCGGTAGTGTTTCCACAGTAGTCTTCGATTCTTGCAGTCAGAGTTGCATCAGAGCAAACTACAACACCAGGATTCCACGAGAAGGTTGTCAGACAAACTCCTTCTTCTAACAACTCAGCGCTAACAAACTCAGGTTGGCTTTCGAAGGAACCTTCTACAAGAATCTCGCTTGTCAATAAAGCGGGATCCCGTTGCGTGGTGATATATAGGTACATACCACTTTCTGTACCGGAAAACGTTTCGTGCCAGAAATCAATAACGCTAATCGAACCTTCATCGTTCAACACGGCAATGCCATCAAGTTGTTCGATAGTCTTCTTTGTGTAGTTAGTGGCTTCAATTGTCAACTCTAGATTGCTATCTGACGGAATTCCAGGCGCCGTGAAATTTACTGTATAGATGTCTCCATTCTTTTCGGCTACTACCGGCGCACCATTGTTGAGACTGATTTCCACCTTTGTCGCATTCTGAACCTCTACCGTCACTTCGAACTCTTTCCCTTCGCAAACCGGGTCGGGTTCATAGCTCCAATAGACCATGTACGGCTCTGATTCCTCGACGAAGTTACCGAAGATTTCTTTGTCTTCATTCATGACTACTGTTTCTTCAGGTTCAGAGCTAACTACCGAGCCAGTCCAGCCACCAAAATAGAAACCGGAAAACGCAATAGCCGAAAGGGTTACTTCTGTTCCCTCTTTGTACAGACTAAGGGCATAGTCAGGATCAGTAGATACTTCGACTTCTCCACCTGCGTTCCAGTCAACATCAAGAGAATACAGAGTAAGGCCTGTAACTACCTCGAAGAATCCACCCTCACAGGACCTTTTTGCAAAATTCGGGAGTCCGAGCGTGTCAAGCGTGTCCTGTGTCAGGTCATACTTCGGATTGTTTGGATATGTGAAGTAATCCCAGATCCAGGTTCCAAATGAATGACTCTCTATAACAACATAAGAAGGATAGACTTCGATCACTTCGATCAGCAGCATAACTTTTCCCACAAATGTCATGTTCTCAAGACATTCTATAGAATAGAAGACGAGCTCGTCATTTCTTAACACATAGATTCCGCTTCTGTCTTCTACACCCGCGACGCTTAATGTCAAATCCCTTTTTTCAAGACCAAAAGACTTCCTTATAAGCTCATCGCCTCTTGAATCTCTAACTACTAGTGTCACTTCCTCTGTCCCAATATTTGCGAAGAATCTGGATTCGGCTTTGCCTTCACTCACAGATATTGAAGGCATACCATTATCGAACTCGATCACTGCTGCATCCTTAAATCCACTCACATCGACACTGAAAGAAAACTCACTGATCTGCAAAAAAGCGAAAGTTTCACTTATCAGAGTGAATTTAGCTTCGATTGAAGGTTCGTTATCTGGCTTAAAACATGCAGGAGAAAGAAAAACTAGAACCATTATTGTGAGTACAAGAACATAGAAACTAACACGTCTATACACGTCAATTCATCTCCTTCTTTTCGGTTGAATCTACTGGACAAAACTAATGGAGCATTCACAGCCTGTTTTTCACAAACGCTAATCATTACTCTCTGAACTTAATCACAAACTTCTACTAAGGAAGATCAATGTTTCTTTCGGCTATTTTAGCTCCCGCAATATCTTTGGCCTTAACGTCAACTCTGTTAAGTGCGGAAGCTTCAAAGACACGGAACTCATAAGTCCCCAGATCCGTTACTGCAAATGGATTGCCTTCAATCACCTGTACTTCGCTATCAGCGGCGAACTCAATGGAAGCACAGAATGGCGAATTAACAACCACAGTGAATTTGTACTCGGAAATACCCAAAATTGGATAATCAGCGACAAACTCACAGGTTACCTCTATAACTTTCAGGAGATCGAAGTTCTTCGAAACCAGCAGCTCAGCACCGCTGTATGCCATGACAGTTATTTCTTCTGCATCGAAATCTACAGAGATCATTTCTATGTCTATTACTCCGCCGACGGGAAAGATCATTAAAGGTATCGGTTCGGCCTCTGGATTGCCGGGATAGGAGAACTCAACTTTATCCACATTGTCTGAGACTTCGATATGAACGTCATAGAAGACTGCGGATGGCAAAGACCATTCTCTCTTTGGAGTAAATGTCGCAACCTTCAAGAAGGCTTCGCTATAATCCAGCTCCACCACTATCTCTGCCAGCAGATTGCCATCGGCTGTGAAGGCTTTTATCAAAAGGGAATCTGCATCATCAAGCGTGAAGAAATTAATGATATTAGCTACTCCACCGACTACTGGGGCTTCTGGAACAGGAAGTTCAGTATCGTCGCCAGGATAGGAGAACTTCAGTAGAGTGACTTCCGGATCGACTTCGATATGTACGTCATATCTATTTCCCAAAGGACTCTGAACCTGGAAGTCGAAATCGGTTGAAAAGAAGACCTGCTTGAAAGCCACATTTATATCGTGATCATCGCGTATATCTTCAAGATTGTAGGTCTTATCGGTTGTATCTGGAGAACCGACTACATCGACGGGAGCGCCATCGACCGTTACCTGGTCAACGCCGTAACCCTCATCGGGAGTGAAAGTGAACAGAAGATCATCTCCACAATCGACTACCGTTTCACCTTCGGGAGCAACTGCCCCGTTTTCTCCGGCTGTGGCCAGAACCGTGAAAGTCTCTTTTAACAGATCAGCTGTGCATTGCGATACCAGTTCATCTCCGACATAGCAGAGAATCACGACTGCCGTTGCATCATTATTAGTCCAGAAGGCCGTGATTTCAACCTTTCCTTCCTCATCTGGTAAGGCTTCTTCAGGAATTGGTGTATCTGCCTCCGGGTCGATGTCGGGGTAGATGAATCTCACTTTTGTGATTCGCGAATCGAGTTCAAGAGTCACATCGTATTTACAGCCAAGGAAGAGATTATCCAAAACGAAAATCAGTTCTTTGGAAAGAACTGATTTCACAAATCTCGCTTCCAGAGCTCTGGTGCTGTCGGTTTTGAATATGTATTTAGGATATTGGCTAACAAGGACGCCGTCATCAAACCAACCTTCGAACATATAGCATTCATTCGGTTCGGCTTCCAAAGTAACTTCTTCTCCAAACAGAAACATTCCTCCACCAAATACCATTCCGCAATCTTCTGGGTTCGAAAGAACGGATATTTCGAATATTGGGGAAGTTCTGAAAGACCAAACCTTACTCTCTGTAACGGCTCCTCCCGTGTCTTTTGCAGCTACTCTCCAATAGTATGTGGTATCTGCAAGGAGTTCACCAGTTTCATAAAAGTCGATTTGCTGGCCGGAAGAAATGAGTTCTGGAGTATCCTCGGGTCCAAAGTAGACGTCGTATAAAAGAGTATCTCCGTCGGGATCGGAACACTCCCATGAAAGCGTCGGTGTCAAAGAGACTCCCGTAGCTCCATCTGTTGGTGTCGGGTTTGAAGGCGAAGTTGGTGGCTGATTTACCGGTTTGCTTTTCCCATAGTTTCTGGCGAAAATGATGAAATCGAGAAGATCTACCATACCATCTGGAATGCATTTGTCGTATATTCCTGCCCAGCCTCCGCCATAATGATCTTCAGCTGGAGCCACGTCATATAGATCGCTATATCTGTTATCGCCAAAAATAGTTCCGTAATTATGTGCGAAATTTATGAAATCAACAAGATCGACCTTCTTGTTGTCATTGAAATCGCCAAGTAACTCCGGACCTCCTATCTCTATAGATCCTCCGGCGAATGTGACTCCAATCAACTCTGTGTTGGAGTCTCTTACCTCTCCGCCTATCTGAAGATTAGCTATACCTTCTTCAAAAGTGTTCACATAGACTCTGTATATATCTTCGTCTTCAATATTCTTCCCAGCTCCGAAAAAGGCTGTGGAAATTTTTAGACTACCTGCTTCGTGTTGAACTATGAGCATTCCAGGGGCATATTTGTTAAGAGCCTCAACGCCTTCATTTCCCTGATCCGTGTCTATGGATATCTTCGATGCGTCGTAAGTCACAGACAGTTCACTTCCACTTACATCACTCAGAGCCTTTCCATGAATAAGAAAGAAGCCACCGGAGAAAGGATCTACGCTTGTATCTACAATACATATCCCTTCCGGAAAGGGTTCACGGGCAGCTGGTTCTCGTCTATTGCTTGATTCAAGCAGCATCCCTTCGCTTTCAATTCCAAGCTCCTGAAGAGACTTGAAATCACTACCCAGACTGAAAAGAAGGATATCTGATGAAATATCTCTTCCCGTAAAGCCAAGAACAACCCTGGTTCTCTTGTCTTCAGTCAAGACAATATGAAGCAAACCTTCGGCAAAAGAAAACTCTTCCTGATCAAACATCCCATTAAGAGTTACTTCAATTCCCGAGAATTCCTTCTTCGATGTGACTTCAAGCCTTCCATCTCTCAGAAAAAGCTTCAGCTCTTCTGTCTCTGAGCTCTTTACCCTGAAGAGAAAACAACTTGCAAGAACAAGTATCAAAAACGCAATAACACTCACCAAGGATACTCTCTTCATATGCCGCGCCCCCTCTATATTCACTAATGATTTCTCTGTTCTCGCAGTCTTATTACTTAATCATTCCCGCGAATTGTTCATCTCTCATATCCGAAGAACAGATACTTGTATCTTCTTATCCGTTCTAGTTGACTCTATTAGTGAAGTCTCGCCATTTCTTCTAATTAAACTAATCACAGATAAATCAGAAGAGTTCAAAACGGGATTCTATGCCAGACCTTAAGAATCGCGTGTCGCTCTCTCACAAACGCATTCTAGAATAGCTCTACATCGTACAGATTTCCGCAACTAAAACACCATCTCCAGGTCTACTATTGATAATCTTTCTGAGGTTCGTAAACGACTACTGCTCCTCTCCCTTCAAGAGCTTCAATATTTTGAAGATCATCCGAGCTTTCCGAAAGATCAAGATAGTTGTAATCAAGGTAAACATAATCTCCTGCTCCGATACCCTCTTTCGCAATCAAGGGAGTTATATCCGTGATGTTATTATCCGAAAGCTCTAACCATAATAGATTTACTAGACCAGATAAAGCAGAGATGTCTCCTACAGTGTTCTGTTCGAGACCGAGTAATAGGAGTTCTACTAGACTAGCAAGAGGCGAAATGTCTGAAATACTATTTCCGGAATCAGACAAAGTGTAAGCGACCTCTTCCAAAATGATACTTTCTTCCATGTTGAACCGCGGTTCAAGATTGTTCCCCAGAAGAAGAATCTTCAATTTTGTCAAGTTGCCAAGTGGAGTTATGTCCGTTATAAGATTGTCTATAAGCATTAGAAACTCAAGATTGACGAGTTGGCTAAGGGGAGTAAGATCTGAAACGTTGCAGCCAGTAAAATCCAGCATTTGAAGATTTACAAGGTATTCAATACCCGATAAATCTGTGATTTCTGTAGAAATGGCCGTCAGGAAATATATATCGTCAACCTCATAGTTGTAGATGATCCCGGTTGGCTTGCCAATAATATCTCTTACAATTCCTTCAAGGTTCTCATCCGCAAAGGTTACTTCTACTGGAGAGTTTGTTGTGAAACTCCACATTGGACCATACAATTCGTCACTACCATTTGTGACAACAACCCTCCAATAATGAGTAGTGTTTTCGCTTAGAAGATCATCACTAGCTATATAATAGAAGGTATTAAACAGGTCTACATAAGATTTCACGGGTTCGCCTTCTGGGTCAAGGTAAATGTAAATACTGTACGCAAGTTCTTCTGAGCACTCCCAGCTCAAAACTGGTGCGACAGTAACGTTTGTAGCTCCATCTGTTGGAGATGGGTTCCACGGAACTACAAGAGGCTGCTTTTGGGGAGTATAGTAAACAATCGCGCCTCTGTTCTGCAAGATCTGTATATGCTGCATATCTGTTGAGTCTGGAGTGAGATCGAGATAGTTTTCCTGCAGATAGATTTCGTCTCCCGATCCAAGTCCGTTGTTATTTACCAGTGGCTCGATACAGGCAATCCTGTTCCCTCGAAGGTTTAAATCGTAAAGCCTTGTGAGGTTCTCCAAAGGCGTTACATCATCGATCATATTGTATTCGAGATCAAGAATCATAAGGTTTGACAGGTTAGCCAGAGACTGCAGACTCAGCTCTTCTCCGGTCGAATAGACAAATGAATCCTCCACCCAGAGTTCATAGAAAGGGAACTCTCTATCGGCAAAGTCTTTGCGCAAGTCTGTTAATACAGGTTGCTTAGCTTGAGTTGCAAAGGATATGTCAGTCAGATTGTTATGTCCCAAATGTAGATACAGGATATTTGTGAGGTTCTCGATTGGGGATAGATCAGTGATATTGTTGTACCTGAGATCAAGCTGATAAAGGTTTGTCATACCCGTAAGGAATGAAATATCGCTCATACCATACCCGCAAATGCTCAAGTAACGCAGTTGAGTCATTGTTCCTATGAACGCAACATTCACCACAGGATTCCAGCCAATACCAAGATACTCAATATTATCCATAGTAAGCAGTAACGATATATCGCTGACATTGTTTTGGTGAATATGCAAACCATAAAGATTCGGCAATTGCGAAATGAAGGAAAGGTCTGTTATTCCAAGGCCGGGAGCTACCAGTTCGCCAAGCCAACTCATTAAAGTCACTTGAGTTATGTCATTAAGCGGATTATACCCAACAGAGATCATCTCTAAATCAGTCATTCCGAGAATAGGTGAAAGGTCAGTTATTTGGTTTCCTTCAACGTACAAGAGAAAGAGATTTGCAAGGTTTGATAAGGGCGAAAGGTCCTGGATTTGATTCCAATTCAGATAGAGGTGAGTTAGCCCAACCAGATATTCGATTCCCGAAAGGTTCGTGATGTTTTTCTCAGATGCATTGAGTGCCGAAATCCCTTCGACTTCATAATCATAAATGGGACCAGATTGCTTTCCTATAGCATCTCTCACTGCCTGTTCAAGATTAGGATCGACAAAAACAACTTCCGCTGGAATCCTCGTTGTGAAACTCCATATTGGACTAGACATTTGATCTGTTCCATCACTGGCTATCACTTTCCAGTAGTATGTTGTGCTTGCATTCAGCGCTTGATTATTCGGTATAGAATAGCTTGTCTGAGCCAGATTCTCTACTGCTATTACAGGTTCTCCGGACGGATCTAGATAGACAGCTACATCGTATGTAGTTGCTCCCATACATTGCCAACTGAGTAAAGGAGCAAAAGACACATCTGTCGCGCCATCTGTTGGAGATGGATTATAAGGTTTTATAAGCAATTCTTGGGGTATGTAATTTACATACACGCCTCTATTCTGCAAAATGCCGATATGCAGCATATCGGTTGATCCGGGTGTCAGATCGAGGTAGTTGTCAGAGATAATCACCTGATCTCCCGAGCCTATTCCTGTGTTGTTCACTATAGGTTCTATAGAGGTAACACGATTTCTCTGGATCTGGAAGATATTAAGATTAACAAGCGATTCGACCGAGGTTATATCCTCTACAAGGTTGTCGCTCACATCAAGTTCTTTTAGATTGATAAGCCCAGAGATAGATTGAAGATCGAAAATCTTATTTGATTTCGAGTTTTCGTTTGTCCAGTTGACTTCTCTTGCCTTTAGTTCGCTACTATAAATCTTAAATTTCTCTTCGGAAAGCTTCTCCGAATGACTTAAACCAGCACAGGTGACTTCAAAATCATATAATCCGATAATGCTGTTCATTCCCAAATATAGATATTCAAGATTCACAAGACTCGAGAGTGGTTCAATATCACTTATTTGGTTATGTGAAAGATCAAGCCAATTGAGATTTACAAGAGAAGAAAGCGGAGAAATATCTGTTATCTGATTGTAGCTAATTCTGAGTTTCGAAAGATTAGTAAGGCTTGACACAAAGGAAATATCTGAAAGATTTAGAGCATCTACAAACAAGTACTCAAGCCATATCATAGAAGAAAGCTGTGCGATATCGGTAATCGGATTATCACCAACCCATAGTATCTTCAGATTCGTGAGAGGAAGAAGAGGTGTCAAATTGGAAATTTGATTAGCACCAATGAGGAGCATTTCAAGACTCGCGAGATTTCCAAGCGGAGAAATGTCAGTAATCTCATTTCGCCAAAGACCAAGAAAAGATAGATTAGTGAGATTACTGAGAGGTGCTAAATCGACCACCATATTGTCGTCAAGGTTCAGTGACTCTAGTTTTGTAAGACTTGCCAGCGGCGAAATATCGCTAGTGTGATTGTCCCAAAGTTCAAGCGTCACAAGATTCTCAAGATTTCCCAGGGGAGAAATATCATCAATATTGTTCCAGCAAAGGTCAAGATGTACTAGTCCAACCAAATGTTCAATTCCCGTCAGGTTTGAAATCCCCTGATTAAACGCTCCAAGATATGAAATCTCATCAACTTCATGAGCGTAGATTGGTCCTTGTTGTTTGCCAATTATGTTTCTTATAAGCTGTCTGAGATTATCATCTGTGAAGACAACCTCAATAAGAGCTCCAGTGGTGAAACTCCACATGGGACTGGATACTTCGCTTGTCGCATCTCTCGCAATCACTTTCCAATAATATATCGTATTTTCATTTAGTGGTTGATCATTCGGTACAGAATAGCTCGTCTGAGTAAGGTTTTCGATTGCTCTTACAGGCTCTCCTGATGGATCGAGGTATATGTAAACATCATAACTGAAACCCTCTCCACACTCCCAGCTGAGAGTTGGCCCTACCGACACATTCGTGGCGCCATCTGTTGGAGATGGATTGTACGGGGCAATCAGAGGCTGTCTTTGGGGATCATAGTAAACACCTGCCCCTTTGTTTTGAAGAGCCTCTAAGTGTTGCATATCTGTAGAACCGGGAGTGAGATCGAGATAGTTGTAACGTAGGTAAATATCGTCTCCAGATCCGAGCCCCGTGTTGTTAACCAACGGTTCAATTGAAGTAATGTTGTTTCTCTCCAAATCGAGATACCACAGATTTACTAGGTCCTCAAGTGGAGAGATATCTTCTATGTAGTTGTACCCAAGACTGAGGTATTCCAAATTTGTGAGGTTTGAAAGAGCCTGTATACTGTAGATTTCATTTGCCTTGAAATCCTCCGGCAGTGTTTCTTCTTCAAAGATCCCAGAGTGATAGTGTTGTACCGTTATTCTATGATTCTCGCCTAACTTAAAAGGATCATATTCATAGATCTGTTGACTCATATTCTTGATATTCGTTATGCTGTTGGAACCTAAGTCGAGATACTGAAGCCCTGTCAGATTCGAAAGTGGAGATAGATCACTAATCTGATTAGAGCTTACATAAAGCGAGTTGAGATTCGATAAACCAGAAAGAGGTGACAGATCGCTTATATTGTTGTAACCCAAGTAAAGATACTGAAGCCCTGTCAGATTCGAAAGTGGTGATAAATCACTAATCTGACTAAAGCTTACATAAAGCAAGCTGAGATTCGATAAACCAGAAAGAGGTGACAGATCGCTTATGTTGTTGGAACCCAAGTAAAGATACTGAAGCTCTGTCAGATTCGAAAGTGGAGATAGATCACTAATCTGATCAGAGCTTACATAAAGCGAGTTGAGATTCGATAAACCAGAAAGAGGTGACAGATCGCTTATATTGTTGTAACCCAAGTTAAGATACTGAAGTCCTGTCAGATTCGAAAGTGGAGATAGATCACTAATCTGATTAGAGCCTACATAAAGCGAGCTGAGATTCGATAAACCAGAAAGAGGTGATAGATCAGAGATGTTATTGTTATCAGCTTCTAGATAAGCAAGGTTTGTCAAATTGGAAATGGGCGTAAGACTACTTATGTTGTTAGTCCGAGCTATGAGTTGCTCAAGATTTAGAAGGTTTGAAAGAGGTGACAGATCGCTTATATTGTTAGAAACTAAGTAAAGATACTGAAGCCCTGCCAGATTCGAAAGAGGTGATAGATCAGAGATGTTGTTGTTATCAGCGTCTAGAAACACAAGGTTTGTTAAATTGGAAATGGGCGTAAGACTACTTATGTTGTTGGTCCATACCATGAGCTGCTCAAGATAAAAGAGATTTGAAAGCGGCGTGAGATCTGAAATCTGATTCCCACCAACATACAGATGCTTCAAGTTGGAGAGATATTCAATGCCAGACAGGTTGGAAATCTCCATCCATTCAGCCAAGAGTTCCGTTATCTGATCAACTTCATGAGCATAGATTGGTCCTTCTTGTTTGCCAATTGCATCTCTCACTGCTTGTTCAAGATTAGGATCTGCGAAAGTGATCTCAACATCCGATGTTGCCGTAAAGCTCCATAGAGATCCCTCGGTTTCTCCTCCCTTGTTATCTCTTGCGACTATCTTCCAGTAATACATCGTTCCCGGAGAAAGCTCTCCCGGTTCATACGTTCTCGCCCCTTGATTAGAAGAAACGAGCCCTGGTGTCTCTTCAGTTCCAAAGTAAATATCATATACAACAGGATTTCCATCTGGATCTGAACACTCCCAGGATAGCGTTGCTGTCAAAGAGACTTCAGTCGCTCCATCTGTTGGTATCGGGTTTGAAGGAGCCAGTGGTGGTTGATTTTCAGGTTTGCTCTTTCCGTAGTTTCTCGCGAAGATTATGAAGTCCAGCAGGCTTACCGTTCCGTCTGGTTCGCATTTGTCGTATATTCCTGACCAGACTCCGCCATAATAATCCTCGGCCGGTGCTATGTCATATAATTCGTTGTACTTCCCGTCTCCAAGTGATGATCCGTATTTCCTCGCGAAGTTTATGAAGTCTAACAGATCGACCTTTCCATTCTCATCGAAGTCTCCAAGTAGGACAGGAGTTGTATCTGCAACTACCCAGTTCTCATTTTCTTTAACTGAATTCTTTCCTGAATCAGTTAGATACTTGGTAGTTGACTGCAAGTCAAGCTCCTGTATTGATTTAAAGTCTCCCTTCACTCTCGCCAGAAGTATCCCGTTTTGAACATTTCCTTCAGGACGGACTATAGCTATCTTAGTTATTCCATCTTTGTGGAATACTATCCTCAAGTGTTCCTGTGATGTTATTATGTCTTCTTCTTCATAGATTCCTTTCAGTGATATCTCTATTCCC
>Ga0334885_1003165_pt1 | contig 15698 bp, 13 predicted proteins | sample GraSluR1_MG_8_FD_207233 | JGI IMG/M metagenome (GOLD analysis project Ga0334885, IMG submission 207233) | Sludge microbial communities from methane-producing bioreactor in Wageningen University, Netherlands - Granular Sludge_31_05-R1 | ecosystem: Engineered > Bioreactor > Anaerobic >...
GGCCCCTGCATCAGGAGGACGTCCCCCGGCTGGAAGGCTATATCGCCGAGCCGCTCCGCCAGAACCTCACCGCGTCTGGCGACGGCTATCAGGTTCATATCATACCGCCGGGCGAGGGTGAGGCTCCTCGCCGTCTCCCCCACCATGGGGGAGTCTTTGGCTACGACCGCCTCGATCAGCCCGACGTCCTTGGAGAGGAGAGCCTTCTTCCCGACCTTCATGCCTCCCAGGAGCTCAAGCCCCCGCCACTTCAAAATATATTTTATATTATCTGCTGAGGTCTCCACCGCCAGGATATCCCCGGGCTCCAGGATCTCGTCTCCCGTCGGCATGGGGATCCGGATATCTCCCCGGACGAGGCCTAAAATTTGCATATCCGATACGGGGGGCTCCTTCAAAACCCGGAGCCTCTTTCCGACGAGCTTCGATCTGCTGGATACCCATATCTCGGTGATGTAGTTCTCTATCTTGAAGAGGTCCTCCTTCGAGGAGCCCCCCTTCCTCTTGGGAGTCAGCTTCCAGCCGAAGAACCATATGAATATGAGGCCCGCGAGGAGGACCCCCCCTCCGACGGGGGTGAAGTCGAACATTCTGAACGGCTCGCCCAACACCTCGGCCCTGTAAGAGGCGACTATGATATTTGGAGGCGTCCCGATGAGGGTCAAGAGGCCGCCGAGGAGGGAGGCGAAGGCGAGGGGCATCAGGAGGAGAGAAGGAGGATCCCCGGTCCTCCGGGAGACCCGCAGGCTCACCGGGAGGAGGATCGCGAGCGCCCCCACGTTGTTCATGAACCCTGATAATATGGATACGAGGCCGGTGAGGGACCTCACCTGCCGCTTTGTTGAATCTTTTGGGCTTGTGATCGACTTCTGGATCAGATCGACGATCCCGGAGTTGAGGAGCGCCCGGCTGACTATGAGGATCGCTCCCACCGTCACCACCGCTGGATGGGCGAAGCCGGTGAAGGCCTCGCTCCAGGGGACGACCCCCGATATCGTCGCGACCAAGAGGGCGATGATGGCGACGAGGTCGTACCGCCACCGCCCCCAGATGAATAAGAGAAGGGCGAGCCCCAGGATGGCGAATATCAAAAGCTGATCCGTTGTCATCCCCATCAGGTTACCTCCAGAGTCCTTAAGTAATATCTCATCAATAGGATTAATATTTTTGTTTCATCGCCTCGGGAGGGGAGAGACAACCCGCGGCCCCAGTTCCCTCGTCCCTCCAGGTCACCCGCTGAGAGGCCAGAAGATGACGATGAGGGGGATGGAGACGACGGCGATGACCAGCTCCATGGGCAGCCCCATCCTCCAGTAGTCCCCGAACTGGTAGCCGCCGGGCCCCATCACCAGGGTGTTGGACTGGTGGCCTATGGGGGTGAGAAAGGCGCAGGACGCCCCGATGGCAACCGCCATCAGAAATGGGTCCGGGGAGAGGTTCATGAAAGAGGCGATCCCCAGGCCGATGGGCGCCATCAGCACCGCTGCCGCGGCGTTGTTGACGATATCCGATAGGAACATGGTGATGACGAGGAGCATCGCCAGGGATACGATGGGGGGATATCCTCCAGAGAGGGAGAGGATGCTCTCGGCGATGAGGCCCGCTCCCCCAGTAGTCTCGAGAGCGCGGCCTACGGGGATCATGGCTCCCAGGAGGATTATCACCGGCCAGTCTATGGAGGTGTACACCTCCCGGAGGTTCATGAGCCCCCCGATCACCATGGCGACGGCCGCCGAAACCAGGGCGATCTGGACCGGGAGGAGGCCCACGGCCACCGCCAGGATGGCTGAGCCGAAGATCGCGACGGATAGGATGATCCGCCTCGGGTGGCCGAGCCGCAGGCCCCTCTCGGCGAGGGGAAGGCACCCCATGGTGTTCAAGATCTCTGGGAGATGCTCCCTCGGCCCCTGGAGGAGGAGGACGTCTCCGGCCTGAAACCGGACCTGCCCCAGCCGCTTTTGGAGCTGGATGCCGTGGCGGGCGACGCCGACGAGATTCACCCCGTACCTCCATCGCAAGCTCGCCGACCTCGCCGTCCTCCCCAGGAGCCTCGAGTCGGTCTTTACGACCGCCTCCACTATCCCCATATCCCCGGAGCTGAGGGCCTCCTCCCCGACCTTCTTCTCCTCGCCGAGCTGAAAGCCGGTATCGTCGAGGAAGATCTTCAGCTCGTCGGCATCCGACTCCACCAGGAGGATCTCCCCCGGCATCAGGGGGTGGAAGATGGAGGGGGACGCAAGCCTCGTCTCCCCGGAGAGAAGCCCCAGCACCTGAAAATCGGCCTTTGATGCCTCCCTCACCTCCTGGAGGGTCTTGCCCGCCATCCTCGCCCCCTCGGGGATCAGGACCTCGGTGAGATAGTTCTCTATCTCGAAGAGCCTCTCCTTGGACGAAGGGGATTTTCGGACGGGAACGAGCCTCCACCCTATCAGAGATATGAAGAGGAAACCGGAGAGAGCCACCCCCAGCCCGACGGGGGTGAAGTCGAACATCCCGAAGGGATCGCCGACGCTCTCGGCCCTGAAGGTGGCGATTATGATATTCGGGGGGGTCCCTATAAGGGTCAATAGGCCCCCGAGGAGGGAGCCGAAGGCGAGGGGCATCAGAAGGATCGAGGGAGAGTTTCCGCTCCGGATAGCCATCCGGATCCCGACGGGGAGGAGGAGAGCCATGGCGCCGACGTTGTTCATGAACCCGGATAGGATGGTGACGAGGCCGGTGAGGGAGGCAACCTGGCGGGTCGGCGAATCTCCTGCCCGGGAGAGCCACCCGGCCATGACGTCGACGACCCCCGAGTTCAGGAGGCCCCGGCTCGCGACGAGGACGGCGGCGACGGTGATGACGGCGGGGTGGCCGAAGCCGAGGAAGGCCTGATCCCAGGGGACGAGGCCGGTGACGGTGGCCGCCAGGAGCGCCAGAAGGGATACCACGTCGTACCTCCAGCGGCCCCAGATGAAGAGGATGAGGGTGAGAAGAAGAACTCCGAAGATCATCGCCTGATCTCCGGTCATTCCGAAAATGAGGGGCAGATCCGTCATCACTCCCTCAATTATGGCGGAATGGAATTTATAGATTTGGCAGGGGGATGACTCCGCCAGATCGAGCTCGAGGTGCCATTCCGGAGTCCGACAGGTCGCCTTGAGGCGATCTCAAAGCCGGATCGCCAGAAAAACCAACCCGATGATAAAAACTCCGTTAGGGGTCACTTCTTATCAATAATCTTTATCAAGTGGTAGCCGAAGTCGGTCTTGACGGGGCCGACGACCCTCCCCTTCTCCGCCTCGAAGGCGGCCCGCTCGAACTCGGGGACCATCTTGCCCTTAGCGAACCATCCGAGGTCCCCCTTGTTCTTCGAAGAGGGGCAGTCGGAGTACTTCCGGGCCATCTCGGCGAAGCTCTCTCCCTTGCTGATCTTCTCGAGAACCTCCTTCGCCTTCTTCTCAGTCTTTACAAGAATGTGGGCCGCATGAACCTGTTTGGTCATAGAGAGGCCGTTGGCGGGACCCGGATAAAAAGGTTCTCTGAGCCTCTAATCCGGCGGCACCTCTCCCGCCGGGTCTCCATCGACTAGGGTGCCAGCATGACCCCGGGATCCGCCCCTTGCCGCCCTCATCTCCTGGATGACCCCCGTCATCCTCACCGGACGGCCCCTCTCGTCCCATGATACCACCTTGCCCCGGCCCAAAATCCAGACCCATCCACCGTCCTTCGACCTCATCCTGTGTTCGGTCTCCCAGTAGGGGGCCAGCCTCTCCAGGTGATCCATCAGGGCCTGCTTTACTCTCACCCGGTCTTCGGGATGGACGAGGAGGTCCCAGATCCCAAGGTGGGTCTTCAGCTCCTCCGGAGAGAACCCCAATATCTCGCCCCATTTATCGCTGAAAGACCCCTCCCCCGTCTCCAGGTTCCAGTCCCAGACCCCCAGGTTCCCGCCCTCGACGGCCATCTTAAGCCGCTCCTCGCTCTCCTTCAGGGCCTCTTCAGCAGCCCTCCGTTCGGTTATATCCTCTCCGGAGGACTGAAACTCCCCCACCTCCCCCCCAGCTCCGATGATGGCCCGGTCGGTCCACTGGATCCAACGCAGATCGCCGCCGGGTAGGATAACCCGGTGGACGAAGGAGGCCGTCGGCCGATCCCTGGAGAGGGAGGCTAGGTGGACCCGGACCTTCTCTCGATCCTCCTCCGGGATCAGGGGCAGGAAGCTCTCTCCGACGAGATCCTCCCTGCTCCGTCCAAAGTACCGGGAGTAGGCTTCGTTGACGAAGGTGAGGGTCCCATCGGGGAGGAAGCGGCAGATCAGCTCTGGCTGGTCCTCCACCAGGGTCCTGTACATCTCCTCGCTCTTCAGGAGCTTCTCTTCCATCCTCTTCTCTTCGGTGATGTCTACGCTAACCCCGAGGACCGCCTCCATATTCCCCTCGCCGTCGAGGAGGGGATAGCCCGAGAAGATGGCAGGAAACCTGTCCCCGGACTTCCGGACCAGGGTAGTGGTGACGGAAAACCCCCGCCGTTCCACCCTCATCCGCCGGTGCATCTCGGGAAAGAGGGCAACATCCTCGGGGATGTGGAGCCGGGATGCCGTATCCCCCAGAATCTCCTCCCGACGGTAGCCGAAGATCTTCTCGGCGCCGGGGCTGAACTCCAGGACCCTCGGATCGGGGTCTTCGCCGTTGGTGATGACAAAAGAGACGTTCTCGGCGGTCACGAAGACCGCCCGGAGCCGCTCCTCGTTCCTTCGGAGCTCCTCCTGGGCCCTCAGCCGGACGATGGTGTTCTCGGTCATGGCGGCGATAGTCTCCAGGCCGCTCCTCCCCTCGGGGGGGATCTCGTCGAAGGTGTGGGTTCCGACGCTGTAGTAGCCTATCACCTCCCCCTCGTGGCGGATCGGGACGACGGCCATGGCCCGGAGCCCCTCCCGCTCCCGGGCCTTCTGGAGGGGAAGACCCCGATCCTGGTGCCGGATGTAGATCGGCTCCTGAGCCCTCGATATCAGGGAGGTGCTGGGGTTCCGGCGCCTCCTGGATATCGCCTCGACGTACTCGGGGGAGAAGCCCTGGAAGTGGGAGAGAACGAAGCTCCCCGAGGACCTCTCCAAGAGGTAGATCGTCCCACAGTCCGTCTCCGAAACGGCTATCGCCGCCCCGACGCAGAGGCTGAGGGCCGCCGATAGGGAGGTCGCCCCCGAGAGCCCTAGGGCGAGATTCCTCTGGATGAGGTCCTCCCTCTTCGCCCTAACGCTCTCGGCAGCCTGTCGGATCTGATGGGAGAGCTCGGCGAAGAGGATCTTCGGGTTTCCGTCCTTCTGGAGGTAGTAGTCGGCGCCGGAGTTTAGAGCCTCGATCACCACCTCTTCTCGGCTCTTTCCTGTAAATAGTATGAAGGGGATCTCGAGCTTCCGGCTGCGGACCGCCTTGAGAAAGGCTATACCGTCCATCCCAGGCATGGCGTAATCGGAGACGACGACATGATAATTCCTCTCCCCCCTCTCCAGCCGTTCCAGGCCTTCGGCCGCCGTCTCCGTCGGATCCACCTGGATATCCCCGGACCTCTCGAGGAAGAGGGCGGCAAGCTCCAGAATGGCGGGGTCGTCGTCGACGATCAGAACCCGGATCACGATAAGCCTCCAGAGAAGTCGACAGAAGAGCCCCGGATAGCAACCTCGAAGAGCGACCAGAGACGATCGGGATATCCGTCGGCCGGAGGGAGAGGCCGCCTCCCATACGCCGAGTTCTCCACTGGTGAAGACCGCATATATCCATCACCCGTTGCGCCTTTCTCCAACCTTCCGCCCCGAAGGGAGACCCCGTCGATGGGGACTACAACCCCCCCAGTCTTCCGCCAGGGCCTTTTCGTCCCTCATGATCCTCCTTCTCACCTATGCCCATAGGCCGATAGACCGGTGCATAAGGTCCTGAGGATGATGAGGACGGTCGGGGCTTGGGCTTGCAGGGACCCCCCCTTCCAGCCCTTTGGAGGGGGCAGCTCCTTCTCTTGGGAGGGGCGACGGTCGAGGAGCCGGATCGGGGCTGGATGGGAGGCTTGGCGGAGCTCGTCGGCGGGAGATCGGGCTTATGTCAGCTCAATCGCCCTTATCCTGGACCGCGGTGGCCAGCCTCAGCCTCAGGGGAGGCTCGGGGGCGAGATCCAACGCCTCTCCCTTGAGGAACCTCTCCAGAAGCTCCCTCGCCACGAAGTCCGGGTACTGGACCGGGGGATGCTTCATGGTATAAGCCGAGATCTCCAGGAGGGGGCCGCCGATCTTCCTGTCGATGGCCATCTTGCAGACCCTGATCGCGTCTATCGTCGATCCGCCGCTGTTGGGGGAGTCCTCCACCGAGAGCCTCAGCTCCAGGTTTATGGGGACGTCCCCGAAGATCCTCCCCTCCATCCGGAGAAAGCAGATCTTGTTGTCCTTCTGCCAGGGGACGTAGTCGGAGGGGCCTATGTGGATGTCGTCGGCCATCAGGGGGACGTCCAGGACCGACTGGACCGCCTCGGTCTTGGAGATCCTCTTGGACTTGAGCCGGTCCTGGCTGAGCATATTCAGAAAGTCGGTGTTTCCTCCGGTGTTCAGCTGGTAGGTCCGGTCGAGCTTACAGCCCCGGTCGTTGAAGAGCTTGGCGAGGGTCCTGTGGACGATGGTGGCTCCTATCTGGCTCTTGACGTCGTCCCCGACGATCGGGATCCCCGCCTCCTCGAACTTCTTCGCCCAGGCCGGGTCGGAGGCGATGAAGACCGGCATGCAGTTGACGTACCCCACCCCGGCGTCCAGGGCGCCCTGGGCGTAGAACCGGCTGGCCTCCTCGGAGCCGACGGGCATGTAGTTTATCAGGACCTCGGCGCCGCTCTCCTCCAGCTCCCTGACGACGTCGCAGGGCTCGCGGTCCGAGACGACGAAGGTCTTGCTATCGTCGTAGGAGGCCATGTGAGGGGCGACGCCGTCCAGGACCGGCCCCTTCTTCACCTCCACCCCCATGAAGGGGACGTTGGAGTAGAAGGTCTTGGTGCAGTTGGGCGGGGCGAAGATCGCCTCGCTGACGTCCTTTCCCACCTTCCTCTCATCGATGTCGAAGGCGGCCACCACCTCTATGTCCCCCGGCCTGTAGCCACCGACGGACCGATGCATCAGCCCTATCCAGTTATCGTCATCTGAATTTTTATAATATTCAATCCCCTGGATGAGAGAGCTGGCGCAATTGCCGAGACCTGCAATTGCTAATTTTATCTTTCCCAATCTCGTCGCCTCCCAAATTGACCTGAAGTAGTAAAGCTCGACGTGCTAGCGAGTATGCTACATTTCTATTAGATAAATCTATAGGCCATCGCGAAGGCCTAATTTGGGGTCTGCGCGGTCGACCGAAGTCAATTTTCTCCATCGAACCGTCCCCGATCTCCTATTGGAAGATCCGTCCCAAAGCCTCCCTCCCAAACCGTCTGAGGCTCGGGGGGGGACCGGCGGTGGCTCATAGACCGACGAGAGGGGGGCCAGGTCGGCTCTCAAAAACGGGGGTCATCCCCGCCCCTGGGGTGAGGCCAGCGGGCTCCGCCTATCCAGCGAAGGGACGAACTAGTCAGTCCGAGGGTAGGAGCCGAGGACCCTGGTCACCGCCGCCCTCTCCCTGATCCGCGCCAGGGCCTCCTTCACCTGGGGGTCGGAGGCGTGCCCCTCCAGGTCGATGAAGAAGTAGTAGTCTCCGAGGGCCCGCCTGCTCGGCCGGGACTCGATCTTGGTGAGGTTGATCCCCCTCGTCGCAAACTCCCCCAGAACCTCCCAGAGGGCCCCCGGCTCCGTCCGCTCCAGGTAGAGGGCGAGGGAGGTCTTGTCCCTTCCCGTCGGCGCCGGCGCCGACCTTCCCACCACCGCAAAGCGGGTGACGTTCTCGTCGGAGTCCTGGACGTCCCTCTCAATCACCGCAAGGCCGTACCTTCCAGCAGCCTCGGCGTCGGCGATCGCCGCCATCTCCGGAAACTCCTGGGCGAGGCGGGCGGCGTGGGAGGTGGATCCAGTAGTCCTCAGCTCTGCCTCCGGAAACCTCCTCTTGATGTAGCCCCTGCACTGGGCGAGGGCCTGGGGGTGGGAGAGGATCACCCTCACCCCCTCCGCCCCACCGCGACCGAGGAGACAGTGCCTTATTCTCAGGTTGATCTCTCCGACGATCTCGACATCGTGACGGAGGAGGGAGTCGAGGGTCGCGCCGACGGAGCCCTCCAGGCTGTTCTCCAGGGGGACGACCCCCAGATCCGCATCCCCCACCTCAACGGCGGAGATCACCTCCTCGAAGTCCCGGAAGTAGCGGATCTCGGCTCCGGGGCTGAGCCGCCTTGCCGCCTTCTCCGAGAAGGTCCCCTCCGGCCCCAAGACCCCTATCAACGGGCTCATCTCATCCCGCTCAGCAGCTCCTTGGCCCGATCGACGTTGATCCTCTTCTCCGCCGCCATTTTACCCGCCACCGCCTCGATCTCATCCCCCTTAGCGCCGGCCTGGACGGCGACGTTCCGGGCGTGCAGAGACATGTGACCCCTCTGGATCCCCTCGGTGGCGAGGGCCCGGAGGGCGGCGAAGTTCTGGGCGAGGCCCACCGAGGCCAGGATCCGGCCGAGGTCGTCGGCGGATCTGAGCCCCAGGACCCGGACGGCTGCCCTGGCGACGGGGTGGACCCTCGTCGCGCCCCCGACGGTCCCCACGGCGACGGGGAGCTCTATCGATCCGACGAGGTCACCGTCCCGGTTCTTCTCGTAGACGGAGAGGGACCTGTACCTGCCGCCCCGGGCGGCGTAGGAGTGGGCACCGGCCTCGATGGCCCTGGTGTCGTTACCGGTCGCCATGGTCACCGCCGTCACCCCGTTCATGATCCCCTTGTTGTGGGTGGCGGCCCGATAGGGGTCGCTCTCCGCCAGGGCGGAGGCGAGGACGATGCCGTCGACGACCTCGGCCCCGCCGATCTCCTCGGCCTTGAAGACGGCCCGGGCGCGGGCGAGGCGGAGGTCCGCGAGGTTGGATATGATCCTGAGGTAGACCCTCCCGCCGGTGATCTCCTCGATGAAGGGGGCGAGGGCCTCGGCCATGGTGTTGACGGCGTTGGCGCCCATGGCGTCCCGGCAGTCGACGAGCAGGTGGACCACCACCATCGGCCCCTTCCTCGTCTCGACGACCTCCGCCTCGACCCCGACGACCCCGCCCCCATGGCTGACGAGCATCGGGTCCTTCTCGTTCGCCCTCGCCGCGATCTCCCCAGACCGGGCGAGGATGGCGAGCCGCGTTCCCCAGGGGTCATCGACCCCCGTCACCTGTATGAGGGCCCGCATCACGGGCTCGGTGCTGCTGGTGACGAAGCCACCCCCGGCAAGGGCCATCCTGGCCCCGTTGCTGGCGGCGGCGATCACCGAAGGCTCCTCCGTAGCCATGGGGACGAGCACCTCCCGGCCGTCGATGAGGAAGTTGGTGGCGATCCCCAGGGGGATCTGAAAGAGCCCCACCACGTTCTCGACCATCTTGTCGGCCTGATCGAGGGAGAGGCCCAGGCTGCCGATCGCCTCCACCTCCGCCTCGGAGAGGCCAGAGTTCTCCGCCACCATCTTCAGCCGATCCGGCGCTGAAAGCTTATAAAACCCCGAAATTCTCGACGTCTTCAATGAAAATCCTCCACGAAGCCCAGAGAGGGGAAAGCTCGTCCCCGGAGGGGAAAAACTTTATGCCAGCCGGCACCTCCTTTTTTTGTGGACGGATCGCCGACTTTGAGGGTGGACGAGGAGATCGCAAGGCTCGAGAAGGCGGTGGGGACCCTCAGCCCCGTCCAGAAGATGCTCCTGGGGACCGACGGCTCCGTCACCTGCCTTCTGGAGGTGGTCACCGGAAGCCCCGTCGAGATCGAGACCCTCGTCCAGAGGGTGGTGGCCGCCGATGAGGCGACGGCCCGGGAGCTGGAGATCGAGGCCGGCGATGAGGTGAACTACCGGGTGGTGAAGCTGAAGAGCTCCGCCTCGGGGGAGACCCTGATCCACGCCGCCTCCCTCACCCCCATCAAGCGGCTCGAGGACCGGTTCAAGACCGACCTGATGCGGGCGGATATGCCGATCGGTACGATCCTGAAGAGGCACCGGATCGAGTCGAGGCGCGACCTCCTGAGGTTCCGGGCCCTGAAGGAGGCGGCCGATTTGAGAGGAATCTTCGGCGTCCTCTCCAAAGAGCCCCTCCTCTCCAGGGAGTACAAGATCATCCGACATGGGAAGCCCCTGATGACCATCACCGAGACCTTCCCCTACCACAAGTTCCAGGAGAGGAGGAGGGTGATAGTCCAGACCCCCTCTCGGATCCACATCACCCTCACCGACCTCGCCGGAGACCTGGGGCGCGTCGACGGGGGGGTCGGGATAGCCCTGGAGGAGCCCTCCATCCTGGTGGAGGCGGAGCGGGGCGAGGCCCTCACCGTCCGGGGAGAGGGCGCCGACAGGGCGAGGGCGGCGGCCCTCGGGGCGATGGAGAGCTTCGGCCTCGGCGGCGCCGATATAAGGATCAGGTCCTTCTACCAGCAGCACGTCGGCCTCGGCGGGGGTACCCAGCTCGCCATGGCCGTGGCCAAGGCCCTATGCGAGCTATACGGCCGATCACCTCCGGCCCGGGAGATCGCGAAGGCCGTCGGGAGGGGCGGGACGAGCGGGATAGGGGTCGCCGCCTTCGAGGGGGGAGGGTTCATCGTCGACGGCGGCCACTCCTTCGGCCCGGGAAGGGAGAAGGAGGACTATCGCCCCTCCTCCGCCTCCCCGGGGGTCGCGCCACCGCCGGTTATCATGAGGGCCGAAGTTCCGAGGGACTGGAGGTTTATCCTGGCGATCCCGAATCTGCCTAAGGGCGCCCACGGCCGCCACGAGGCCGACGTCTTCGGGGCCTTCTGTCCCGTCCCGAAGGAGGAGGTGGCAGAGCTCTGCCGCGAGATCTTGGTCGGGATGATGCCGGCGGTCATGACGGCGGAGATCGAGAGCTTCGGGGCGGCTGTGAACAGGATCCAGGCCCTGGGGTTCAAGAGGGTGGAGGTGGAGCTCCAGGACCCGCTCGTCCGAAGGCTGATGGAGGAGATGAGGGAGGCGGGAGCCGCCGGAGCGGGGCTCAGCTCCTTCGGCCCGACGGTCTACGCCGTCGCCGACTCCGGCGTGCGAGAGATCGAGGCGGCGGCGAGGGAGGTCATGGAGGAGAGAGGGGGCGAGGTCATCGTCACCAGCTCCCAAAACTCCGGCGCGGAGACGAGGATCTGCTGACCTCAGAGCCCCGATTGTACCGATTATTATGGACGGGATGAAAGAGATGGACGAGATTCAAAGGCTTCTTGAACGGCTGAGCAACGCTCACGGGATATCGGGGCGGGAGGGATCGATCCAGGAGATCCTCCGGGAAGAGATGGGACCCCTCGTCGACGATGTGAGGATCGACAACCTCGGAAACCTCGTGGCCACAAGAAAGGGGAAGCGGCCGTCGGTGATGATCGCAGCCCACATCGACGAGATCGGCCTCATGACCAAGTACGTAGACGAGAAGGGGTTCATCCGGTTCGTCACCATCGGAGGCTGGTTCGACCAGACCCTCCTCAACCAGAGGGTGATCATCCACGCCGATTCCGGGCCGATATGGGGCGTCATCGGGTCGAAGCCCCCCCACGTCATGACCCCCGAAGACCGGAAGAAGCCGATCGAGGTGAAGGATATGTTCGTCGACGCCGGCTGCGAAAGCCAGGAGGAGGCCTTGGGGCTTGGGATCAAGCCCGGAACCCCCATGAGCATCGATCGGACCTTCGCCAGGCTCGCCGGGGACAGGGTGACGGGGAAGGCCTTCGACAACCGCGCCGGTGTGGTCATGATGATCGAGGCCCTCAAGAGGACGAGGACGGAGTCGACGATCTTCGCCGTGGGGACGGTCCAGGAGGAGGTGGGGCTGAAGGGGGCGAGGACCTCCGCCTTCGGCCTCTCTCCCGACGTCGCTCTCGCTACAGACGTCACCATCCCAGGAGACCATCCGGGGATCGACAAGAAGGACTCGCCCCTCGAGATAGGAAAGGGGCCGGTGGTGATCATCGCCGACGCCTCGGGGCGGGGGATCATCACCACCTCAAAGGTCGTATCCTGGCTCGCCGAGACGGCGAAGGAGTTCGAGATCCCCGTCCAGATGGAGGTCTCCGGCGGCGGCACCACCGACGCCACGGCGATCCAGCTCACCCGGGAGGGTATTCATACGGGGGGGATCAGCGTAGCCACCCGTTACATCCACTCCCCCGTCGAGGTCCTGAGCCTGAAGGACGTCGATGCCTGCGCCGAGCTGATCGCCCGGGCCCTGGAGACGGCGGAGAGGTACTTCAAGCCCGATTGATACGGCCACCGATCTCGGCAGAAGGCCGAAGCTCACCTATTTTTCCAAGATCGTATCTCCCAAGAGCCTCATGCCCTGGGGGATGGACCGCCAAAAAGAGGGATGATGATAGCGCCCTCCGCGAGGAGGGCGCCCTTCTGGAGAGCTAGCTGCCGCCTATGAGGCTTATGACCGTATAGGCCAGGAGCGTTCCGACGACTAATACCACCGCGAAAGCTGGAAAAGCGATCCCTGAGGATATCATCTCTACTGCCATCTTCGATCATCTCACTACGAGGACGGGGCAGGATGCCCAATACAGAACTTTCTGGACGACGCTTCCGATGAGGAGCTTGGTGACGCCGCTCTCACCATGGCTTCCCATGACGATCAGATCGACCTCCTCGGTCCTGGCGAGGTCGACGATGGCGTTGGCAGGAGCCCCGGACCTGACCATCGTCTCGACGGCCACACCGGCCTCGTCGGCCATCTTCTTGATATCAGCCACGGCCTTCTCTCCGCTGGCCTGGAGCTTCGCCTCGATCTCCTTCTTGTCCGCGCCCAGCTGCCTGACGGCGCTGGCCACCACGACCTCATTCACTATGTAAACTCCGAGCAGCTTCGCGCCCGTGGCCTTGGCCAGGTCTACGGCGTGCTCTACTGCGACCTTGGACTTGGCGGAGCCGTCTGTAGCAACTAAAATCCGATCATACATCTTATCACACCTCTCAAATCTCCCTACAACCTTCCGCACCTTTTGAGTTTATCCATTACGCCTTTGATATAAATAGGTATCTTTCCGATACCGGCATCAAGAAGCCTTATAAAGGGGATAAATACGCCGCTGCAAGCCCCGGTCATCTCACTATCATCACCGGCGCTGTGGACCAGTTCAGGACCTTCTCGGCGACGCTCCCGATCAGCTTCGAAGATATCCCCCCTTCGCCGTGGCTTCCCATCAGGATCAGGTCGACCCCCTCGATCTCCGCCGTCTCCAGGATCCTGGAGGCGGGGTCCCCCTCCTTTATGATGGGCTCCACCCGGACCCCTGCGGCCTCGCCCATCTTGGTGACCTCCGAGACTACCTTCTCGGCGGAGGCCTTTAGGGCCAGCCTCAGATCCTCCTGACGGAAACCCCTGCCGATCATGGAGGCGATGACCCTGGATATCGCCATCTCGTTTATGACGTAGAGGACGAGGACTTCGGACCCCAGGGACTTCGCGAGCTTGATCCCGGACCTGCTGGAATTCATCGAGGCGGCGGAGCCGTCGGTGGCTATCAGGATCTTCTCGTACATATTATGACACCTATCGGATCTATCCTCATCCCTGGGGCCGCTCCTTCGCCCCCAATATCCTCACCGCCAGGAGGGCTCCGTTCTCCCCGGCGTCGATCCCGACGCAGGCGACGGGGACCCCCGGCGGCATCTGGGAGATGGCAAGGAGGGCGTCGAGGCCCCCCAGCTTTGCGCTCACCGGAACCCCGATCACCGGCCGATCCGTCCGGGAGGCGATGAAGCCGGGGAGGGCGGCGGAGAGCCCGGCGACGGCTATGAAGACCTTCGCCTCCGTCTCCTTTATGTACAGCTCCAGATCCAGGGGGTTTCTGTGGGCCGAGAGGACCCTCTCGTCGTAGTCGACCCCCTTCTCCACCAGGACCCGGAGGACCTTCTCCACCACGGGCCGGTCCGATTTGGACCCCGATATGACGGCGATCTCGGTCATGCCAACTGAAACCTCCTCTCTCCGAACCCGGTGGCTTCGAGCCTCTGGCTAAGGGAGATTGTTCTCCCCCAGAAGCTCGTGCTGCTTCTCCAGGCTCATCCTGATCAGGATCGCGAAGATCTCCTTCACGGCGCCGGCGTCCAAGCCGAGCTCCGTCGCCATATCGAGGGCGCGCTTCATCACCAGCTTCTCCTGGTTTTTGTCCTCGATTCCGACGCCCAAGGCTCGCTTGGCCTCGAAGATATCCTCCGCCAGCCTCACCCGCTCGTAGATCAGCGCTATTATATCCCGGTCAACTTTTTGGACTTCTGCGCGGAGATCTTCCAGGCTCATCCTCGCCACCCCGATCCTCTGATTGAGCCCTGATTGTTAACCTCCGTCCTTATCACCCTTCCGCCCAGATGGAGCCAGGCCGCCTCGACATCGTCGATATTTTCGTCCTCGACGAGGGCGGCGTAGGCGGGGCCCGTCCCCGATAGGCTGGCAGATCTCGCGCCGGAGGCGAGGGCAGCGAATATCGGGTCGGAGGGGAGGCGGAGGGCGCTGCAGTAGACGAGGCCGTTGAGGGTCATCGCCCTGGGATAGTCCCCCGCCAGGGCGAGGTCGAAGATCAGGTCCGCCACCGGGGCGAGAAGCCTCGACCTCCCGACGTCCGTCTCCTTCGAGAAGATCTTCTCCTCCGGGACGAGGAGGAGGACCTCGGACTCCATCTCCTCCCTCTTGAGGAGCTCGAGCCTTCGGTTGTCGGTGACGACGACCCCCCCCAGCATCGAGGCGGAGGCGTCGTCGAAGGCGCCGGTGATGGTGACGCCGGCGTCCCTCGCCGCCGCGACCCCGATCCTCGTCGCCTCCAGGGGGTCGAGATCCTCGCCGAGGGCGTCGAGGGTCGCGAGGACCGCGGCGTTGGCAGCGGCGCTGCTGCTCTTCAGCCCCCGGGCGAGGGGGATATCGCTCCAAGTCCTGACGACGCCCCCGGCGACGACGCCGAACCTCTCCAGGACCCTTTCGACGGACCTGACGATCAGACGGTCGTCGATCCCGGGAACGTCCCCCTTGACCGCCGGGCTCTCGTCCAGGACCACCTCGGCGGAGGTCTTCAGGTCGACTCCGAAGGCCGACCCCTTCCAGTTGGCTACGGCGTTGAGGACTGTGGCGGCGCCGAGGGCCGTCGCCGTTCCCCTCCGCCTCAAGGCAACCCCGCCTCGAGGATCGCCTTCAGCTTCTCGAAGTCCTCGGCCACCTCGGGGCTCCCAGACCGGTGGTACTTCTCGATCAGCTTATCGAGCAGCTCCAGCTCCGATACCGCGGAGCTGAAGGAGGGCTCGTAGCTTCCAAGCAGAAAGAGGGGTATGACGACCGCCCCGCCCCGGGCGGTCTCCTCCGTCAGACCGTTCACCACCACCAGGAAGGTGTAGGCCCGGTAGCCTAGGCCCGCGGCGATGTTCTTGGCGAAGCTTCCGATCTGCTGGATCCTCCGGGTGGAGAGGTTCTTGTAGGCGGCGACCGAGTCCTTGTACTCGACGAACATGAGAGCTTCATCGGTCCAGAGGATGGCGTCGTACTCGACGATGGCGACGGAGTTCTTCATCGCCACCACGTTGAAGAGGACGCCGCGACACCAGGAGAGGTTCAGGTTTAT
>Ga0334885_1003168_pt1 | contig 15689 bp, 11 predicted proteins | sample GraSluR1_MG_8_FD_207233 | JGI IMG/M metagenome (GOLD analysis project Ga0334885, IMG submission 207233) | Sludge microbial communities from methane-producing bioreactor in Wageningen University, Netherlands - Granular Sludge_31_05-R1 | ecosystem: Engineered > Bioreactor > Anaerobic >...
CGTCATCGATCACGGTGAACCCGAGCCGGCCCCAGGAGGCCCGGATCGCATCCATCAGGAGTTTCGATCGTGTCCCGGCGACTACCGCGACCGCACCCACCGGCACGCCGTGGGGATCGATACCCAATTCGAAGGCGGGCTGGCCGGCGTGGAGTTTGTCGTGGCCGGCCCGCATCAACGCCGCGAGCTCGGCGTCGGTATGGGCCGACCCCAGATGCTCCACGATCACTCGCTGGCCATGCCTCTTTTCCACGATCTGCACCGCGGTCGCACCCGACCGGGTCTTCACTTTCCGCAGATACGGGCTCACAAGCCCGATTCTAACCGCCCGTTAGTGCCCCAAAACCACCCACCGCAAGCCCCTGACAAGCAAGAACATTGACGACACACGCGCACCTGTGGAAGTCAGGAGGCTTCCGCAACCCCGACAACTACCGCCTCAGAATGCTCCTCATCGGCGGCGGACTACGCATCTGACCCCACGCTCAAGTCAGAAGAGCCACGAGACCCGGAACCCCGCACCTGTCCGACACTTATCGACCACGTCGGTGCCCAGGTCGAGTTCGGTCGCGGTGAAGGTCACCCGCACCGAGTGGCGCAGTCCGTCGAGGGTGCCACTCAGAACGATGCGGCCGGAGCGACGATGCTCACCCGCCCGCACAATGCCTCGACTTCGCTCAGGATGTGGCTCGACAGCAACACCGTGCGGCCCGAGCGGGCGATCTCGCGCACGCGGTCCTGGAAGACCGATTCCATCAGGGGATCAAGCCCGGAGGTGGGCTCGTCGAGGAGGAACAGGTCGGCGTCGGAGGCGAGAGCGGCGATGAGGGCGGTCTTCTGTCGGTTCCCCTTCGAATATGCGGGACCCGCTTGGTCGGGTCGAACTCGAACTGCTCGACGAGCTCGTTGCGGCGTTTCACATCTGGCTGGCCCTGAACCGTGCCGAGCAGGCTCAAGACCTCACCGCCGGTCAGCTGCGGCCACAACGCGACGTCCCCGGGCACATAGGCGATGCGGGGATGAACGGCCATCGCCTCCGACCACGCGTCATGCCCAAACAGGCGTGCCTCGCTGGCGTCCAGGCGCAGCTGGCCCAGTAAGGAGCGGATCGTGGTTGACTTCCCCGCGCCGTTCAGGCCCAGGAAGCCGCGCACCTCTCCGGCATCCAGGGTCAGATCCAGCCCGTCCAGGGCACGCAACCGCCCGTACTCCTTGACAAGACCCCGCGCCTCGATGACGTGCTTCGTCATGACTCCCTCGCTTTCGACTTCGCTCCGGGCCGCGAGGCGCTCCCCGCCCTGTCTCGGTGGCCGTGCCGGATACTCGCGCGAGAAACTCCCGCTCGAGTATCCGCAGACTGTCGAAGTGCAGGTCGCCGGAGCGCCCGGGCTCAACATCCCGGGCACGCGCCCACCGGCCGCCGAGGGCGACGTGCACGATGGTGGGAACGAGGGTGAAGTGGAAGATGTCCGAGGCTGCCCGCCCCCGGTCGACAGGGAAGCCCAGCTCTTCGAAACGTCGGAGACTGTCATCGAGCAGCGGCCGGATCACGCGCATCAATAGCGTGTCCCCATCGCCGGTCTTGCCGAGGCCGTCCGGCAGAACGATTCGCAGAAAGGCCCCCCTCGGCACCAGTAGTCGTTCGGTTGGCGTCCGGACATGATCCGCGAGGCCAGCCGGGTCACTCCCAGGATTGCCATCCTGCTCGGCAAGTGCCACCTCCTTGTCCGCGAAAATCTCCCCGATCCGCCGCTGCACCAGCTCGTCGAAGATCGCCTGCTTGCCACGCAGGTGGTAGTAGATCTGGCTTTTCGACATACCCGCGCGCGCCGCTGTGTCATCCACCCGTGCCCCCGCGAACCCACGCTCCTCGAACACCTGCTCGGCCGCGTCCGGCACCCACTGCGTGGTCCCCTGCGCGGGAAAGCAGACTCTTCGCCATTGGGCCCACCCGAGATGCCGGAGGTCTGGCTGATCACCAATGCTGATGGTTCATTTTTCATTTTCGCAGTCCTCAACCAGGCAACAACCCCAACAGGTGCTGAGCGATTGCCTTCCCGAGAGGGATCGGCACAGCATTGCCGATTTGCTTCACGATCGATGTCTTCGAGCCAACCCATAAGTGCTCAGCCGGGAATCCCTGCAGCAACGCGCCTTCGTACGGGGTGATCGCTCGATTCTGTGTCGGGTGCAGGTAGCGCCCCTTCTCCGGTTTCGTGAACTCCGTTCGAATGGTAACCGAAGGCCGATCCCAGTACAGACGACCCATGACGTCACCGGCCCCAGAGTCGTGGTTGATCCAGCAAGGAGCTTTTAAGCTGTCCGGGAGATCGAAGCGGTTGCCCCCTTCGGGAATCATGCCAAACCTCTGTCGAGACACCTTGGCATACCGGCGGTTCAGATGTAGCTCCCAGCCTCGGAACCATCCAGCGAGCGGAACGCCATCGAATGTCATGATCTTGTCTGGCAGGTCTACATCCGTCACCATCTCGGGGACCTTCTGTAACGCCTCTCTCACTGTCACCCAGGTGCTCGGGTTGTGGGTTGCGGGAGGTATACCTGGGTTTCCTAGGTCCTTTCGCCAGCCGATTACGATGACCCGCTTGCGCGTTTGAGGTGTACCGTAGTCTGCTGCGTTTAGGACGTGTGGTTCGAAATCGTAGTCAGCCAGCACTCGTCCACGATGGGTCTCTGCGCGAAATAGCTCAAACTGCGGTGACCCCCGGAAGGCGGGGACGTTCTCGAGCACGAAGTAGCTTGGCGCAGCCAACCGCACGGCCTTCGCATACTCACGCCAGAGAGCATTGCGATCATCCTGAGCATCCTGTTTGCCCAACCGAGAGAATCCTTGGCACGGTGGCCCTCCGATCACGACATCGACCTTGGGCACGCCCTCCTCTTCGAGCCACCTCTCGATGGTGCCGTAGAACACGACATCGCGACCGAATGTTGCTGCAAAGGACGCAGCCGCCATGAGATCGGATTCGACAGCACGTATGGTCTTGTATCGCGAAGAGGCTTGATGGAACCCTTGGCTCAACCCACCGCATCCCGCAAACAGATCCAGCACTCGCAGGTTCTCTTGTCCAGCCATACTCTCTGTCTTTGAACGCGACGATAATGGTGTGGACATGACTCCATAGTAGTTAGGCCAAGCACGGAAGGAACGCATTTTACCATGTCCGGCGGTTCTGAGACGCTTGCTGCGTCTGCGTCATCCGCTCGCATGGCCCGTCAGGCAACTCGTGACACGGCCCCCGAAATGGCGCTGCGCAGGGCTCTTTTCATGGCGGGTTTCCGCTATCGGGTGGACTACCAGTTGCCTGGGATCCCTCGTCGTCGGGCGGACATCGTTTTTCCTAAGCAGCGCGTCGCCGTGTTCGTTGACGGCTGCTTCTGGCACAGGTGTCCCGATCACGCCACCTTTCCCAAGACAAACGCCGAGTGGTGGAGGGCCAAGCTTGCGCGCAATTGGGAGCGAGACAGGGAAACCGACCAACTCCTGATCGCCAACGGCTGGCGGGTCGTGCGTGTCTGGGAGCACGAAAGCTTGGCGGACGCGCTGGAAGCCGTCAGGCACTCACTGGAGGAGCCCCGAGAAGAACCCGGCCGAGGAGTCGTCGGGCGTCCCCACGAGCAGCGCCCTGTCGAGCAGAGTGTTTCGTAGTTCGCAGCTTGTTTCGGGCACTAAGAGGCAAGCGTGGCATGCAGCCAAATTTAGGTTGTCCGTACCCGACCCTCGCGACTCGATGCAGATCGGGTCGGATGAACACCATTGCGCGCGCGCCATGGCCGATCGGATGATCCGGTCTAGCTTGGTGGGCTGGCTCTGGCGGCTGAGCCCGCCGAGACTCCCTGCGGCGTCGGACGTGGCCGTGTAGACCATTACTCCGGCCTGCTCCGGGCCAACGTAGAGCCGCTCGCGCAGTGAGGCGACAGGGTATCCGGCATCAAGGCTCAGCTCGTTCATCAGGGCGTGAGCAAACGAGTGGACGAGCAGGTGACGCGGCGAGGCGTCTACCGGCGCAGGCAGAGCCGATGCAGCGTCACGTATGCCTGCAGACCTCAGCGTCGCGAAGGGTCTGGTGGACCACTCATCAATCCAGTCCGGGGCCAATTCGAGGAAGAGGCCTTCGCCGAAGACCTCGATCGCGGGGAGCCAGTCGACTTGTTCCCGGGAGAGCGGGCTCTGGCTGGCCCCTGATGGCTGAACTCGGTCGAAGCCAACCAGTGCCCGAACCTCGCGCAAGCGGCCGACGTTCCGCACCTCGCTGACGACACTGCCAAGACCGTCATCCGAAACGGAGACCCTGGTGCAGACAAATTGGTCCGTGGGGGCCATCTCAACATGGCCGTCGAGAAGCGCTTGGTGCTCTTCGGCGCGCATCGAGGCTTCTGTCGGAATCGTTACCGCGCCAGGGGCGTCGCGCAGAGCCGTGAACATGGTCATCAAGCGTTCGGGTGTCAAGCCGCTGCCTTCCGGAATCCAGTCCGCTGAGGAGAAAACGGACATCAATGCCGCGTCCGGAACGTTCCGCAACAATTCGAGGGCCTGATCGAGCTTGTCCTGCACCTGCGACCACGGAGGGATCGATATGGACGACCTGACGTTTCCGAACCAGACGCTAGCGCTGCCTCGCTGCAGAGTTCGAAGTCGTTGGCGGCAACCCTGGGGATCGCTGTCACCCAGCCACGGACGCCGGCCGAGACAGATGGCAATTCCTCGGAGGGCTCCAGGGGAGAAAGCCCCATCCATTGATCTCGTGGCGCCACAGGAACAGATGATGTCTATGTCGCGCAACGCCGAGGTTTCCCCACGTGTCCTGAGCTTCAGCGCGTGGTTGCCTTCGGCGGGAGCCCCGCGATGGACCCATCGAGAATAGGGGAAGTCATCAATGTGGCCGTCGGCGCAACAAGCGACGAAACGAGAGGGGACGATGACACAGCTGCAGCGCTGGCATCGCGGTTGCCTCCCGGTAGCGTCGAAACTGTCGATGTCATCCAAGCGTCGGCATTCAGGGCAGAAGTAGAAGCGGGGGAACCTGATCGAAGGGACATCGCCAGCATCCAAACCAGCGGGCGGCTCCTTGAGTTGCCTCACGCCGAGGCTTCGCGCCAACCGCGGCTCTGTGATCGGACGACACGCGTTCTCTCGCCACTCGTCCAGGCCACAAATCATCAAGCTTTGGTCCTGGGCTGGGTACATGCCACCGATACCGAATGTGGTGACTAGCTGGGATCTTCTTACGTCCGCCACGATCATGATTTGCTCCTTCGTCGAGCCAAGAAGAGCTGACTCTCTGCGTCCACATCCCGCAGGCTTGTGAGAGTAGCCCACGGAGGTTGGCCAACGGGGAACGTGGACTGATTCGCTTGCCGTCTTGCAAGCTCGGACGCCGGGGCCAACAGCGCGTTGGCAACCATGTGGCCTGCCGTGCCGAATCGACTGATCGAACGCGTGCCGAGCCACTCGTCGAGCAGGCGCTCCAACTGCCGACGAGTCGGCTCGCCTTGGCCGCTGTCAATGCACTCTGCGCGGTCGACCAGCTTGTCTACGAGGGCGTTGAGTTCGTCTCTAAATCGGTCGGCCGTGGAAGGTGTCGCCGCCAAGTCGGGGTTGAGCCCCATCACAACCATCCGTGCGCATGCCACCAGGGCTCCGTGCAGACCTCGGTCTCGGGCCCGTGGCGAGAACGGTGTCGCAGAATTCGGTTCCACTTCCCGGTAGAGAGCCCGGTGGAACGATGAGAACGACTCGTAGTGCGACAAGTCCCGCGAGCGGTTCGAGTTGAGGATGGCAACAACCAATCCCGGGAACCGGCGTCCAACACGACTCGTTGCCTGGATGTACTCCGCGTTTGCTTGGGGTTGACCCATGACAGCCATGAGGCCCAGTCGCTCCACATCCAATCCCACCGAGATCATGTTGGTGGCAAGAACCACGTTCGGCGACGCTTTGGACGGATAGGACACTTCCAGAGTCTTGAGTACGTCGGGGATTTCGCGGGAAGGCACTCGCGAAGTTAGTTCTTTCGGTTCACCCCCGAGGTCGCGAGCGGCACCACCGGTCCGCCCCGCGATGACTTCCATCTGCGCTGGCACATCGTCCGTCACCTGGATATACGCGCCTCCGAGGACTCGCAGGCTGTTGAAATAGCCCATCAGAGTCCAGTATGCATCTCTGACCCCGTCGTCGGCGTCCAACTGCATGGCAGCTTGCAGGAGGGCGGCATAGGTTCGAACCATCAAGTATGTGTGGGTCGATCCCGGCGCCATGAGTCCGACGTACTGCCTGGTTCCCTTCTCCTCCCTGCTCGCCACAACCGAGAAGAAGGAGTCCGACTCGTCCAGGCCCGGAGGCGGAAACTGTCGCGTGGCGCGAGCGAAGACGCTCTTCACCTGCTCTGTTGCTCGACGTATGGTGGCTGTTGAAGCGATCAGCTTTGGGCGACCATTACGGGAACTGGCTGTATCGACAGCTGTCTCGTATAGTCCGACCAAAGTGCCGAGCGGGCCGCTGATCAGATGCAGCTCGTCCTGGATGATCAGATCGGGGCTGGGATGAAGCCCATCCGTCGAGAACAGAGCCTGCGCCTTGCCGTTCCAGGCCATCATTGCAAACTTGTCCACCGTTGCAATTACTAGTGACGGCCGAACCTGGTAGATGCCCTCGTCAACGACATGAATCGGAAGCCCATTTCTGAAGTCGCACGTGGTGTTGGGGCATCTGACAATGAGACGATCCGTTCGCGCTTCGTAGTCATCGCGGGAGAGCGTGTAACCGCACCAGGGGCACTGCTTCAGCTGAACGGGGTTGCACTCTTTGTTGCTCCCTTCGGGAGAGTTCAGAGCGCTCCGCGCCTCGGCGAAAGTGTTCGGGGTTGCTGCTTGGCCGACCCATAGGCCCAACGAAACTGGCTGAGACTGAGGCAACTCGGTCTGTCTGACGCGTTCGAGGGCACAGATCAATCCAGCAGCGCGTTCGAATTGCTGGAGTGTTAACAGACGCAATGTGTAGCGCATTAGTACAGATACGCCAGCTGCTTGAGGGTCGCGGATTCGGCGCAGCAGAATGCAGAACGCGATGAGGCCGAGGTAGGCCTCCGTTTTGCCGCCACCGGTTGGGAACCACAGTAGATCCGCTGTGTCTCGGTCCGGAGACTGGGAATCCGCAAGTGCCTCTATATTCATCAGAATGAACGCCAATTGGAACGGGCGCCAAACTTGCGGATGTGTCGGAAGCCCAGGGTGGCGAATTGCGTCCTGGCGGGTGCGTTGCTGGAGCATGGCTTGGTTCATGAGACGAAAGGCCAACTGCGCATCCTGATCGGCTTCGAGGTATGCCAGACCCCTCCGCATCTGTGACGCGGCTTCGCGAGCGTGCAGCATATGCTCTTCCGCCGTCTTCCGAAACCGTGTATCCAGAACCAAAGCCTCGGCCGTCTTGGCTTCTACCCAGGCCTCATAGCGTTGGATCATGTCTGCTGCCGCTGATCGATTATCGCTCTCGGCCAGGGTTCTGATGTCGAGTCTTACGCCCTCGATGTCCGCGCTGGCGAGCGGAATCTCGTGAGTAGGTATGAACGAGATTCGAACGCGCGTGAGATCGTCGTCGTCCCAGTCGACGGCACAGCCGTGGCCGACAGCCAAGTTCCGCGCGTTGCGGAACAAGAGCGCGTTGGACTCGACGTCCTGATCCCCCAAGGATGAGGAGTACGAACTCGGTCTGTCCGAGAAACCGTTCGCGCAGAAGGCGGACAGCGTTGGCTGAAACCAGGATCTGGAGTCCATGAGCCCGTCCGGTCTGTCTTGCGTGTTGATAAGCGCAAGCGTCACCGCCCGTGTGCTGTCATGCTCCGGGCGGAGCACTATTCGCACGTCGAGCCCCGGGGCAACCTCGTGACGAATGGAACCCGTGCTCCCGAGCCCGATCCGGAGCTTCTGCGCCACCTCGTGACGACGCCACTCCTTGTCGTTGAGCTGATTGTCTTGGGAGTATCGAGCGGCCGACACATCGATGGTGATCTCGGTCGCCTGCGAAGGAACACTGACAGTCATGCCACAACTGGAAGGACGACGAGTATGACTGAGCGCGACAGGAGGATCGTCGGTCTCTTGGGGTGAGTCCTGTGCTATAGCAGTCTCGCCATCGGTCACGACGGCATCCTCGATGGTCGTCCCACGGTCCTGCGGATAGAGAACTCCTACGATGAATCTGTCCAGGGGCCGTTCATAAATGACGTCGTCGGCCGCTGAACCCATCAACTCCGCCCGGAGGGCGTCGACCATATGTTCGCGGGCTCTGTAGAAGGCATCAAGACCTGCCATTGGTTCCCCCTTGGGAGTTGCTCGAGCGTGAGTCTCGCAACGTGAGTGGCCCGCCGATCAGCGGGGCGAGCCAGAGGCCGTTTCGACCCACGGGACCATCTTGCCGAGGACCAGCGACAGTTTCCGTACCGAACATATGACCACCCTCGAGAATGGGTTGAATGTCGGGTCTGTGCACGCGTCCGTACAGGGTGTGCAACAGCCCGCCGAACTGCTCGTTCGTGGCCCCAACGATCAGACCGTTCAAGTAGGCGTTGTACACGGGGACGTCCAGCGTGGACTGGCGAGGGTTGAGCCGCCACTCGATGGGCTGCGGAACCCCATCGAAGCTGCGGAGAAGCGCTTGGACGGCCACCACATCGTCGCCGCACCCAGGCGGCATCTGCGTGTGAAGATCGGAGGGTCGAAACTCCACACCCGTCGGCCAGTCGTATTTCAAGCGCAACGCTCGATCGGTGCGCTCATCCATCAGCCATCTCTTGTTGGCAACGCTTGTTCTCACCAGAAGCCTGCGAGACCGGCTCACCGCAACGTAGAGAATCCTTGCCAGGTCTTCGATGTCGTCATATTGTGCGTGGTCAAGCCTGTTGAGGAGGTCGACCAAGGCGACGAAGTCGAACTCCAAACCCTTGGCCCGATGCACCGTCGATACAGTCAGGGACCCCATCGGGGACTCCAAGGATGCTGGCACATACCCGGCGGACAGTCGCGAGGCGAGTTCATCGACGCGAAGGAACCTGGTGCGTGCGTGGGTATTCCGCCTCAATGCGTACCATTCCGATTCACCGTCTCCTGGCAGCCCTTCCTTTTGCCATTCGCTCAGAAACCGTTCTCTCGACACCGACTCCGGAAGCTCGCTCAGGGCTCGCGCGACCCACGGGGCGAGGGATCGTTCCGTCGAGCGAGGGGAAAGCGTCGCGGCCAAGCCTGCTCTGTGCAGCTGGTCTGTCACGACCAAGGCATCGGCGTTGGAGTATGTGAGCAAGCCAGCGGTTCCAGGAAGCCTGTCTACGAGATCGGCGAACTCGCTCAAATTCTCATTGGGTAAGGACGTTCCAAACTCCTGCATTTCGTCTTGCCAAGCTGCGATATCTCGTCCCTCTGGGCTGAGCTGAGAGGCTCGCTTCGCGTCTCTGCTTTCCGCGCGGTATTGTCCCATGAGATGCACTTCTGATGCGCCGAGCTGCTTGCAGACTGCCGGGATTCGTTCTTCGTCCTTCAATCCCAAGGAATGGCGCAATCGTTCCCCGCTCGTTCGCTGAAACCCGTAGATGCACTGCCCCGGATCACCCAAGACGGTGAAACCTGCAGTATTACTGAGACTCCGCAGCAGCGCGACAAGCATGTCCTGCCGAGGCCCAATGACATCTTGGAACTCATCTGCTACTAGATGAGACAGACACGGAATGACGTCGTCCAGCAGGCCTTCATCCAGCGCCGAGTTGAACCGCTCGATTCGCTTGTCGAACGACATCCCAGCAACATCGATGCCAGCATCGGAGAGGAATCGAGTCGCCAGGCTGTCGAGGGTCGATACCCAGACCCATTGAGTGCCTTCGGCTCGGCGTTGCCGTTGTCTGACAGCATGAACCGCGGCGTGAGAGAAGCTGATCACCAAGACGTCGGATGCGGAGATGCCCTGCTCGAGGAGGCTGCTGATTCTGGCGCTGACGACTTCGGTCTTCCCGGAGCCGGGAGGCGCGAGCACGAGGTAACGAGAGCCCGTGGGAGCTGATGAAACCAGCATCTGTTCGGAATCTAGGGGGCTCATGCTTGGGCGCTTCGATTCCATAGGTACTCGAAGTGGTGAAATGCCAACATTTCGCCGTAGGCGGAAAGATTGTCTCTTACATTAACGATGAGCACCTCGTCGGAGCCACCGTTTCTTGGCCCGCGCAAACCGCGCCCAATCATCTGCTGATAGAGATTTGGGCTGAATGTCGGCCTGGTGACATACACCGCGCGAACCTTGGGAGCATCGAATCCCTGAGTCAGCACGTTGAAGTTCGTCAGAACGCGGATCTCCCCGCGTCTGAAGTCATCTATGTACCGCCGTCGTAAGGCCGGAGGTGTGCCCTGCACGATCGGGCGGGCGGACACGCCATGGTAGGTGAGTTCTGCTGCAAGGACCCGGGCGTTCTCGACGGATGTGGCGAACACGAGGATCGGCCACTCGCGAGGCTGTCCGAGAATCGACCGCACGATCGCTCCATTGCGCTCTGTATTTTGCCCGAGCCGTTCTTCGAGTTTGGGCGGCAACGTGCTGGGAGCGCCGCCGAAATGCTTGAAGTGTTGCTCCACCATCGCGTCAATGGCAACGTCGACCCCCTCGAGCGCAATTTGTCTGACGCTTGAGAGCACTCCCTCGCGCTGAAGATACTCGTACGGATCGTTGTTGCCAAACACCCCTTCGTCCAAACGAACGCCGTCATATCGGTTGACAAGGTTCTTTGTCTCGACTTCATTGACTCCTCGGAAGGGCGTGGCAGTCAGACCAATCATTGGTACCTTAACTCGGATCAGGCGTTCATCCTGTCCGAGCCACCTGAAGACCTGGGAATAGCTCGGAGCCACTGAGCTGTGCGCTTCGTCAATGACAATCAGGCCGGGGTCTTGCAGCCAGGCGTATCGGTCATTGCCGGTGGCCTGGTTGAGCTTGGCAATTGTTGCGATCACGACCTGCAGCGCGGCCTCCGGAGCCTCCTCCACATCATTGGAGGCCCAGAAGCGGGACAGAGTTAGAGGTTCCGACGGCCCCATGCCACGCCAGATCTCCGCCCACGATTGGACGGCCTGCTCGCATAGTTCTTCGGTCTGGGCGATCCATACAACGATCCCGTTCAGCTGGCCTGCGGTGACCATCTCTACAAGGCTCTGAACTGCCACTCGGGTCTTCCCGGCTCCAGTCGGGAGAGACACTAATCCTCGGCGCCGATCCCGTTCGGACTGCAGCAGTTCCTTGATCCGTGCAACGATTCCTTCTTGATAGTCGTGCAATGGCGGCAGGATCATCGGGCCGTCGATCTCGAGCTTAGGTGGAAGAGCCGAGCTGGCGAACCCCGCATACTCCACGGGGAACCCAAGGCCTTCAACAAATCGGCGAGCTTCCGAAAGGCCTGCCCAAGTGCGAGGGGGCTCTAGGCCAATGTCCTCCAGTTCTTGTCTTAGTTCGGCCAACACTCCGAATCCATGAACTGCCAGAGCCAGGTGGGCAGTCTCTTCCCCACTTAGGTCACGCCCTAGTTCCGCGCTCAGATCTGTGAGTGCGGGCGCCGGCAGATGCCTCCGCAGACCGTCGACGCCCACTGCCTCGACCAGTTTGTTCGAGATGCTTGTGTGGCGTTTGATTGCGATCCTTCGCTTGTTGCTGACACTGTCTCTGATCTGCTTCAGAACGCCAGAGATGTTGATGTCCAGGTGCAAAGCAGATGCGATTGTTCGGAGGATCTCCTCGTCGGTCTCGTTCAGAACACTGAGAAGGTTTCCCTCACGGTGATACCTGGGGCTGCGGGACACCTGGCCGCGTGGAGTGGATACGAGCACGGTGATGGACGAGCAGGTTTGCATCTCGAGTTGCTCAAGACCGGGGGCCTCGGCGCAGTAGATCTTGAGTGGCGGGAACCTGTCGGTCAGGTAGCTTGGCTCCGAGTCCGGAACTGCGACTATCTCCTCGCGCAGCATGTCCCGAGCGTCGGCCACACTCCACATGTCGGCAAGGACACCGACACCGGCTTCGTCCGGGAGGACAAGACATGCGATCCCGGCCAAGGCCAAGGACCTGGCCATGCTCGGATCAGCTGTCGCAGCGACATCCGTCACGGTGACTCTTCGCCATTGCCCCGAGACCTCGAGGATGACCTTCTCTGGAGGCTGTACACCCCTGCTCGCCGCAAGCGCATACAGGCTGGCGGCCTTTTCCGGCCGATTCTGTTCGGTTGCCCGGATGAGATCCCTCCACGTCTCGGGTGACCATCCCTGCGGATCCTTGGGCAGGTTCATCGAATTGGCCCAAGCGGTACCGACATCCGCGACGGGAAGCAGGTCGGCGAGATCCGCGTCGGGGTGGAGGCAGGCCTTGGCAGGATACTGTCCGATGGATGTGGGCAGAAACCCATAGTGCTTCAGTCTCTGCACTGCGGGACCTGCAACGGAGTGCGGGTTTCCTCGCGAACGATGCCGAACTGTCCAAGGCCGATTGCGATCACTGCGGAGAATTGCTTGGCTCATTGCTACTCGCGCAGGCCCAGAGACGAGAGGCATGATTTCGAGCGGCCACGGTGGTTCTTCTCCCGTAATCTCGATCTGCCCCAGCTGTGAATTTCGCATGATTATGGAGTGGTATTGCTCGCGGTACTTATCCTTGTACGCCCGCAGCCACGGTTCTTCCTCCGCTCCCAAAACGGGACGCGGCACGGATACTGCGCCCAGCCGTCGCAGGAGTTCTTCGTCGTCTCGGTGAAACGACGGACTTATCAGGAAGTCGGCGTCTCTCTCACCCGAACTGGGAATGATGTCACCGCCGAGGAACGCCTCCCGCGCGAGCTTCCACTTCCCGCTGTGCACCTGCACTTTGACTGATGAGGTGAGCGGGGACGGCAGCTCATCTCTGAGGATCGCCACTGCCGTCTCGGTATCTATTTGCCTGCTTAACTCCCACACAGTGCGCCAATCGTCCGGTCGCAGAGATGGTCGTTGGAGAGTGGATCGGAGTCTGCCTTCGGGGTTCAGAACCTTGATGCCGAGCAGATTGAGCGCTTCCTCGACTTGCGAACTGGCCGCAAGCTCAGGGTGCACGTAGTCGTGGTCACCCCCCTGCCCCTCCGAGCGCACGAAGACCTGCCCGCGAATCGGCCTTGTAAGAGTTCCATTGTCGAGGAGCACGATCCGCGCATCCCTGATCTGGGATTGAAGTGCCGTGTCCGCGCGGAAGATGTCTGCCGCAAGGAGTAGCGCAAGGGCACTCTGTTCAGGGGTTGCGGAGCGTACGAGCGCTTCGAGCCATAGCGCAAGCGTGGCTACCCGTCCGCCACCCTTGCCGAGAAGGCGCTCTGCTTTGGATCTGCGGGCATCAGTTTGATCTACGCTGTGATGAACCCAATGCGTTTTTTCCTGAGCAGGTACGGTCTCCAGCCAGGCCGTCTTCAGCTCGTGCGAGAGTCCCGCCGGATGCAACTTGAGGCCTGACGGAGGACTGAGATGTCCCGTGCAATCAGGAAGCACTGACGACCTTGCAACGGCTTCGTAAATCGGCTCATTGATCACGTCGTCTGCCCAGGATCGTGCCTCGCGTCCACGTGCCGGCAATGGGTCGAGAACGCCTGCTGGATCGCTGGCATCGAGCAACGAGGGCAGAGCGTCACGCACCACGGCAGGGAGGACGTCCTTCAACAATTCCTCGTTGAACGGACCTGCTAGCATCCTGAGGCGATCAGAAGTGAGTTTCCAGGGAGCGTTCACAATGCCAGACAAGGTGGTTCTGTCCAGTGTGGGGAAATACGCCCAGAACTGACCCGTCGATGCAGTGCTCCCCCTCGGACAGGCCCAGATGAGATCCAGCCTGTCTCGCTGACCCAATTCTCCTGCGTCGCGGGAAGCTGTCCTGGAAGGGCAATGTGTACGGGTCGCTACTTTCCAGGTGGTCGTCTTGCCGCCATCCTCCAGCGCAAGTTCACCATTGGTCTTGCTTGTGAGGCGAATGGACCGATGATCGCGCATATGGCGGTCCTCTAGCGTCACCTCCGTGATGTCTGGCGAGAAGAGCAGGAACTCACTGGGGAAACCGGCGACGTCGTCAGCGAGCATGTCACGATGAGCCTTGATGGGAAGCACCACGATTGTCTGAGCCCACTCCATGAGCGAGCCGAGAGTCGAGTCATGCAGAGAATGCGGGTCAAACGGTTGGGCAAGACGTAGGACTGGGTAGCGCGGCGACCCGATTCCGGCATCGGTGATCTGTTGGCGAGACCACTCCCGGTCGAATCTGAACGATCCTGAGCGGCTCACGATGATCGGGCCGTCGGTTACGGCCAGCACAGACTTGAATCCGAGCCCGAACTGACCGATATGTTCATCACTCTTTCGTGACAGATGGCTAGCGAGAATGCTCTTGACGCCCTCGGGGGCAAACGGTCTCCCCGCATTGGCTACGTAGAGGGTGTGATCTGCCAGTATGACTTGGATGCGCCCTGGCGAACCCTTCAGTGCATCCGCTGCGTTCTGCAACAGCTCGAAGATTTGTTTCCTGCCGTATCCGCCTTCCGCGGCAGTCAACTCAATTTTCGCATCCTCCTCGACCCGCTTCGGGTCGGCGCGATAGACCTCGAGGCACGATTGCGTCTGCTCGTCGACGAGCCGTCCAATGACTCCCGTCGGTGCCGCCCACTCGCTCATTGGCGGCTCCCCGACCCGCATCGCGCTTGGAGTGTTTGATGTTCGCGTGTGATAGGTAGCGATACGTTCCGAATGTATCGTCCCGCAACGAGCGTCGTCCGTGAGCCCAAGCGTGACGCTTCACTCGAGTACATAGGAGCGCCTCTTTCTGTGGTGGTTTGCGGCTCTCCTGTTGAGTCGTAGACCAGTCTGCTTCCCATTATTCCAAACAAGTCTGATGTTGAACGTGAGTTGTGATGCACATGGCCCCGGGCCCGGTGTCCCTCTTCCGAAACGGGCCTGGCCTCGAGCCGTCAGATATGTGACCACTTTGAGGGAGAGATGCTTGCAGACCCCGATGAAGAAATGGCCTGAGGCCCAGCTGGCCTAGCAGCTCCTGATCGACACGTCGCCGACCGGCACACTACCGCACTTCCCACCGCGACTTCTCGGGAACCATTCCCGCGGGCCCGCCACGGCCAGCGCCGGCGCAGCTCGATCCATGACCGAGTCGGCCAGGAGTGCATCCACTGAGCAGGCGATGTCCCGCTTGGCCCACACGACTGAGCCTGCGCCACATCCGAGTCGGACGAACATACGCCGGAACCTAGGCACTGCTCCAATGCACGATCTTGACATCCGCCCCTTCGAGGCGCCACCGACCAACTCCGAGGCGAGCTGATTCCCGAGTGCACCCGGGGCACTGGCCAACACCCGGGACGCACCCAGAAAGACAGAAAATCGGACCCGCCAAGAATCGTCAGCTCGGCTGTCGGGATGCCCTGAGATGTCACGCGGTCGGGGTGCTCGCGCTGACGCGCTCAACCCCTCCTTGGCCTCGGCAATTCGAGCAAGCTCGACTGCGCTCGGCCTGCGGTCGGGGTGACAGGATTTGAACCTGCGACCTCTTCGTCCCGAACGAAGCGCGCTACCAAGCTGCGCCACACCCCGATGGCCCATGAGCCGAGAGGTAGCTTATCGCACCTTTGATC
>Ga0334885_1003176_pt1 | contig 15659 bp, 8 predicted proteins | sample GraSluR1_MG_8_FD_207233 | JGI IMG/M metagenome (GOLD analysis project Ga0334885, IMG submission 207233) | Sludge microbial communities from methane-producing bioreactor in Wageningen University, Netherlands - Granular Sludge_31_05-R1 | ecosystem: Engineered > Bioreactor > Anaerobic > Unclassified...
GCGGTGGTAAGCCCCGCAGCGGTAAAAGCCCATTTGGAGGGCCAGATTCGGTAGAAGAGGGCGTAGAGAAAGGGAACGATCACCACGTTGGCCCCGGCAAGAAAGGATTGCTTTCCGGGAGTGCTTAAGACGAGCCCGTAAATATGGGCGAGAAAAACCGTAAAGAGAAAGACCCCCAGCAAACTTCCCCGGAGGAAGTCTCTTCGGCTGATTCTTCGAAGCCTTTTCCAGAAAACGAGAGAGAGGAGAATTCCGCTGGGAACAAAGCGGAAGGTAAGAAGCCAGAGAGGAGAACAGCTATCCAGAAGTCTATCGGTTACCGCAAAACCGGAACCCCAGAAAAGAGCCGCTCCAAGCATGGCCATATCCGCCAGGAAAACCGTTTTCCCCTGATATCCGTTATTTTCCTTGTACTGCTCCTCCTGCGACATAGGAATCCCCCCAAGAACTGCGTTAGGGCTCTCTTCCTCGAAATACTCTCCCAGGCACCGGGCGGGAAGAGCGAAGAGAACCGTACCGTTTTGTATTCATCGCGAGAGACACGCTACATCTTTCTCTCTCCTTTGACAAGCTCCGGGAAATCTCTTAGAAGCAGTCCATTAGCTTAAGTTCAGGGAGGACTTTTCCCATATTTGAGAAATCTCTATCATGGTGAAAAAGATAAAGTCCGTTTTCGAGAGCAGTTTGCGCAATCAGCAGATCCACAGTGCTCCGAAGGGTAATGCCAGAACGCCTGCACAGGAAGAAAATACGGGCTGCGGCTTCGAAGGAAGAGCGGCCGTTCAGAAGCGAATAAAAGGGCAAAGAAGAGAGATAGTCCACAAGAAGACTATATTCTCTCTCATCCCTTGCCCCTTGAAGCACCTCCTGATAAATGTATCCGTTTATCCCGAAAGGAATACCTCGGGTTATCATCTCGTCAAACTTATCAAAAACCGGCCCCGGAGATCCTTTGAGGTACCCTATGAGAACGGAAGTATCCACCAAAATCATGCTCTTACTGCCTCATGGATTTGTAATCATAGGCATCAGCAAAGAGGATTTTTCCCCGAAGTTCCCGCAGATCTTTTCGCTTTCTCGTAAACACATATTCCCTGAGTGCATTCTCCACAAGCTCTCTTTTTGTGGATACACCGCCGGACACCTCAAAAGCTTCTTTCATCAATTCATCATCAATAACGATATTTGTACGCATATACACCACCTCATACACATTATAATACACGTGCTTCTCTTCCGCCATGGGGAGTAAGCTTATTGAAGAGAGCTCTTACCCATTTTCCCTCTCCTCTCGAAGCCAGGTAATTTCGAAGGTCTTGCAGGAACGGAACTCTTGCCCCCGGTTAGCCAGGGCAAAGGCATCGTTCATGGGATATTTCTGAAAGATATCCAGGCCCCGATCCAGCGTTATTTTCCACCCCGTATCGGTAACTACGTGCCGGGCATGAAGAGTCCCGGAAGTGTCGTATTCCCAATTAAAAACTACCCCCGCCTCGGCCACGCTCTCTTGAATAGCCCGAAAATGCTCCTCCTGTTTTTCCGGAGCAAAATCATCCTGCGCGGTAATCAGCCGCACCGTTATTTCTTCGTCTTCCCTCTTATAACGGATCGCCGTTTCAAGAAATTCCATGAAGTTACGTACCTGGTAAAAAGCTCGAACGTAGGGATCTGTAAAAACAATCGTTTTTGCTCCTCCCAGCCAAGGGCCGAAAAGGGCATCGAAGGTAATACCCCGCTGATTTTCTTCCACAACTTTATGCCCTTCCTGGGGGATTTCGGAGGGGTTCCGTTCCACTTTATCGGCTTTTTGCAACGCTTCGGCATCTGCTCCGTAAGAAGATGCGCAATAATACTGAGGATACCGCCGCTCCTCCAGAGTAACCACCCGGATCTCTTCCCCCGTATGGTTATGACGGTACCCAAAATCCACCTCTCCATAGGTAGGGTCCATACGCATAATCTGATCCTTCACCCGTTTGCGCCCCTCGATGCAGAACCGGAGCAATCCTTCCACATCTTCCTTCGGAGCCTCTCCCTGGGGGTAAAGGATCTTCATCATCCCCGAGAAAGTTTTCTGTATCCCCTCCCGATCTCTCGTGGAGATGGAAGAGAAGAGTTCGAAGTGTTCCCTGTAAAGACCAGAGTAGTCCCGATTTCGGAGATCCCGGAGTATCTCCGCCAGATAATCCACCACAAAACCGTACCCTCCGGAAAACATCTCACCCCGGATGATGTCCACCTCCCAGCCGGGCAAGTAAAAATGAACCCGATCCAGAAAGGCGGAATCGTGATAGCTCTCGGGAAGATCGCTGAAAAGATCTCCGTGCTTGAGCATATAAGGAATGGTGTGCTGGGTATTTCCCACGAAAACCATGGAAGCCTCGGCGCCGATGGTCTCCACCCCTCGAGAGAAGGTCTTGTTGGCCATGTAGTTTTTCATGATATCCACCAGAGCCTTGTCGGAACGCTTCTTTTTGCCCGCAAACTCGTCGAAGGCCACGGTATCCCAGTATCCTACCAAACCGATCTTACCCGTAGAGTTGTTCACGAAAAGCTTGGGCACCGTCACCTCTCCTCCGGAGATGAGAATGCCATGGGGGGAAAACTCCGAATAAACGTGAGATTTTCCCGTCCCCTTAGGCCCCAGTTCGATGAGGTTGTAATTGCGCTCGCAGTAGGGCACCAGCCGGAGAAGCTGGAACATCTTGTTCCGCCCCCCCAGAAATTCCGGATCGAACCCCAGGCTCTGCACCAGCAGATCGATCCACTCGGGGGTGGAAAAATGACTCCGGGCCTCCACATAGGCATGGAAATCGAACTTGGAGAGCTGAATGGGCTTGAGACCGTTCATCACCCAGGGGGAGATCCCCCCCTCTTCCGTAAAGGCATATTCGAGATCCGCAATGCACCAGATACCGCTCACCAGAAGCCGGGGGTGCCGCTTCACCGTATCCGACTCCACCACCACCCCCTTGATGCCCAAATTGGCGAACTGGGCCTCATAAATTCCCCGGCGATCGTTGAGAGCCACGGAGATCTTGTCGATGATCCGGTGATGCCCTTTCTCCTTGATAAGAGATTTTACCAGCCCCGCCTCGCTACGATGCACGTAATGCTTGCGCAGAATCTCCCGCACCGTCTCCACCCCGGATTCGACGCTCCCCTCTTCATGGGTGGCGCAATACTGCCCCAGAAGATACTCCAACACGTAGGAGGGCACCACAGCGTTGCCCTTCACGATCTTCACCAGATCCTTACGAACCACCAGCCCCTCGAAATGGGTATTGATTTTTTCATCCAGCGGCGTCACAGCGGACCTCCTCAAAAGTCAAAATCCGTTGCCATGGAGCGGCGGAGCATATAGGGTACCGAAAGATATTCCCGGTAGCGTTCGGTATGCTCCACGGGTTCCTCCAGACGGAGATAGATCTCCTGATGGTTATACTCCTCCGCCTTCCGGGTAAGAATAAAACGCACCCGCCGCTGCCGCTCCCGGGGCTCCGGAGAGGTAAAGGAGAAGTCCATCTCCTGAAAATCCGAAAGCAGCTCCCCGGTGGAGGAATAAAGCCCCATGCGAAGCCTGCGCCCCCGGCGTTTTTCCGTGGCCTCCAGGGTCTGGAAGAAAACCACCGAAAACTGCCCCGACGTAATAATCCGGGACTCCTGAAGCACCTCCACCTCCAAGGTCTCCACATCGCTCTGGCGTGCTCTATGCACGTGAAGAGAGGGGATCACCACCTCCTGAAGGCTGGTTCCTCCATGCAGAAAACGGGTTCCGGACCCCTTCAGCCGCAAAGACTGCACCGACCGGGGAAAGAGAGCCTCCATCTCTCCCTGCAACCCCAGAGCTTTGGGAGGAAGCCCCCAGAACCCCGGAGGAAGATTCAGCCCCCGGCCCAGAAGAAAGCGCCTATCCTGATAGAGCACCTCCCCCTCCAGAGAAAAGGCATCGGTAAAATCGCTCTCCTCGGGCTTCTTTTGGCGGAAGAGAAAGCCGTGATCCGCCGTAACCAGAATATTATTGGCGTTGGCCCCCCCAAGCTTTTTGATAATCTTCACAAGCTCCTCCAGGGCCTTTTCCACCGCCTCGAAAAGCCCCTCTTCCGTAGCCCCCTGGCTCCCCTCGCTATCGATACGATCGTGATACAGATAGAGCACCCGGCAATCCCGAACCAGCCCCCGGGCATCCTCGGCAGATAATGCCAGAAAGCTTTCGGCCCGCATTCCCCGGGCCTCTTCTCCCAGAGCAGCCTGAAGGATCTTGCTCCGATTCTCCACTCCCTGACTCTCCCGGCCATCCGCCAGCACCGTCCCGGGAGGATCTTCTTTCAGCTCAAGATTCTCCTGAGGCAGCAGGGCCGCCATGCCGAGCTGGGTAAAACTCGGAATCACCCCCAGCATGGGCTCCAGCTCCGCCTCGTAACGATCCTCCCGACGGATACGTAGCATAAGTTCCTGGGCCGCCTCAAACCGAAGGGCATCAGAGATCACCACCACGATCTTCTTGCGCCCCTCAAGAAAAGAAGCCACCCGGCGGGCATAAAAATCCCTCTGCAAAAGCACCTCCCCGGAGGCATCCCATCTCTTGACACCATCCAGTACCTGCTGCCAGGCGTGGCTGAGAGGATGCAGATACACGTTGCGGTAGAGCTTCTCCACCTCCTCCGCCAACCTCTCCAGAAGCCGGGTATCCTCGGCCCTGCGGAAGGAGAACCAGAAACGGCGGTAGAGCTGATCCACCCGGTACCACTCCCGGGCGTAGCGCTGCACCCCGCCTCCAAGGCCCTGGGGAGAGAAATCCCCCTCCTCCACCAGGGCCAGAAGAGCACAGGCACTCTCCAGAGCTTCATAAACCGGCCCCCAAGCCGGGAACCAGGGGCTTTTACGCCGTATCTCCACCATGCGGGAACACTCCCGGGGAGCCAGGGCTCTCTTCTCCAGATCCTTCGCCATCCCCTCAAGAATAATTTCCTCCACCCGAGAGAAGAGATCCAGCTCCAGAAGCCGGGTATAGGCCTCTCCCTCAAGCATGCGCCGTATCCCCAGGCTCTCCGCCGCATCCTCCGCACAGATCCGGAAGGACTCCCCCCACCGGCGGCTGTCCCGCCACTGCCGAAGCAGCACCATGGCATCCCCCCTCAGGGTGCCGGGCTTTCCAAGCCCCCGGGTTATCCCCTCCAGAAAGAGATCCAGCATAAAGCCCTCCAGAGAGGGATTCTCCCGAAGATAGCCGAAATAATCCCCAAGATAGCTCCACAGAGGCTCCTCCAGACCGCAGCGCTCCACCAGCCGCCGCTTGCTCTCCTTATCCTGGGCAAGCTCCTCCAGAAGGGCCAGAAGCACCTCATCCCCCCGGGGAGCCCCTCCGGTGCAGATCCCCAGCATCTTCATCACCAGAGAATCCGGGGTCTCTTGGGGAGTCAGAGCCTTGGCAAGCTGCTCCATCCGGGCCTTGCTGTCGAAAAAAGTTCCGTGCCGCCGCAGCACCTCCCCGAAGCGCACATCCAGCCCCAGCTCCCCCAGCAGAATCCCCCCCCGGTCTCCCCGGAACTCTCCCTGAGCCAGCAGCACATCCAGAAGCCAGTTCGCCTCGTCCTCCGGAGGAGGCCCCTCATGATAGAGAAGAAACTTCTGCCCCCGCTCCTGCCGCAGCATCCGGTACTTGAGGCTAAACTCGTTGCGACAGATCTCCTCCTTCACCACCCCCTCCAGGGCTACCTCTCGGAACTCTTCCCGAAGATTTTTCTCCCGGTCGTACCAGAAGACGATGCGATGCCGCTGAAAGAGATGCTCCAAAGCCTTGAGAATGCCCTTCATGCGTTCAGCCCCTTTACAGATTTCAGGGCCTTGCCAAACTTGGGATAGTTTACCTTCACCCCGTCATCCAGATCTATGGAGAGGCTCGCCTCCGCCAGAGGAAGAAGCACATCCCTCTCGTAACTCCGGATCTCCTGAAGCATCTTTCTGAGCTTCTCCTGCTCCCGCACCGCCCGGGCCTGCTCCGCCTTGCCGCTCTCGGGGTTTGCCTCCACCCGGCGGAGATGATCCAGCCGGGCCTCCAGTTTCTTGCCCAGGGGGCGCAGATAGCTGTTCAGCACCAGGCTCGCCGTATCCGGGCGGTAGCGATGCAGATAGATGAGCACGTTGAAGCTCCCCTCGGAGCTGCTGAAAAGCCAGTAAATGGGGCGCTTCTTGTAACGCTTTACATGATCGTTGTAGAAATCCCGGAGGAAGTAGCTGCGGATATCCTTTCCCAGGGCCTCTTGGAGAAAACGAAGGTTCTCATGGAACCGCTCCTCCCCGAAGGTGATCTTGAGAAAGCTCTTGAACTGCTCCGCCATATCCTCGGCGAACCAGGCCTCTTCCAGTAGGGGAAGGGCGTTGTGCTCCGCACAGGGAAAGGTAGGCTCCGGCACTCTGGCGAAATACTCTTCCTTCCCCTCTCCCTGGTTGGCGAGAATGAGCCCGGGAACGTCCAGGGAGTAACGGCCGAAGATACACCCCACGGCGTAGGAGATGAGTTCACGCATGGTGTCTGCGAGGAGTTTGGATTCCAATTCTTCGTCGAGTGGGAAGTTAGAGGCAAAGGCAGGAGCGAGTGGGAAGTAGGAAGTGGGAAGTGAGAAGTTAGAGGCAAAGGCAGGAGCAGAAGCAAGTGGGAAGTGAGAAGTGGAAAGTGGGAAGTTAGAGGCAAAGGCAGGAGCAGGAGCAAGTGGGAAGTGAGAAGTGGAAAGTGGGAAGTTAGAGGCAAAGGCAGGAGCAGAAGCAAGTGGGTTTTCGCTTTCGCTTTTACTTTCCACTTCACACTTCCCACTTCCCACTGGGTTTCCGCTTTCGCTTTTACTTTCCACTTCACACTTTCCACTTCCCACTGGGTTTCCGCTTTCGCTTTTACTTTCCACTTCACACTTCCCACTTCCCACTGGGTTTCCGCTTTCGCTTTTACTTTCCACTTCACACTTCCCACTTCCCACTTTTTTACCGTAGCGGTAGTAGGGGTTGCAGGTGAGGGTGATCTCCTCCAGGGGAACCTCCGGGGTGAGTTCCTCCTGCAAGCCGTAGGCCTCGATGAAGATGCGGTTGTTCTCCTCTTCCAATCGCTGCATTTCCAGGGTCATCCGGAGCCAGCGGGCGCGGAGAGTGGCGTAGGCGGTGGAGAGGGGAAAGGCAAGTGGAAAGTGGGGAGTGGGAAGTGAGAAGTTAGAGGCAGAAGCAAGGGCAGAGGCGGAGGGAGGGACAGAGGAATTTTCGTCTTCGCCTTTGCTTTCAGCCTCGTGTTTTTCGCTTTCCACGGTCAAGAGAGGGAGGGTGGTGAAATCCCAGGAGGTTTCGTAACTGTTCCAATCCAAAAAACTCAAATCAAACAACTTTTTTGCCCGTTCTTCTACATTTTCCTGCTCTACATGAACCAAAGGTACTTTTGAAAAATCGCCCGATTTAAAATGATATGTTTGATTTATTATATTTGAAAGAAAAGAGCCTGCCTTCGAGTTACAAATAGCAGAAACATAAAACAGACAACTCTCTTTATCTATATCAAAAGCAGACAAGCCAGTTGCATCAAACAAATATCCTTCTGGGAAAACCCTTACAGATAAACCTTTTGTGCTGATATCAGACCATGATATTGAAGATCTGAAAATAAATTCTAAATTGAAATTATGTGCCCACAAGCGATTACCCGAGGGGTGCTTTCTCGTCTGCAAAATTTCTCCATCATTTTCCCAATTTACAACAAAAAAATCATTTCCATACCATTTACGATAATCACCCCCTTTATTGTAAGGAAACCATTTTAATCTAGAACAAGCTGCTTCTTCACGGTTTTTCATGTTACGTCCTATTTTTTCAGAAGAAACTTCGTATTGAAAGCGCACAAAATCATCGTTTTTACCAGTAGTCAACCCTTCACGAGCTTCAAGCACAGAACTAAAGGTTGGCATTTTAGAAAATACAAATGCCAAAGAAGTTGGAACCCAATACACAATCGGGCTTCCCGGGATTTTCTTGAAATCCTCTGCGGAGGCACGGTAGAACCAGCCGCAGTCGGGGTTGCGCTCCACAGCCTTCTCGTTACGTTCGTTTCTAGGGGGAAACTCTTTGGGGGTGTTATTCTTTCCGATATCCTCGTACTCAACATAACAGTAGGTGCCCTTAAAATTAGGATCTCCGCCCACCTTCCAGATTGTTGCGGATGTGCCAAAAGCAATGCCCATGACCATATTCGCCATATGCACCATCGAAACAAGAGAATTTCCGGAAAAAAATTCAGAGCGGAGCTTCTCATATGAAGACAAAAACATCCAGCTCTGCATGGTTACCATGGCAGAAAATCCTAACGTTTCCACGAGTTCCAGCCCACGCTCCATAAACATGGCGAAGAGGTCGGATTTGCTCCGGGGGTAGTGCTTTTTGGCGAAGTTTTTGAGATCCTCGTTCATGTTTCCTCCCCCCATGTAGGGGGGATTCGCCACCACCACGTGATACTTCCGGGCGAGATAGCGTATCTGCTCCAGTATCTTCTCCGCCCTGGAGGAGAGATCCCTCCGATTCCACAAAACCTTTTGGGGGCGCTCTCCCCCGGAGGATTCCTCCTCCCGAATCGTCTCCAGAAGCTGCTCCACCTCGGCAAGAGAGAGGCCGGGGCGGAGAAGAGAGCCGTAGTGCCGGGCCTCTTTGAGAAGGGCGAGGTCGTGCTCCACTCTGCTGCGCTCCTCCTTCTTCCGGGGGAACCACTTCAGGGGTTCCACCTCTTCGGAAGAGAGGGAGTCGTTCTGGTAGACGCAGATATGGGGCTTCACCTTTCGGGAGAAGAACCGGGGATCCCTTTCCCGGGCCTTCATCATCAGGGCGAAGGAGGCGAGAGCCCCCGCCCGCTCGTCGATCTCCATGCCGTAGAGGTTATGCTCCAGGATGAGGGAGGGAATCCGGCTGGGCTGGTATCCCTGCTCTTCGTAGATGGCATAGAGCAGATCAAAGGCATGGGTGAGCATGTGCCCGGAGCCGCAGGCGGGATCACAGAGGCGGATCTCCTCGGGGGAAGAAACCCTCAAGCAGGAAGTGAGAAGTGGAGAGTGGGAAGTCAGTCCAGTTTTGCCCTCAATGAGTAAATCATCCGCTTGATTTCCTCGGACAACGCCAGAATCTGATCCATTTGCTGCTGTGATATGTAATGCAGCCGCTGAGCAATCATAATTTGAGTCTCCACTTCCGCCCTTGACCCCTGAGCTATGGAGAGAAAATTCTTGAACTCCGCCGTTGACCGGCGAGACTGGCCCTCCGCAATGTTGGAAGGAATTGAAACCACCGCCCGCCTCACTTGATTGGTTAGCCCGTAAAGCTCCTCTTTCGGAAAACTCTTGGTTATCTGATACACCAATTCCACCAATTCCATGGCTTTTTGCCAAACAATCAGCTCCCGGTAATTGCGCACAGCCACAGTGCTTACCCTCCCCACTCGCTTCTGCCTTTGCTTCTAACTTCCCACTTCCCACTTCCCACTTCCCACTATTACTCACCCAGTAGTCCATTTTTGTGATCAGCTTTGAATCAGGGCGGTTCTGCATCCAGAGGCGCCCCAGGGAGTTTTCCACCAGGTAGCGCACGATCCAGTGGGGGGTGAAGAGCTGGGTGGCGGGGGGGATGTCTTCGGGGGCTGCTTTTTTATTCTTCCGAAACCCTGCGTAGACCTGGTCTTTTCTCTCGGCGATGTAGAACTGGTAGAGCCACCCCAGCACTTCCACGTTGCGGCAGTTCTCCGGAGTGAGCACCTGCCGGATCTCTGCCAGCACGGATTTTTCGCTCACCAGATCCCGGGGCATGAAGAGAAAGAGGTAGTCCCGGGTATCGTGAAACATGCGGGGAAAGAGCCCGGCGTAGTAGAGGCAGGCCCCGTGGAGGAGCATGCGGTAGGCCTCCTGTTGGGGGGCGAAAGAAGGAATTTTGCCTGCGAGAATGTCCCGAATCCGGGGGAAATCCACATGGCGAGCGAATTCTTCGGGGATCTGCCCTCCCTTGGCCTGCTGGAGCAGCTCCGGGAGGGTGAAGTTTTCTCTCGGGGAGACCACCCCCAGGGGAGTGTACTGCTGCACATCCATAAAGCGGAGGGCGCAGAGGCGGTTGAACCAGGTGTAGGCCCCCCGGCGGATCACCGCATCTTTGGAGGTGCGAGCAATTTCCTGTTGCAGCACCCGGATACGTTCGGATTCCTCCCGGTGTTCCAGACTGTCCGTGGTAAGCAGAGACTCCAGCCGGAGGGCTATTTCATCCAGAAGTTTCTGTCGGATCTGGGGAGCAAATTTTTTAAGAAGTGCGGTATCCATGCAAAGCTCCTTTATCAGTTTTTCGACGTCTCATCCAAAAGAAGAATAACCTGCTGGTTATCCAGGGCCTTCAGGCAGACCTCTTCCAGGGCCTTGAGATACTCCTTTACCTGCTCCCTGGAAGTGAGCCTGTTGGAGGAAAAGGCAGGGCGCAGGCTTTGCAGGGGGATCTGCGAAACAGGAGGCGCGGGGGGCTGATGTGCCCGGGGATCATTATTTCCCTTAGGTTTCTCAAGGCTTTTCCGAATTTCTTCCCGTATACGGGGCAGTTCTTTATGCTCAAAGGAAGAGGCTTTTTCACGCATGATGGGGATAATTTTTTTCTCCGTGGCATCTTCCAGGTATGCCGCGAAGCTCTCTTTTTCCTTCGCCGCCTTTTCCGGCTCTTTTGCGGCGTATGCCCGGTATTCTTCGGAGTTTTCGAATTCCTGCCAGAGGTTCTGGAGCTTCTCCCGGGCGGCCTTTCTCTCCTCCGCCACCTGATGGGCAAGTTTGGTTCTCAGGGTATCGAGAAGCTCCTTGGCCCGCTGCATGTGCCCTCCCCGAAAGCAGTTTGGGTTGGAGTAGACCAGGTCGAAAAGCTCCTGTCGGAGGGGGGCAAACTCATCGTTAAGATATTCCAGGTTGGCCTCCTGGCGGGTAAAAAGCTCCCGGGCCTCCGTGTAGATTTCCTTCTGGGAGCCTCTGAAAAATTCTTCCACCGGGTCGAGAAGATCCGTCTTGAGATCCAGAAGCTCCTCCAGCTCCTCCAGGTGGGCAAAGAAGTAGCTGCGGTCTTTTGTGGCCAGGCTTTCCAGGTGATGAAGGGGCTCTTCGAGCTGTTCCAGAAAGCCGTAGGTTGTGCGCTGCACATAGTATTCCCCCCGCAACTTTCTTGCGAGGGTATCCATCCCCCCTTGAGTCTCCTCTGCCAGCTTTCGGGGGTCTGTGCCGGAGGGGGGAGAGCCGAAGAAGTTCTTGTAAAAGCTCTGGAGCTTCTGTATTTTCTCCTGGGGAATCTGCTCCTGAGGAAGCAGCACCAGCTTCTGGATCTTTTGGGTGTTGGTAAGGGCTTCCTCAAGCTCCCGGTGTTCCAGGCTGCGGGAGTCGAGATGGATTTCGATTTTGTTCTTCGCAAAGAGATACGCCCCCAGGGAGATGATCCCCCAATAGGGCCATCCGTAGGGTATGCTGCTGAAGTGTTCCAGTAGATCCTTCAGATGAGGCCGCAAATTATCCGCCTGAATGGTCTTGATCCGGTGCAGCATCTCCTGCTCGGGCTCGGTGAGTTCCTCTCCCCCAACCCCCGGAGAGGATGCGAGAATGGAGGGGATATTTTTTTCCGAAAAGGCGGCATTTCCCAGCATGGCCATGTTGGGATAGGCAAGTTTGAGCATCTCCCCAAAAGCTTCTTCCAGCCGAAGGTTCGGGGCGGATGTTTTCGGGGTGATTTCCTCGCCGTAGGCGTAGAACCGCACCTTCCCCAAAAGCTCCTCCCCCAGGGTTTTCAGATTCCTCCACCGTTCGTCGTTACGCTCCTGCTTCTCCCGAAGAATTCGATCCAGAGAGGGGCTATGGGATCCGCCACTATTCTGCTGAATGTACTTGCGGGTTTGAAGATAGAGCCGCAGATCCTGCATGATCTGCTTTTCCTGGGGGAGAACCCCAAAAAGCTCGCCCCCCGCCCCGGAGCGCAGGCGTATTTTGTCCTCGGCTCCACCGCTTTCGTGGTAGGGGGAGATGATGTGTATGGCCAGCTCCTGATCCTTGCCGTAGAGTTTGTCATCCAGCTTTCGGGCCACGGAAAAATCCCGGTTGATACCCTTGTGGCGGAGTTTTCCCCCCAGATTGAGCACCCCTTCGAAGAGGAGCTTTTGCAGTTCCTCTCTCTGGATATCCAGAGAGATATCCATGTTTTTGATCTCCTCCTCCACGTCCTTCTCTTCGTTGGTGAGGAAGGTGTACTCTTCTCCGTTGCGCTCGATGTAGCTCTGCTGTTCCAGGAGCACCAGAACCTGCTCCAGCTCCTTTCTGCGCTCCTCGGAGTTTGCCTCGAAGCCCTCCCGGAGGAGCACCAGAAGATTCCGGAGGGTGGGGCGAAATTCTTTCATGTATTTCACCAGAAAGAGGGCTTTCAGTGCCCGGCGTCCCAGGGGGGAATCCAGATGCTTCTCCCCCCGGAGCACTGCACTCTGGGCTCCGGACTTGAGGGCTCCCCGGATTCCCTCGAACATGAGATCGAAGGAGGCGAGCCTTCCCGGAGGCTCCTCCACAAGCTGTTTTCCCACCTCTTGAAAGACCCCCAGCATGGAGCGTTCCCCCACGGAGCTGTGCCGTCCCTCAAAGACGTTGTGTTCCGAAAGCTGCCGAAGGCAGATCTGAAAGAGAGGGTACTGGTAGGGAACGAAGGGATAGGAGGCGATAAAATCCTCCTCATCCCGGTAGTTGCGAAACTTCTGGCGGGGATCGGGAAATTCGAAGAGGGTGGAGAGGTTGTTCTTCTGGGCCTGGTAAAGATCCGAAAGATAGGTTTTTCCATCGGGATTTTTATCGAGAAGCCGCTTCTGGATAACCTGCTCCACGTTCTGACTGGTAAGTTTTATCCGCTGGGCAAACCGGGCCTGGATGCGGGAAAAGTTGTCCGAGGAGGATTTTTCCATGCTCCCCAGCACGTTTTCCATCTCCTCCTGGGCGGTGACGATGAGCCATGCCCGGCCATGGCAGGCGGTGGCCAGGCTTTCCGCCAGGGTCTGAAGCTTGAGCATCATTTTATCGTCCCGGGCAATGTACTGCCCCAGCTCATCCACAAAGAAATTGATCCGGAAATGTTTTCCCCGGGCGTCCATATATTCCCGCACCATTCGGGCGAAATCATCCACCGAGAGGGAATATTCCTCCCGGTATTTTTCGAGGATCCCCTCCGCCTGATCTTCCGAAATTCCTGCAATCCGGGCATAGGCGGCATCGATAAAACTTCTGTGAAGGAGTCCCCGTTCCCGCCCCTTCTCCCAGGGCTTTCCCGAGAGTTCCTGATAGATGCGCTGAAACTCCTGATAACGCCCCTCTTTATCCAGATCCCGCTCGAACTGTGCCACGTGGGGCCTTTTGCCGCAGTAACCGCACATGTCGTCGAAGACTCTCATAAAGGTTCGGGTGAGCACCTCCCCCCCGTCCTTTTCCCTGTCGAGAACATCCGCCTTCTGGTCGATGTTGAAGAGCACGCTCTTTGAAGGAGTGGCCACCGCCTTTTCCAGAGCCCCCCGCAGCAGAGCATCCTCTCCGCACTTAGGAAGAAACATCTCCAGAGGGGTGCTATCTCCCAGAGAGGCATTTTCCAGAAGAAAGGAGAGGATCTTGAGCAGATGGGATTTTCCGGATCCGAAGAAGCCGGATATCCACACCCCGTTGGCCCCTTTGGAATAGTCGTTATACGCCTCCAGAAAGTGCCCCAGGTGTTTGGAGATTTCCGGAGTGAGCACGTATTCCTCAAATTCGTTTTGCAGACTGCTGGCATCGTCCGCCTTGATAACCCCATCCATGGGACGCTCTATGGGTTTGGTAAAGATATCTCGAAGAAGTAGCATAGCCTTTCCCCCCGTTTCCCTATTTTTTGTTAGCTTTATTATCTATCACAAAAAATACTCTTTAAGATTGAATGCCCGGTAGTATTGCTGGTTCTTGAGGGTGCCGAAAAGCTGGAGGGAGGTTCCCAGATCGGGAGAGAAAAGATATTCTCCGGGAAAGAAGAGCACCAGAGGGGTTTCTTTGCAGAGTCTCTGAAGATGGTAGAGCACTCCGTGGGTACGGATAAAGGGAAAGACCTCCCCCACCCCGGTGAGAAAGAGAATCTGGTGGGGCTCCTGCTCTATCTTGCGCTCCATGGCGGGGAGAAGATGTTCTTCCGGGCTCAGCAGGCTTTTAAGCTCTTCGAGAAATTCCTCCTTGGAGGCTTCGGGCTCCGCCTCCAGAAGCATCTCCCAATCTCCTTCCCTCCGAAGGATCTCCTCCGCCAGATCGTAGAGGTTGATCTCCAGCACCGGAATCTGCTTTGCGGCGAGTCCCTTTTTGAGGAGAGGAAGAAGCTCCTCCATCTGGGAAGCCTTTTCCGGAGGAAAGGGGTAGATGAAAAAGGGGATCTCCTTGCCCAGCCCCTGAGGATGGAGAAATTTAGGGCTCGAAAGGACTTTTATAAGATGATCGAAGACCTCTTTTTCCCAGTATGGGGAGGTGTGCATGCTCATGCCAGGCACCTCCTTATCTCTCCCGGGGAAAGGGGAAAAAAGGCAAGCTCCCGAGGATCTCCGGAACGGAAAAGTGCCACCAGAGAGGGGGTAAGCAGAAGGAGCTGGACGGTTCCTTTCGTATCGATCCACCCTGCTTCCCGAAGCATCCGAAAGAGCACCTGTTCTATTTTGGTTTGGCTGGAAGCCGCTAGCCCCGCCAATTTTTCCCGGGTGGCGGCTTTGGCCTCGAAAAAGCGGCGGTACTCCTCCCGAGGAAGAAGCATGGTACGATTCAATACCTGCTCCTGCAAAATTTCCCGGGCAAAATCCCCGATGAAATCGTAGGTCCGGCAGACCCCAAGCCAGAGGATTGCCCGAACTTCCACGTTCCTCCCCCGGAGCAGAAGCTCTCGTTCTTTACGACTCAAAACGACCACCCGCTTATGCACTTCACGATAAATACGTCGATGAGCGGCTTTTGTACGAACCTGAAACAGGTTGGTCTCTTCCGCCAGAGTCTGTACCCGGCTCCAGCAGCCTTCCCGGGCATACAGTTCCGCCAATTTCAGGGATTCTTTTAGGAAAAACCCTCCTATGATGAAGGAGAGCAGGTATTTTGTTTGCCTAGGCAAAAGAACAACTCCTTCCAGAAAGATCTACACACATTTTCTGCGCCCTGGGACATGGCAAAAGGGTGCGAAAACTTCTAAAACCCAGGAATTATTGTAACACTCTTCCTCCGGCATCGAACTCCCCTCCTTGACAAGATCCCGGCACCGTACTATAAATAAGTCAAACGACTGACCTTGGAGGTGTCCCATGGGAGAAAACGTTCTGGATACGAAAAATGCCCTGATTCTGGCGGCGGGAGAGCTTTTTGCAAAACAGGGCTTCGACGGCGTAAGCACCCGGATGATCGCGGAAAAGGCGGGGGTAAATCTGGGGGCCATTCACTATCACTTCGGAAGCAAGGAAAATCTTTACGTGGAGTCCTTTCGTGCCATTGCAGCGGAAGGAAAACGCCTCTACCTTTCGGAAATTCTGAAAACCCGGGGAGAGCTCCTGGATACTCCTCAGGGAAAAAGTGAGATCGTTCGGGAGCTGGTTTTTCGTTTTTTCCAGGATCTTTTCGGAT
>Ga0334885_1003177_pt1 | contig 15653 bp, 13 predicted proteins | sample GraSluR1_MG_8_FD_207233 | JGI IMG/M metagenome (GOLD analysis project Ga0334885, IMG submission 207233) | Sludge microbial communities from methane-producing bioreactor in Wageningen University, Netherlands - Granular Sludge_31_05-R1 | ecosystem: Engineered > Bioreactor > Anaerobic >...
ATACCATTAGCAGAAATCTCATCCTTGGGGGTATGCCTATCCTGAGCAAAAGATAAACTTGTAATGGTTACAAAAATTAATAGCATTACTAAAATATACAGGCTTTTCCTTTTAACATTCATAATATTTTATCCTCCTTTTTTATAAATATTATTCTATTTATTTCTCGATTTCTTGAAAAATTATCTTTTTTGTTATCACCTCCCAATTTATTTAAATTTAGCTGCGTTTTTTTCTGCTAATTAAACCCATATATTATAATATTTATAGATTTTTTTATCTTCCATAATCGGTCATTCGAGCAATTTTTATTCTTTTCCTTTTATCAACTCTTTCACTTTATCTTTAGTTTTTTGCATGTTTTCTTCCAGCTTATTGGTATTGACGCTGCTGGCTACTATTTTTGATTGGCTAAAATCAATTTTTACTTTCTCTATCCCAAAACTTTTGGTAAGAGTCTCTAATGTTTGTCTGGCAGAGCTTTCCACCTCTGATTGCAGTTTATTCACCACTCCTTCCGCCAGCTGAGCAGCCTGATTTTTTGCCTCTTCTTTTAGCTGATTTTTATCTTCTTCACTAAATCCAGAACCAAAAGCCCGATTCAGCAAATCAGGAAGCAGCCAGGGTAAAAACTTGGAATTCTGTTCGTCATAGAAACTGATATCCCGGATGTGTACCTGATAAAGACAGCGGGGCATTTTCAGTATATACTGATTTTCATTTTTTTGTTCAATTTTAAAATCAGGGCTACGCAAATCATAACGAAAATCAATGTCAAATTCAAATATCATAGCCATTTTTTTAGTGGAAACCAACCATTGGAAATACCTTTTTCCGGATTCGCCAAACCAATGCTGAGAAGCAGTAACAATTTCTTTGGTTACCATTTTAAAAGCTACCAGCTCTCCTACGGAGCGTAGTTGCTCAATCGAAGAGTAAATTTTTATCTGTCTACCTGAACCACGTGGTCGAAAAAATAGCCACCAAAGGAGTATGAAAATAATAAATGCAGCAATAAATCCTATAATGGCAAAAAGAAAATTTTCCGGCATTTCGCTGCAACTCCTTTCTATTTATCTTAGCTGAATTGTGAATTAATTATAATGTTTTTATTTCTGAATCACAATACATGTAATATACAATTAACTAAAAACTTTATCTTATAAACGATACTCTTCTTTCATTTCCTCCCCCTCAACCTATCCCTCTTCCTCCAAGGGGGAGGGGAAGTAAAAAAAAGAATAATTTTATAATAATTAATTAGGTGTCTTTAGAAGAGTTTGTGAGTTGATTTTTAGCAAAATATCTCATTATTTTTATTGTTTTTATTGAAATTGTTTTCTTTTTTGTTCGATAGACTCAAGTAGAGAATCATACGAGTCAACAAACTTTTTTACACCATCTTTCAACAATTGCTGGCAGATATCATCAATCATAATTTTTCTCTCATCCAGCCGGGAAAGGACAAGCTTGTCCTGAGAAGACTCTTCCGGAATAGCGTTTTTTATATATCCATGATCCAAGAAGGCTTCAATAGTGTCTTCTGGCATGGTATTTACGGTATTGCGTGCAATTAATTCTTGTACATATTTAACATCAAAATAATCAGGATTCTTGGTACTGGTGGAAGCCCATAAAACCCGTTGCACAAAAGCTCCTGCTTCTGCTAATTCCTGGAAACGGTTTAGAGAAAAAATATTTCGGTATTCCCGATAAATCATATGACTATTAGCAACAGCAGCTTTACCCATCAAATCCTTTAGTTCACTTTTTTGTATATCACTATCTGATTGACTTATCTGCTTTTCTAACATAGAGTCAACTGCACTGTCTACACGACTAACAAAAATACTGGCAACTGAAGCAATCTTACTAATATCTTTTCTTTTTAAATGTGCTTTTTCTATCCCGTTAAGATAGGCTCTGGCACTTTTAATATACTGCTCTCGAGAAAAAATAAGAGTAATATTAACATTAATCCCCTGGCTAAGCAGAACCTCAACTGCCGGAAACCCCTCTTCTGTAGCAGGTACTTTTATCATTAAATTTGGTCTGTTTATTAGCTGGAAAAGCCTTTCAGCCTCTTTTATAGTAGTTTCAGTATCATAGGCTAGATAAGGATTTACTTCCAGGCTGACAAAACCATCTTTATTATCAGTTTGCTGATAAACTGGTAAAAAAATATCACAGGCATCCTTAATATCTCTAATAGTTATGTTGTCATAGATTTCTTTTTTGTTCTTTCCTTTTTGAGCGAGCTCTTTAATAGCAGGGTCATAGTCCTGGCCGGTTTTAACTGCTTTGTCGAAAATAGAAGGATTAGAGGTCACCCCTACTATACCATTATCAATCATTTTCTCCAGGTGACCCTTATCGATGATTTTTCGACTAATATAATCCAACCATGGGCTTTGCCCAAAATCATAAAGTTGATGCAAAAGAGTTTTCATAATAATTCCTCCTTAAATATAAATTATTACAGGAGTTTATTCTGAAAGTATATAGATTAAACTTACTTTATTTAAGTATATCATATTTATATATAAATCCATAAGCTACATAAAGCTACACACTCTTCCTGTACAAAATGAAATAATGGATGAGCAAAACTGTAGTCTTTAACAATTAATATGTTAATGACTCGACTTTTATATTAAAGGCAGGAATTAGTTCCCGGGGATTGATTTTTATCTGTAAGCCACGTAATCCAGCACTGACTAAGATGAATTTATATTGCAAGGCACTACGGTCAATATATAAAGGATAGGAATGCTTTAGCCCTATAGGAGAAACACCTCCCCTTAAATATCCCGTCTTCTTGTTAATCTCTCTAGCAGGAATCATTACAACTTTCTTGTTCCCGCTGATTTGAGCAAACATTTTCAGATTAAGCTCTGAATCGCCTGGAATACAGGCAACCAGCTCCCCGGTTTTATCTCCATAAGCAACTAATGTTTTAAAAATCTGCCCCAGTGGGATTCCAGTGTCCCGGGATACATGCTCGGCACTTAAGTCAGCTGCATCTACCTGGTATTCTATAATCTGATAATCAATATTTAATTTATCCAGCAATCGAGTTGCATTGGTTTTTTTAGCTTTTGACATTTTATATCTTATAGTTAATTCCTTTTTAATTTTTACCTATTACCAATGCTATTATGATTTATTGGTCTTTATTTGGTAATTCAACACCATATCTACGAGATAAACCAATCAAATCATTCCAGATTTCTTCTGAAAGTGGAATTCCTTCTGTAGTTCGTTGGTCTAAAGTCGATTGTTCAATTTCTCCGGGAAAATATATCTGGTTGAACCCTTCTGCTAATGGAGAAGATTTAAGTTTTTGAATCATCCAATAGAGTCTTTCTTTGTAAGATTCGAAATCCATCAAATCAGCGATATTAATAGCTATAAATACGTGTCCAATATTCAATGGATTTGTCATGTCTTTGATCCATAGAGGAATTTGGGTTAGCATCCCGGCACCTGTCATTACTCCTGTAAGAATTTCAATTGCCACAGCAAGTCCATATCCTTTATGTTGGCCAAAAGGAAGCAGTGTACCCCCTGCTAATAATTCATTTGGGTTTGTTGTATTTTGACCATCCTTATTCAATATCCATCCTTTTGGTATTTTCTTATTATTCTTTGCATATAACCTTACCTTACCTCCAGCTACACCACTCATAGCTATATCAAGCAAGATAGGTTTTCCTGGTTCATAAGGAGCAACAAACGCTAAAGGATTATTACCAATAATTCGTCTGGCTCCGCCCCAGGCTGTCATAACAGAAGCTGAATTTGACAATACTATTCCAATCATATTTTGTTTTGCTATTTGATAGGCATAATAAGAAGCGGCCCCAAAATGAGAACTACCCTTCACAGCTACATAACATATTCCGCTTTCTAATGCTCTCTCAGCAGCCAAAATAGCAGCATAAGTACCAACAACCTGTCCCATTCCATTATCACCATCCAATAACACTAATGCAGATTTGTTTTTAATCTTTTTAATACAGGGCTTTATATTGGTGCCGCAAGCTTCCAGTCTTTTTAGATAGAAGGGTAAACGAATAATACCATGGGAATCTATTCCCCATAAATTTGCAAATATTAAAGAATCAGCCAAAATAAAGGCATCTTTGCTTGATAATCCAATTCTTTCTCCTAAATGGCTGGAAAATTCTCTCAGTACTTTATAATCAATTCGTATTCCCATTTTTAGGAATTCCTTTCTTCTTTATCTTGTTGGTTAACATATAATAATATTACTGTCTTTTCAACATTTTTCTAGCAATATTCTCAATTAGGTCTTCTGTTACATTTACTTTCTCTTTTTTGCATAAGTTAATTACCAGATTCCGGTAATCTATTGATGGATATTTCTTGCTCACTTTCTTTATTAACGGGAAAAAACTGGAGTGAAATCCGGAATAACCAAAAGTAATCGCTTCAGAAGAAAAACGATTCTCTTTTTTAATAAGAGGAAAAATATAATTATCATTCAAGTCAGATAATATTTTATAGTCTAGGTGCTTTCCCCATCCATATTTTTGCATCATCAGTGATAGTATTTCTGTCGGAGCATTCCCAGCACTTCTTCCTAATCCACCTATACTGGTGTCAACACTAACCGCACCTGCCTTAATAGCAGCAATTGTATTTGCAATTCCTAATTGCAAATTATTATGACCATGAAAACCTAAAGGTAAATTACTATGAATACGCCCTTTAATAATATAATCTGAAACTACTTCGGGAGTCATGGTACCCGCTGAATCCATTAAAGTAGCCCAATCTACACCCCAATTATCTAATTTTTGTAAAATTTTTATATATTCCTTCTCCGGAGCTAAAGCATATGCCTTCATAAGGGCTATTAATACCACCAGACCTTGTTCCTTGGCAAATTTAACGTAATCTTCAATTTGATCAGCTTCGGTAATATTGGTAGCTATACGAATAAAACCAGCTCCGTATTCTGCAGATTTTTTGATATCACCTTTTGAGCCAAATTTTTTTGCAATAATAAACCCAAATCTTGCCTTCTTTAGAGTTTTTTGCGCAATTTCCATGTCCTCCTCATCAGATAATACAGCCGCTTTTCCGCTAGTCCTGGATGCTCCTAATCCCAAACCATGGCCCATTTCAATCCATTCAATACCTGCTTTTTCGAGAGATTTTAAAACAATTTTGGTCAATTTTTTATCAAACTGGAAATTAATTGCATTACTTCCATCCCTTAAAGTGGTATCAAGAATATTTATGCTCATAAATTTTTCCTCTCTGTGCTATTAATCATTTTAAAACAATAAATCTACTAATATTATTAGTATTATTTTCAAATATTTTTACACTTATATAAATCAGTAAAAAATATTGGTTAATCATTTTGTCTTTCTTATTAATTTGTTAAAAGACAATCATGGTTTTGGGAGAAGTAAATGCATGGAAGAAAAAGATAACGCATAACCCATTTCAAATATAGCATACTGCAATATATAAATAAGTACAAGAACATTATCAATTACCTAGATTGTTTGAGTTATCCATCACCGCCTGTTATAGGCATGAATGATTAAAAAGATTTATTATTGATTGGCTAAAATATATTTTCACGACAATCTCTGCTTTTTAAGTATATTCACAGCCTTTTTGTTGTAATTTTTCATCAATCCAACTTCTATCCCCAAAATCTCCTTTTTTTATTTTTTCTTTGACGATTTCTTCTTTTTCTGACACTTTTTTAGCTTCTTGATAAATTGCTTGTGCATAAGCTGGTGGTATAACTACCGCCCCGTCTTTATCTCCAACTATAATATCTCCCGGATTTATAATAACTCCGCCACATGAAACAGGAAAATTAATCTCTCCTGGTCCATCTTTATAAGGCCCTCTAGGGCTAATGCCAATTGTAAATACAGGTAAACTCATTTCTTCAATTATTTCAACATCTCTAATGCATCCATCAACCAAGTACCCTGCTATTCCTTTTGTTTCTGCCATAAGAACCATAATTTCGCCTAAAATAGCAGAATGTATATCCCCTTCTGCAGCTATCACAATTATATCACCCTGTCTTGCCATATCAATTGCCTTGTGCACTAAAAGATTATCTACGGTTCTGGTCTTAACTGTTAAAGCACTGCCAATCATATGCAAACCTTTTTTCTTGTTGACCATCTTAATTCTTGAATCAACACAAAATACACGATTCATGCAATCAGCAATATTGGCAACCGGGAGATTTTTAAAATTCTGTATTAATTCACTTGAAGGCCTTTCAAAATTTTTCGCTATACGGAAACCTACATTTGTCATACACTTTTTCGCCCTTTCGTTTTTATATTTCTATATAATTAAAACACAATTGTTTTCTATATTTATACATTTAATTTGAAATTCTTGAGTCCTACCCTATCAAATTAATCATTATATCAAATAATGCTTTTCTGCATACTTTGTATTCTTAAAATTAATCATTTTTGTTAAATACATACTACCTGTTATTATAGATACCAAGTATGAATAAGTGATTCTCTCTTAAAAGTTAATATAAACATTAACTACACGGAAGAACTTACACTCTATTTTACCAGTAATTCAGCGATTTGTACTGCATTTAAGGCCGCCCCTTTTCTTAAATTATCAGAAACCACCCACATGGCCAAACCGGGCTCAAATACCAGGTCTCTTCTAATTCGTCCTACAAACACCTCATCTTTACCCTCAGCATATAAAGAAAGGGGATAGCAATTTTGCGCAGGTTCATCCAGCACCTTTATTCCAGGGAAATCTTTTAAAAGTTCTCGTACCTTTTCTGGACTAATATCTTTCTTAGTCTCAATATGGATATCTTCAGCATGGGCGCGGTATACCGGGACTCTTACTGTGGTTGCCGAAACCTTAATATGCTCTGCATGCAATATTTTTCTGGTTTCACTAAGCATCTTCATTTCTTCGGAGCTATATCCATTTTCACCGAAAGACCCAATATGTGGTAAAACATTAAAAGCAATCTGATAAGGATATGCACTGATTTTCACCTCTTTATTCAGAGCGATTGCCTGGGTTTGTTCTCGTAACTCAGCAATTGCCTCTTTGCCGGTCCCTGATACAGACTGATAAGTAGAACAAATAACCTTGTTTATACCTACTGCATCATAAAGAGGCTTTAAAGCCACCACCATCTGTATTGTCGAACAATTGGGATTGGCAATTATTCCCTGATGCTGCCCAACATCATCCGGATTAACTTCAGGAACAACAAGGGGAACGATAGAATTCATTCGATAGTATTTACCGTTATCTATAACTACAGTTCCCGCTTGAACAGCAAGAGGAGCAAAGTGTTTGCTTACCTCATCACCTCCGGAAAATAGTGCAATATCAATTCCCTGAAAGGAGCTATCTTTTAATTCTTCTACTTTGATCGTTTCTCCTTTATATAAATATTCCTTCCCGGCCGAACGATGAGATGCATAAAGATAAATCTTATTTACGGGAAACTCCCTTTGTTCCAGGATTCTTAGCATTTCCTCTCCAACCGCCCCTGTTGCACCAACTACAGCTACATTATAAGATTTCATTTTCTTCACCTTCCTCATCTAATTGGAATTCTTTATGGACAGCCCTGACTGCATCTGCGATATAATCCTGATGAATTATACAGGAAATCCTCATTCCAGATGTACTAATCATATCAATATTTATCTGATTTTTTGCCAGTGCTTCAAACATACGGGCTGCAATTAATGGATCAGAGGTAATTCCTGCGCCAACAATAGATATTTTGGCCACTTCTTTATCAAAAGATACCTTTGGTGAACCGATTTCTTCTGCTACTTCTTTAGTAATTTTAATTGCTCTTTCCAGGTCTCCTAAGGCTACCGTAAAGGCAATGTCATTTACCTTATCGTGTTCGGCACTCTGGATAATCATATCAACAATTATATCTTTTTTAGCCAGTGCCTTAAAAAGACGAGCTGCGATTCCAGGAATATCCGGAACATCTTTCAGTATAATTTTCCCCACATTAATCTCATGGGTTACCGCTCTTACATGAACCTTTTCTAACATTGGTATCTCCTCTCTTGTTTTAACTACAGTTCCATTGCCATTATTATAACTGGGTTTTACTAAAATATTTACCCGATAATTTCTGGCAATATCAATTGCCCGATAATATAATATTTTAGCACCTAATATAGACATTTCTGACATTTCATCATGAGAAATTTCCTTTATTTTTCTGGCCCCTGGTACCAAATTCGGGTCTGCTGTATATACCCCATCTACATCGGAAAATATCTCACACCGTTCAGCTTTCATCCTTGCGGCCAGTGCAATTGCTGTTGTATCCGACCCTCCTCGTCCCAATGTAGTGATATTTCCTTCATTATCGATGCCCTGAAACCCTGCTACAATAACAATTTTACCATGATCAAGGGCTTCTTTAATTCGCTGATGATTAATGCTATTTATTCTTGCTTTAGTGTGTGAATTATTGGTCATAATACCAGCCTGTCCCCCGGTAAAAGAAATAGCATCAGCGCCAAGGGCCTGGATTGCCATGGTAACCAGGGCAATTGACACCTGTTCCCCGGTAGCAAGCAACATATCCATCTCTCTCTCGCTGGGGCTTTCCAGTATTTCAGAAGATTTCTTTATTAAATCATCTGTTGTTTTGCCCATTGCTGACACAACTACTATCATTTTATTACCATTTCTGGCCTGTTGAACAACTTTTTTAGCTACTTCTTTAACCATTTTTATATCAGAAACAGAAGTCCCTCCGTATTTTTGTACTATGATAGGGTTGCTTGTTTTGCCTTTTTCTACCCTGGCACCGTCTAAATCCGGATCCAGCATCTTCACCTGGCTGGTAATGCCTGCATTTCTAAAAGTTTGTCTCATTATTTTTATAATTTCTTTTTCTGCCCCATCCTTTACCAGAGAAATAATAGTTGGTCCTGAACCACTCAGGGCAACCCCGGCAATTCCTGTTTTCTGAACTTCTGAAAAAATACTTTTTGCTCCTTTGATAAAAGGCATACGAAAAGGTTGATGCAGACGATCCTGCATCGCTTCCGGAATAAGCTCCCATTTCGATTGCTGTAAAGCATTAACCAGCAAAGCAGATTTGCTTAAATTATCCACGGCATCTTGCAGTGATACCTGTTTTGGTAGTACTTTCCTCATTTCTTCTGTGCTTAAAGTAAAAGGAGGAATGCCAACCACCGCACGTAGCTCGTGAGGAACATCTAATTTAACCCACTTGATTTGCCCATTATGGTCCTTATAAGAAATTGTAAAACCGCCAATCAGGGCTGGAACTATATTATCCAGGTGTCCTTCCAGAGAAAAAGCCATTTGCAAAACATCTTCTCTGCTTATATTTAAATCATAAAGTTGACTAGCAGCCAAAATTCCCCCGATAATAGCTGAAGCACTACTTCCCAGTCCTCTCTCAATGGGTATTTCGTTTTTTATTGATATTTTTATATTCTGGGTTTCAGGGTCTAACCCGGCTTTTTTTATTACTAATGAAGCTGCTCTGTATATTAAATTATTTCTATCAGCGGAAATCAGGTCAACTCCTTCTCCTTCTGACTGAAAAATAAAACCACTATCGATTTTTTCCATTTCTACATCAAGGTATAAAGATAAAGCCATTCCCAGGCAGTCAAAACCTGAACCAAGATTCGCTGTTGTTGCCGGTACTCTTACTTTAACCATAGTCGTTACTCCTACTTCATAAATTATAGCTAATTGAATTTTAATATACTTTTATAGACTTTATTTCTTCAATACTGTTTGCTTGTTGTTTTATTTCACCAAGAACATACTTGAGCTTCTCTTCTTTCACCAGGGATGTCACCATACCGAAATGTAATTCATTATTTTCACTTATTATTTCTGTCAGGTTTTCAACTCTTATTTTATTTTTTTCCAAAGTGTTTTTTGCTATATTATTCTCCGCATTAGCAAGCTGTTTCGTATTTTGTATAATTCTTATAAAATAAGGCCTTTCTTCATTGTCAATTTCTTTAATGATCAATTCATTAGAATCATCTAAAAGATAATCATATTGGAAACACTGTGGTTGTTTGATTATTCTTACAATATCGCTTACAATCATACTTCCGCCAGCCATTCCTCCTGCACCTGCTCCGGAAAAAAACAGTTCCCCGTAACTTTCTCCATATAATCTTATGCCATTATCAGCCCCGTGTATTTTGGTTAACAAATTATTCTGGTCAACAAGAGCCGGTTGAACCTGAATGTTTAAATAGCCATCTTTTTTGCTCGCGCTTGCCAGTAATTTAATTCGATAACCAAGGTTTTTTGCTAATTGCACATCCTCCTGGGTGATGTCGTTAATACCAGAATACTCAATTTTCCCAAGATCCAGACGGGTTCGAAAACCCAGGGATGCTAAAATAAATATTTTATAAAGGGCATCAATACCCATAATATCCTTGCTGGGATCAGCCTCAGCATATCCCTTCTCCTGGGCCTTTTTCAATGCTTCCTGCTGAGTTATGTTTTGCTCAAACATAAGATCTAAAATATAATTAGTAGTGCCATTTAATATACCAGAAATCTCATCTAAAGGACAAGAAGTTAAAATATTTGAAATAACTCCCAGAATAGGGATTGCGCTGCCGACAGAAGCCTCGAATAAAAACTGTACCTGTTTTTCTCTAGCTATCTGTAATAGCTCATAGCCATGTTTTGCCACCACTTCTTTATTTGGTGTCACTACATGCTTCCCGTTTTCTAAGGCGTTTTTAATAAAATCATAAGCAGGGTATTCCCCACCAATGGCCTCAACAATAATTTTTATTTCTGGATTTTCAATAACCTGTTGTGCAGAGGTAGTAAAAATTGTATCATACTGTTTATTATCTGGCTTTCTTTTTATATCCAAATCTGCCAATCCTGTTAGCTTTATCCTATAGGGTTTTATTTCTTCTTCAATAAAAGCCTTTTTTTTATCTATAATATCCAGCGTTCCCCTTCCAACGTTCCCTAAGCCTAAAATTCCGATTCCAACTTCCCTGTTTCCCAACATCAAATATATACCTCGCCAATTTTTTGTAATGTTTTGATATATTAATAAAAAAGCCTTCCGTCATTTAAAGACGAAAGGCTTTTCGCGGTTCCACTTTACTTTCCAAACAATCGAATAGACTATTTGGACAACTCATTTATTTTAACCTCCAGGCTGGTCTTTGGATATATTCAACTTATTTGAAAATATCCTACTCTTCCCTTCATCGGTCTTTCAATATAAATTTTCAGTAATTTTACCACTAACATATTTCTTTGTCAAAAAATTATTTGCTTGGTGTGTGTCAAATTTCATAGGTGATTCATAGGTGATAAAGTTTACTGTCTGGCTTCCTCTACATAATATTAAATTCTCATTTAACCTCATATTGGTCAATGAGAGCTTCATCGAATTCTATGCCAACACCTGGATCTTCAGGCACATGCAAATATCCTTTTTTGGCTTTTAAAGGTTTTTTAAGTAACTTTCCATAATTAAAAACATCTCCGGTAGTATCTAAATATTCTATCACATAAACCTGGGATTCAGGGCAAGCAGCTGCCAATTGAAGATGAATCTCATGAAGGGCATGGGGTGCTACTGGTATGTTCCAGATTAAAGCCATTGCCATAACCTTTATCCATTCAGTAATACCACCAAGTACCGCAACATCAGGTTGCCAGATATCAAATGAATTAGAATCAAGTAGTTGTTTAAAGTCCCATCTGGTGGAAAGTAATTCACCGGTTGCAATAGGAATGGTAGTTTTTTCTCTTAACCTTGCTGTTTCTTCAATAGCATCCGGCATAAAAGGCTCTTCCAGCCAATCTATGCCAATTTCTTCAAGTTCATCAATTATTCTGGGAGTTAACTGGTACAATTTCCAACCATTGTTGGCATCTATATAGAGTTTTCTCTTTTCTCCTAATACTTCTCTAGCGGCTTTAATTCTTTCTATATCAAGATTTAAATCCACTCCACTCATTTTCATCTTGGCAGCAGAAAATCCCTGCCTGACATGTTCCTGCATTTCTTTGGCGATAGCGTCTACTTCGTTGACGCCCTCTTTTAAATTGCAATACCCCCCACTGGCATACACGGGTATTGCTTCTCGATAGCCCCCTAGTAGCTTAGATAGAGATACATTAAAAGCTTTGCATTTAATGTCCCACAAAGCTATGTCTATTGCACTTATTGCTCTAATATAAATTCCTCTTCTACCCCACTTTAATGTACTGTAAAACATTTTCTCCCACAAATTCTCTACATAATTTGGATCTTTATCCAGAAGGAGATGTTGTAGTTTTTTCTCAATAATTTCTTTTGCACTATTTCCACTAACAAAAGTCATTCCCCAACCAACAATTCCATTGTCAGTTGTAATCTTGGTAATTAAATATTCTCTGGATATTATTGGTCCAGTTGCGATGACTTTCGGTTTATCAAGAGGTATAGAAACAATCTTAGCTTCTATTTTCTTTATTTTCATAATAATACACCTTTATATGATTTATTTTATTGTGTGATATGATTAAATCAAAATTTGCAGCAAAACAATTAATTAAAGCATAACACATTACTCAATTGCCCGTGATTGAGGTACACTAGCTACACTGGCAACTTTGTCATCCTGGTCTAAATTCATTACCCTTACACCCATAGAATTTCTTCCAGTTTGACTGATTTCTCGGACTGGTACTCTGATAATAATGCCTTTTTGACTAATAATAACCAACTCATCCCTATCGTTCACAACTTTTACAGATATTACTTCTCCCCGTTCCTTGCTGGAACGTATGGATTTAACCCCTTTACAGCCTCTTGCTTTTGCCAGACGATAAGACTTCAAAGGTGTTCTTTTACCTGAACCATTTTCAGTTATTAAAAGTAAATCTTCCTCAGTGTCAGGATTAACCAGGCTAATATCAAGCAAATAATCATCTTTTGATAATATCATCCCGCGGCATCCCATGGCAGTTCTGCCCATGGAACGAATCTTTTCTCCTGAAAAATAGGTTGACTTGCCTTTTCTGGTACTCAAAATAACATTATCAGAATTACTCCCTAACCTTACTCTAATTAATTCATCATCAGAATTAAGAGAAATTGCAATAATCTCTTTATTTCTCAAGCTAGCAAAAGAACTTAAAGGAGTTTTTTTAACCTTTCCGTGTTTGGTTGCCATGTATAAGTACCATTTATTTTCTTCTCTGGATTTTTCTATTTCTTCTGAACGTATTGGAATAACTGTGGTAATACGCTCATCTTTCTGGATTCCCAGCAGATTTACTACAGCAATACCTCTTGAAGTTCTTCCACCTTCGGGTATTTGATAAGCTTTTCTTCTATAAACTGTTCCTTTATTAGAAAAAAATAAAATATCATGCAGGTTGGTGGTAATATAAAGATTGTCAACCAGGTCTTCTTTTTTTACCCCCATCCCGATAATCCCCCGGCCACCTCTTCTCTGTTTACGATAGGTGTTTAGGGGCAAACGTTTTAAATAGCCATCTTTAGTATAGGTAATTACAATATCTTCTTCGGCAATAAAGTCTTCTACTTCAAATTCTTTTTCCTCTTTAACAATTTGAGTAAGCCGGTTATCTGCATATTTTTTCTTTAAATCTAATAATTCATCTTTAATGGTAAGCATGAGTTTTCTTTCGTTTGCTAAAATATCCTCCAGGTACGCGATTTTTTTAATTAATTCCCTGTATTCATCTTCTAATTTCCTTATTTCCAGTGAAGTAAGCCTTTGTAATCGCATATCCAAAATAGCCTGGGCTTGTTTGTCGCTCAGGTTAAAACGGTTTTTAAGACCACTGTGCGCAGTTTCTACATCTTTTGACTTTTTGATAATCTGAACTACTTCATCAATATTAGCAAGGGCAATTTTGAGTCCTTCTAATATATGAGCTCTTGCCCGGGCCTGTTCCAAATCATATCGGGAGCGGCGTTCCACTACGTCTTTACGATGTGCTAAAAAGTAATGTAGTGCTTCTTTTAAATTAAAAAGTTTTGGTTTTCCATCTACAATTGCTAGCATATTAATACCAAAGGATGTTTGTAATTTAGTGTGTTTGTATAATTTATTTAAAACTACATTAACATTACTATTCTTCTTTAATTCAATTACTATCCTCATTCCGTTTCTATCAGATTCGTCTCTCAGGGCTGATATTTCTGTAATTTTTTTATCTTGAACCAAATTAGCAATATCTTCAACCAGGCTAGCCTTGTTCACTTGATACGGTAATTCTTTGACAACCAATACCGGAGTTGCTGACTTGTTTTTCTTTTCAAAATTTTCTGTAATAATTCTGGCCTTCAGAGTAATAATGCCTTTGCCTGTTTGATAGGCTTGTTTAATTCCTGAAAGTCCATAAATTGTAGCTCCAGTTGGAAAATCTGGACCTGGTAATATTTTCATAATTTCTTTTATATCGGCTTCTGTGTTATCAATAAGCAAAACACAGGCATCAATTACTTCTCCCAGGTTATGTGGTGGAATATTGGTTGCCATTCCAACTGCAATTCCAGAAGCGCCATTTATTAACAATTGAGGCACAGGTGCCGGCAAAACGGAAGGCTCTTCCAGAGAATTATCAAAATTAGGGATAAAATCAACTGTATTTTTTTTGATATCAGCAAGCATTTCCTGTGCAAGGGATGACATTCTGACTTCTGTATAACGCATAGCTGCTGCAGAATCTCCATCGATTGAACCGAAATTTCCCTGTCCATCTGCCAGCGGATAGCGATAAGAAAAATCCTGGGCCATTCTGACAATAGTGTCATAGACCGCAGTGTCACCATGTGGATGATATTTACCCAGAGTATCACCAACAATTCTTGCTGATTTCTTATGTGGCTTATCCGGGGTATTCCCTAATTTATACATAGAATAAAGCACACGTCTATGTACTGGCTTTAACCCATCCCTCACATCTGGAATAGCCCTGCCGATAATTACACTCATAGCATAATTTATATAGGCTGTTTTAATTTCATTTGTAATATCTGCAGACATTTCCTGGGGATTTTTGTCTTCTATATTTTCTTTTTGCTCTTGATTTTCTTTATTTTCTTCCATGCTCATAATGTACCAACTTATTTATAAACTTCTAATATAATCTTTTAATAATAAATATAAAAACTAAATATCAAGCTCTTCAACTTCTGCGCTGTGCTGGTAAATAAATTCTTTTCTGGGCTCAACTTTTCCACCCATTAGAATAGTAAACATTTCATCTGCTTCCAAAACATCCTCTAATTCAACCCTTTTCACTACTCGGGTTTCCGGATTCATAGTAGTTTCCCATAATTGAGAAGGGTTCATTTCCCCAAGACCCTTATAACGTTGAATTGAATAATTTCCCTGTAATTCTTTTGTTTTTTTACGTAAGTCTTCGTCACTAAAAATATATTCATTCTTTTTGTTATAACTTAACCTGTAAAGAGGAGGCCTGGCTATAAATATTTTTCCTTTTTCAATTAAAGGCCGCATATAACGATAAAAGAAAGTTAATAATAATGTTTTTATATGTTCTCCATCAACATCAGCATCAGTCATAATTATAATTTTATGATATCT
>Ga0334885_1003213_pt1 | contig 15523 bp, 17 predicted proteins | sample GraSluR1_MG_8_FD_207233 | JGI IMG/M metagenome (GOLD analysis project Ga0334885, IMG submission 207233) | Sludge microbial communities from methane-producing bioreactor in Wageningen University, Netherlands - Granular Sludge_31_05-R1 | ecosystem: Engineered > Bioreactor > Anaerobic >...
TATATCAACTTGACCAGCGAGGATACCCGGAGAGCTCACGGGCAAGCCGGGGTTGTACTCGCCCTCGTGGAAGAGGAACCGGATAGGAAGAAGCCGAAAAAGAAAAGACTGCGGGGGATAGAGATATAGGGCGCGGTTATTCTGGATTTTCCGAAAAACTGCCACTTCTGGACCTGTATACAGGCTCAAAACTGAGCGGGTTGATCTGCGCAAAATTGCGCTGATTGAGCCGCCTCGAAGGAGGGCGGAGTTGTCCAGTAATGCCGACACACTATGTAATACATAGCCCTCGGGATCGCTCCGGGGGCTTTTCCGCCAATTCTGGCGAAAATTCGGGGTTCATGTTCCGGGGGCTTCTTGGTTCCCCAGGTCCGGGGGACGCCCTATATGGAAACGGCCCCTCCGCCAACCCTCCCGGATTTCCGGAGAGTTCGCCACCCGCCGGCCCCGCGCCCGATATTCCCGCACCCCTTCGGCGATTGTCGGGGGGGGGCTCTGTCGGGGTAGACGGGTTGAGCATGAGGCACAACCTCGTGGGCTCCTACCTCTCCCCGAGAAACCCCTTACAGGATCGCGAGCAACCCTCAATCTTTCGGATCGCGGCCTTTCCCAAAAGGCCCTATGCTTCGGGTAACCAATGATGGTTTTTTCTCCTCAAAGGAGGGCTAAACCACCATACCCCTAAAAGTTTACAAAATGGAAGTGACAGGCGAAGCGAACACCCCCTGAACCAGTTCGCACCTATGTCAAAGCCGCGGTGTCGTTCGCCCCCACTCGTCAGGCCCCCGGAAGAACCTATAGGATTCCATGCAACTCTGCGAAAAGCCTTGTCGCAAGGGCTTTTCTACTACACTAAAGGATTGTGTACCTATCACGTATAACGTGCGTTTTAGAGGCATTTATTAACTAAAAATCCCTTCTGACAAAAAGGCGAACATAGAGGGCAAAAAAGAGGGCGCATTTAATCGTTTCCCCTGTCATAAATGCCCCATTTCGATACGTTCCCCGTCAAAAGGAAGAGGTTTCTAAAGGGGTCGCGTCGGTCCAGTTCACACTCTCGGGGCTATATAGCGGCAAAAGTCGGTTCGCCCGTTGTAGTTGTCCGCCTTCCAATCTCTAAGCAGTAAAGGAGTCCTGGCCCGGTATCTCTGTACCCCCTCGCGGATGATAGCGGCGGCTCGAAGCTCGGGGGTATCGTATGCTTCGAAAAGCTCGTGCTCCATCTGAGGTTGCTCCTTCGCTCTCCGGGCCTCGAAAGGCCAGCGCCGGATAGTGCCCGGCTCCTCTTTGACCGCCCGAGCTTCAGCATGCGCAAGCTTCAACCCCTCCCGAAGGGCCTCCTTGTAGGAAGGGTATTCCTCTCGGTGCTCTCTGGCGTATTGGTGCGCTCTCCGCATGGTGTTCATTGTGTGGTCTCCTTTCCTCTCGGATAGCGAAATTTCCCCTCCTCAAGGAAGGGGGAAGCCTCATTACCGGGCCTTCTTTCGGGCTCGAAGGAAGAGCCAGAAGAGGACTCCCGCCGGGATGCTCCGCTGTAGCTGGCAAGATCTCCGGAGCGTCATCTCTGCACCTCCTCAACGCCGTACCTCCGAAGTTCTTCCCGGCACTCATGGCATTCTTTCCGCGCAGAAAGGAGGTCTTTGCTTACCCGCTCCAGCAAATCAATAAGAGCCTGTGAGAGAATACGGTGATTCTCCGCATACCAAGGCCCGGCCTTTATCGCTTCCGCAGTGGCCCCCGCCGCTTGACATGAGTCGCTCCCGCGCTCCAGCGTTGCCAAAAGATCCATGAGCGACTCCTCCATTTGTTCGCGCCTGTTGCTTATCATCTTGCACGCCTCCTTTCTATATCCCGCTCCGGAGAATGTCCCAAAAGAATTCTTCCACTCTCCACAGGGCTTCCCCGCTTCGAACCGCCCCTATCGCCGCTTCCTTGAGGATGCCCCCATCCTCGCACTCCGCCAGGTATTCGAGGATTTCCTCCAGGGGAACCGCCACTTCCAGAAGCACCCGCCCTTTGTGCTTCGGGGGCTCGAAGGTGAAGGGCTCCACCTCGTGAATGTCCTGGGTAAGAATCTGCTCCGCCGCTTCGGAGAGCCAGGAGGAAAGGTTCTCGAAGTTCCCCCGGAGGATTTCCTGAAAATCCTGCTCGGTGGCGCCTATGTTCTGCATGTCCCGATCCGTCACCCTGAGTGTCAGTTCCATCTTGGTTTGCTCCTCTCCTGTTGGTATGGATATACCATAAGACAATTTGATTGTCATGTCAAGAAGAAAAGACGGAAAAATCATTTTTATTGAGAAATAAGACAAAACAAGCTATAATAAAGCCAACGAAAGACAACGTAGCCGCCACGAAAGGAGAGACTTATAAATGGAACTGGAAATGAAACGAATAGGCGAAAACATCAGAGAGGCACGGAAGGCCGCCGGGATGCTCCAGAAGGATTTAGCCGAAAAAATAGGGATTGCTCGCACCAGCATACCGGGGATCGAAAAGGGGCTCCTGCAATCCATCAATATTGACACCCTCAACGCCATTTCCCACGCCACCGGAATAGGCCCCTGCTACCTTCTGGGTTGTGATATCGGAGAACAGGCCATGGAAGCAATCCGGGAACACGCCCCGGAACTTGCTTCCCAAATTGAAAGAGAAGGGATTGCCGGGTTGACTGACAAGGAATGCCGGGCCATTGTGTGTATCGTTCTGGAGTAGACCATCCCGACACCGTACTCTATAATGTACATCGAAAGGAGGGGACGCTCATGCTATCCACGAATATCACCCAATTCCGCAAGGACATCTTTAACTACGTGGACCAGGCTATCCGGTTCAACCAGGTTATCAATGTCACCACGAAGGAAGGAAACGCCGTGGTTATGGGCCTCGATGATTACAACGCCCTCATGGAAACGGTGTATCTTTTCTCCCACTCCGGAACGGCCCGAGAGATCGAAGAAGGGATTGCCGCTCCCTGGGAAGAGTGCGTTCCCGAATCTGAGGTTTCCCTTTGAGCTACGAAATACGATTTACCCGTCAGGCCCTGAAACATCTGCAACACTGCAAGGCTGCCCATCTGGGGGAGAAGGTGAAGGGGCTCCTCGATATCATCAGGGAGAACCCTTTCCAGAATCCACCTCCCGTGGAAAAGCTCCAGGGGCTGGAAGAGGTATACTCCCGCCGGCTCAATATCCAGCATCGCCTTGTCTACCAGGTGGACAAAGAGAATCGGCACATCAAGATTCTGAGCATCTGGACACATTACGAATAGACCGCCGCAGGGGGGGAGAATTCGGTTGATCTCGATGGAGCTTGCCGTTACGCGGGAAAGGATAGGAGCCAAAACGGGGATTTTTACAATCCCTTGCGGCTCCTGCATTTATTGATACCGGAAACACCATATTCGGGAACTTTCTCCTGATGCAGAAACAGAGGAAATAAACTCCAGCTCGAACAGGTTTATATTTCCTCTTTTTAATCTTCGAAAATTTCGCGATTGCAAAAATTCGACCTCGCCCCCGTTCGAAACTATTCAGCCAATGGACTTTTTACTCCCCCTCCGTGACTCGTGACTATTGGAGAGAGCACTCCAGAGCATCATCAGGGAGTGCCGCAAGATCCGCGATAATATGCGGGGCCTTCTCTCTGTACCTGGTAACGGTCTTACGGTCTATCTCCAGGATCGTCGCGATGTTTATCAGGGGAGAACTCCTCCCGGAGCGAGGCATCCACCCCGCACGTTCAACCCGCGAAACGTACAGACAATAAGCTTTCCACATCACCCCATACTCCAACCGGAACACATGGACAGCCCTGGGGATCTTTTCCCAACCACCCACGCTCTCCAGAACTTTCTCGTAAGGCTCCATCTCCTCCGTCCGGTACGCTTGATAGCCTTCAAGGTTCCGGGGAAGCTTTATGCTCCGGTCCGTTTCCCCCCGGCTTACCCTGGCATGGTGTTCAAGGATTTTCCATACTTCCTCCCACGAAGGAGGGGCCGCCTTTCCTTCCAGAACGAGCAACCCGCGAGGATGCCGCGAGCCTACAAGATCGATCAGCCTAGACAGCATTATTGCAAAGGACTCCTTCCCGAAAATAGGAAGGGGGAAAAGACTCTCCCCCTTCCGGGCCTTATCCTTCTATCCGCGAGTGTTACGTGTCGAGATCAGCCAGCCGTACCGGGCTATCAGGGCCGCGTCACTGCGTCCGTCCTTCGGCTTTCGGCATCCCTCCGGAACGAGCCGGATCTCGGGGAATATCTGCTTTGCGAGGGTAACGCTTTTCTCTTTCGTGGTGCTCCCGGTGGCCACCATACGGAACATGGCTTTCTGCCATGTCGCAGGGCGTACCGTGAAGAATGGAATCCCCAGAGCCGCAATAATTCCCAACCATAGCCCGAAGCCTTCCCCGATACGAAAGGTGCTCGTGATCCCCTGCCCCGGCATTCCCTGCGCCTGTTCAATGGTCACGGTGACACCCTTTTCCCTCGAAAGGATGGAAGCCATGCGGGGGGCATCATAGATGGTTTTCTTACCCGCCTTGACCGTTGGGGTGTCCTCTACCCAGAGGAGCACTCCTTTATTATCGAGGGCCGTCACTGCCCCGGACAGGCCCGGATCAATGCCAAGATGCTTCATGCTGATAACCTCCGGAGGCTTTCATAGGCCGCTTGAACCTCCTTGAACTTCTCGGGGCTGCCTCCCTGATCCGGGTGAACCTCCCGCACCTTCTGGCGGTACGCCCTCCGGATCTCCTCCGGGGAAGCGTTTCGGGGAACCTCGAGGATCGAAAAGGGATCTGGAACATTGACGGCCGTCTTCGAGTCAAGATACTGCCTCCATTCCCGCTCCCATTCTTCTCTGCGCCGCCGGGAGGCTTCCTCTTCCTGGGCCTTTTTGCGGCGGTTCGCCTGAGCTATGCGCTCACCCTCTTCGGAAGAGTCCCGAACCGTTTCGAAGCCTCCATCCTGGAAGTTCCGGCGGTATTGCTCAAACCTCCGGGCCGCTTCTTCCCGCACCTCTTCGGGGATGCCTCCGGTCATCATTTCCGGGGTGATGGGGGCCGGGCCATGCGTCAGATCAATGAAATAATGGGCCTCATCCAAGGCGAACAAACACCCCGTGCTTCGAACCCACTCTCTCAATTCCATGTCATGACATATAAAGAGGCGCCAGCTGTCAGTTTCTCGTTTTCGATCCTTCCGGAAGATCCGGTTTTCCCGCTCTTTGGATCGATGGATACGCCCGGCCTTGATCGAAGAAAGAACTTTGAAAAGGCCCTCCCCCTGTTCCGGAGTAAGCCGCTTCCCCTGCACCCCCGCAGGGGAGACAATGTCGCCATGAACAACCCTGGAATAGATTTCTTTAGCTTCCTTCACCGTTACCAGGGGGCGATGCTCTTCAAGCCAGGGAGTAACCAGGTCATGGGCATATTGCGGAACATACCGGAGAAAGTACAGCCAGGGGGTGGACTTATCGCCGTATCTCATGCCGCCGCTCCGGGAAAAGCCGGGGCATCGAAGAGATCCACATAGGCATCCAGGTACCGCCTTTTCGCCTGATGCCGCAAAATGGGCACTCGGGAATCCAGGAGATCCACCACCACGGGGACGCTCTTCCCCGGAGAAGGTCTCATGATTCGCCCTATCCTCTGCACCGCCCGCCCCTTTGCTCGAAAGGGAAGGGCCAGTATCAGGGTATCAAGACAAGGAAGGTCGAGGCCCTCGTCCGCAATTGTGGAAGCCACAAGCACCCCCGCTTTTCCCTCCCGAACACGGGAAAGAATTTCCCGCCGATCTTTCGAGTTTGTGGTTCCGGTGGCCACCACCGCGCCGGGGATATGCGCCGCCAGATCGTGACAATGATCCACCCGAGAAGAGAGTACCAATATCACGCGCCCCGCCTCCCTGGCCCGGTTCGCAAGATCCGTAATGAGGCGGTTTCTGCTTTGATCCTTGCTCATGGCGGTAAGCATTTCTTGATAATCATCCCGATAGAGGTATTGAAAGCTCGTGGGTTGCCAGTAAAGCCGGGGGCGCAATGACACCCCGGCATCTTGCAGATCTCCCCGGAGAATTTCATGCCTCGCCGGACCGATGGCAAAATGTAGCGCACGTGTAAGCCCGTCTTCTCTTTCCGGAGTGGCGGTAAGCCCATAGCGATACCTCGCTGGGAAGACCTGGATCACCTCGGAAAAGGTGCGGGCCGGTGTGTGGTGGCATTCATCCACCAGTACCAACCCGAAGGCGAGGCGCACCTCTTCGGGAATGCCTCTCTGCAAGGTCTGAATCGTGGCAATTGTTACGGGGCCTGTCGTTCGCTTCCCCCCTCCGATAATTCCAGCTTCGATACCGAGAAGAGCCCCTACCACCTCTTGCCATTGATGAAGGAGATCCTTGGTGTGCACCAGCACCAAGGCAGGTTGTTTCTTCCGAGCGATGAGCGCGAGCCCCATGACCGTCTTTCCTGCCCCGCAGGGGGCGCAGAGCACCCCATCTTTGTACCGGGCCATAGTTTCTACCGCCTCCTCCTGATAGCCCCGCAGAGAGCCGGAAAATGCGAACTCCACGGGATCGAGAGAAAGGCGATGGTCCACACAAAGAGCCCCCGGAGAGAGGGCAAGAAAACGATCGAGGTACCCTCGTGGAAGGGAATTTCCCTCATAAAAGAAAAGTTCCTCCGGGATATCCCGAGTCCACCGCCCCGCCCTTTCCGCTTTCCGAAAGGCCGGGTTCGCCATGGTGAGCTCAAACTTAGCCCGAGAGAGAACAATCTGGTCCTCCGTGGACTCCGGAAGAATTTTCAACGTATCGTGGATTCGTACTATCATGTTCACGCCTCCTTTAATGCGGGGAAGGGCTTTCCCCTCCCCGCAGGGACAAAATTTTATTCCTCGAAAAGGGCATCCCCTTCGAAAGGGGGCTCCTCCTGATCCACAGGGCTTCCTTTCAACCTCCGGGATTCCAGATCCTCCCGGAGCCGGGCCACGTGTTCCCCCGTCCACTTTTCTTTAGGGAGATCCCCCACGATCTTTTTCATGGCATTGATGGCGTGGGGACGCTGTCCGCCGCAGACTTCGAGGTATCCTTTCCACATCTCATCTATCAGAGCCGGGGAAGGCCCGGAGGGGGATTTTTCCCGCTCCCTGCGAGTTTGCCGAGAAGGAGCCTGGGTGTTGTCCGTCTGCCCCATCTCTTCCGTGGTGTAGAGCCCTGAAAGCTCCTGGGGGAAAGCCTTTCGAAGAGCGAGGCTTTCCGCGCACTTGGCCAGCATCAACTCGGGCATTTTTTCCCAAATGGCATTAGGGGTTCCGTCCTTCTTGGTCTGTACGTAACTCTCATACTTGGCCACCGCCCAGAGGGGGTCTTTGAAGTCGTGCCGCAATACTCCCACTTTGGCCGCCATAGGAGGCTCTGGAGAGAGCCATACGTCCAACCAGTTCCCATCAGCCCCGCACCAGAAAGGCCCGGATTGCCCCGCATACTGGCCGCTCCGCTGGGCTATGAGGCGGAATCCGTCTATGGAAACCTGGGTTTGCATGATCTCCCGCCTGGCCGTGGAGTTCCACCGTTTCACGGCGTAGATTTGCCGGGAAAAGGGGTCTAGCCCCGTGCGGTTGCAGATCTGCACGAAGAGGGAAAACTCGTCGTCTGTGGAGTCCGCGCAGATTGTGCGCTTCAAAAGGTCCAGCTGTTCACGACTCATTTTCTGCTCGTGAGTGGCCACCGCCGTCTCTTCGTTCATCACCGCCAGATGTTTCATACCACTGCCTCCTTTATGTCAACCCTGGTGCTTTTGGATTCCTTTACGTACTCCAAGACCAGTTCCGGATGATCTGCCTCGAACCTTTTCTTGTCGAACCTCGAAGAAAGGATTTCCGAAAAGCGAAGGACATAGCCGCCTCCCAGAGCCGCCCGGATTCCCTGCCTGAGAAGGCGCTCTTCCAGGGTTTTCTTGCAAAGGTCTTCGAGATCCTTCATCTCTCGCGCCGCTTCCCTGGCCTCGAAGAGGGTTTCCATGGCCGCGAGGGCTTCCGGGTCTGCTACCGACGCTACCCCCTCGCCGGGTTCTTCGTAGGTCTCCACGTCTTTCCGAATATCGCAGTGCTCTTTATGGCCGCAGTACCGACACCCCCAAGCGGGGAGCTCTCCAGGATCTGGGGGGAGGGGAGCCGAAAATACGCGTTCCGCCCGCTCATAGATACCTTTCCAGCGGGAGGGATCGAAGGGGAAAATATCCATGGCAAGGTCCGAATTGTCTTTACAGATACCCACCACCGCGAGTCCCGTAAAGCTATCGGCCCCGAGTCCCTGAGCGTACACGTGGAGCTGATCCACGTATTGGGGGCTCTTCTTCAGGGTTCCCTGCTTCTTCCAGAGAGCAAAGGCCCGGCTGTTCATGGTCTTAACATCTATCAGAAGGGTTTTTTCTCCCCGCGATATAACGGCGTCATGGTGGCCGCTGATGATCCCGAGGTTCCCCACGGGGATACGCACCTCCTGGGCCGCCTGCTGGCTTCCCTCGTTATGCTCCACCTCCCACCCTTCTTCCCGCAAGAAGGTTATGGCTACGGGCTCCAGGGCGTGACCTACGGCAAAAATCCGCAGGGCCTTCCTGTCAAAGTTCGCCTTATGGCCATTCGCCCCATACCAGAGGTTCCTATCACAAGGGTGCCCTATTCCCGACGCTCGCAAGATTTTCATCGTTGAATCTCCTCTCCGCTACTCGCCTTTTTCAAGGTCATCTCTTCAGCCCATTTCCGGGCCTCCTCATCTCCGTCCCCCGCGCGCCTTGCTTCGGCATTTTTTTCGAGATAGAAGTTTTTCAGCGTCCAGGTCAGCCCCTTGACCGATGGGGGAAAATAGAGAGCTTCGCGCTTCCCTTCCGATGGAGGCGGGCTTGCTCTCGGGGAAGGGGCCTCCGGAGGAGGAAGGGGTTCGGGTTTCGAGGGGATCGAGGAAAGAGCCGCGCCGACGAGTTCCGGGTTTTCCCCAATTCCGGGGAAAACCTCCGTCTCCGGGCCTGGGTCATCTTCTTCGGGATCATCCCCATCACACACCGTAACGGTTACCTCCGAAGGGAAAACACCCTCCGAACGGGATTCAATCAACGCCACCTCTACAAGCTGACCGAAAACCCGCTCCCGGTCTTCGGGGGATATGTCCGGGAAGGCTAGGAGCTTTTCTCCCCGGCTTCGGATCGCCTCCCGGTCAGCTTCGGGGAGAGAGGAATACCAGCTTTGAGTTTCCGGGGGGATCGATGCGGCGGGCTCGACGGGATTCGAGGGGGCTGCCGTTTCTTCCGGAAGCTCTTCTTCGTCATCGAAGAAAGAAAAATCAAAGTCGCCTTTCAGGATTCCCGAGTTCGAAGAAGAAGAATCCAAATCCGAAGAAGATTTTTCATTTTCGGGGAAAAGAATTTCCTGCTTCGGGTTCTCTTCTTCGATCCGTTCTTTCTGGACTTGTTTTTTTGTCACACCCTCCTTGTCACACATCGTCACGCACGTCACACCCCTAAAGGGGTGTGTGACGTGACGTGACAGCGTGTGTGTCAAAAGGGGAGGGTCACCGTCACAATGTGACAAAATGTGACGTGATGTGACAGGCGTGACAGGTGTGACGGTGCAAGTTTCTTTTTTGCTTCGAAGTGTCGCGGCAATAACGGAATTTTTCAGGTCATCAGAAAAGCGGTACATGTCGTTTTCCTGAACGAGAACGCCACTGCCGTCTTCTCTGCAAAGTTTCCCCATTGCCCGAGAGAGTGCCGAAGACTTCGCGCTCTTCCGCTTTTCTTCGGTCTCCGAATTCGCCTGACATCGATCCATGAATAGGGGCCGCCAATGGTCTATATGCACTCCGATAAAAGAACCATCTGCTGAAAGTACGCCATGCTCCCCTGCGGCTTCCCTGACGCAATCCAAGACGAGCCGCTCTCGAAGAGAAAGGATTTCCTGGGGGCTTTTGGCTGTCGCCGTACCGTTGAACTCGGGAGCGCCCTTTGTTTTTCCGGGCCTGATTTCGTGGTCCACCAGAGAGAACTGATACACGTCAGGACCGAGGAGATCTTTTCTCTTCCCTCGGGGGTGTCGGGAGTCAAGGGTGATGCTGTTCCCGTTCTTCGAACAGAAATAAGCATTCTCTTGGGCTCCCATGAGTGCGGAATTTCCCCGGTAGGAATCCCCTTTTTTGTCGCAATGATGGTTCAGGAGAACCGCGCATCTGCCAGCATGGGCCTTGAGCTTATCGATATTGCTTACAAGGGCATTCATGGCCTGAGTGCTGTTTTCGTCCTGTCCTCCGAAGTGCCGGGCCACGGTGTCAACGACGATGAGCACCGGGAGTTCTCCAAAAAGCTCCTCTACTGTATCCACCTCATACATGGCCGCCTCCAGCCCCGCATCATCAGTTAGAGAGACGGGCGTGTCGGTAATCTTGATCTGCGCCGAGTTGTCGACATCCTTGATTCTGTTCCGCATAGCCCATGCGTCAATTCTGTCGAGAATTCCGCCGCGGCCCTCTCCCGAGAGGTACAACACTGGCCCGGATTTCCTGATAGGAAACTCATGCCACACCGAGAGGCCGCAAGCGATATGCAGAGCTATGTCTACGCTCATGAACGTCTTCCCTGATGCGGGCTGTCCGTAGATGAGAGATATTTCCCCTTCCGGGAGAAGCCCCTCGATGAGGGGAACCGCAGGAGGAAGAGCCCGAAGCTCTGCAAGGGTTTTCGAGAGGCATTTTCGTTTTGGCTTCTCCTCGGGAAGCTCCACGGCCCCCGCCCATGGTTTCGCCGTGGCGAGTATCGCCCTGGCCTCCTCGGGGGAAGCGCAGTCGCATATATCGCCCTTGTGAGGGAAATTTTCCGGATAGGTGGCAACCTTGATACTCTTCACCTTACCCGAAAGGAGAGCCGCGATCTTCGCCATGGCCTCTTTGCCGGGGCCGTCATTGTCGGGAACCAGTACCACATCGCGCCCGTGAAGCGGCGAAAAATCGGCTTTGCCGATGCCCTGGGCTCCTCCTGGCCAGCATGTGGCCACTCCCGGAAGGTTCCATTTCTTGGCCCGGTCCACCTTGATTTCCCCTTCGTGGATATAGACGGCGGCGGTGGGGTTGTCGTGGATCTCATCAAGGCGGTAGAGGGGGTTAGGGGTGCCGGTGGTCTTCTGGTAGCCGCCGTTCCTCCAGGAGCCGTCAACCATGGTTTTCTGGAAGAATTGCTTATTCCCGGAAGGCTCCCGGTACCTCTCGATTTTCAGGAGGGGATTCCCTCTTTCGTCCGTGTAGATGAAAGTGCCCTCGTGGGTACGCTGATTCGGGGCCTCCCTGCGCTTCTGGAAGCATTCCGGGGGGACTGCGTTCAGCCTTTGAGCAAGAGCCAGAATCCCGCCCTTGTCGCCGGTGGCAAGATCGTGCCAAGTTCCCTTTTCATAATTGATCGAAAAGGAGGGGCTTTTGTCTTCCCGCATGGGAGAATGCACAAGCGCATCGGAGCCGGCCCACTTGATAGGCTTGCCGTTGTTTGGGATGTTGAGTTCAAGCCAGGCCCGGACTTCTTCGGGGATGAGTTGGTAGGTCATCACGCCCGCTCCCCTTCCCTGGGGAAGAAGCCCTTGCCGCTGTTCCGGGTGGTGGAGATCAACCAATACCGAGACCAGCGTTTCCCGCCGCCCCTGACGCTCTCGGAGACGATAACCCACCCGGCTTTCCGAAGTTCGAATACACGGGGGGCAAGGCGTTGAATGCCGTACAACCTCAAGGCCGTGAGAGCATCCAATGGCCCGGTATCCCGAAGATGGCGCAGGACGGTTTGACGCTGGGATTTGTAGACGCTAGACATCAGCACCGCCCCCCTTCTTGGGAGCCGTGGCCCATGGCATGGTGGGTATTTTGGGAAAGGATGTTACAGGGAAAGGGTACTACAAAAGACGCTGGTGGTTCTGGGTCTGAACCTCCTGAGTCATCGCCACCGTCACCACCGCCGCCGCTGCCAGAAGAGGAAGCAGAAGAGGAACGCCGGGAAGGGCTGCGGTATTCTCTATTCCTGGAATGAACCACGTGCCTTGAAGAGAAGGAAGGGGAAACCGGTATAGGCCTTATTCGGAAGAGATCAATTCTCGGACGGGACACGCGAGAAAGGAAGATTTTTGCTTTTTTAAGTAAGGGGGGTTCTTCCTCCTCGGGCTCCTCTCCAGGCTTCGAAATAAGCTCGGCAAGGTCTTCCTCTGACCACCCCGAACCATTGGCACTATGCAACACATGGCTCGCCGCATCTGCAATTTGGCACGAAAGGCTTTCCCAAACTTCTTCCTCTTCTTTTTTCGAAATCTCGCAACAAGAGCGCACGGTGCGCAGCAGAGATTCTTTCGCGACTGCTGGCGATTCTCCTGTATCAGAATTCAACGTAAGCAAAAAATCATAAAGTGTCGGTATTGTTATCCATATTTCTATTTCTTTCCCATCTTTATTCTTGCCCACATGCAAGAGCCTTCTCCAAGATCCATTATCTTCGGGAAAATCTCCTGCGGAACAAATCACCTTCTGGGGAGCCCCCCCGTAGAAAGGCTCTATCTCTTCAACCCGCATTGTAAATGTGGTAGAATCTTGAGGCATAGAACATAACCTTTCTTTTCCACTCGCCGCCGTTGGATTGGCTCCCAACGGCATTTTTTATGCCCTTTTGCGGGGCCTCTCTCACGCTTGTACCAGAGCTTCCCTTTCGATAACCCGAGCAGTCCCCCCTTTCGTAAAAAGTCCCTCCCTGGGAACTCCGAAATATTCCGCTATCAGTTCCTGGCGTTTCGTGGGAAGAGGCAACCGCCCCTTTTCGACCCCGCACCAGTTCGAAGGAGTCCACCCCGCCACGGCCGCTATCGCTTGCTGTTCCGTCCCCTCCGCAATCCTAAGGGCCGCCACTTTGGTCAGCATTCCACACACCCCCTTTTGCTGTTAGAATAGCTGTTACTAAAGATTATATCATGAACACAAAGTTTGCTCCAAACAGAGAAACGCTATATGTGGCGTTTTATTGTTGCTTTTACAACACATACGGCGTATTTCCCGTGGATGACTTGTGGATATCTTGAAGGTTCTTGAAAGGATCGAAAGGAGGGATTCTTAATGTGAAGGCACAAAAAAACCGCCCTCCTCTGGCGTGAGGAAGACGGTTAAGAAAAGTCAGCTGCCCTTGCGCCTGACATTTTAGTCAGGTGCTCCTGGATTGTCTTTTTTGATTAAATTTCCAAACCTCGAAGGAGCTGAAAGGCTGCTGTTGGAAGCATTGGCGCGCCGGACAAGATTCGAACTCGTAACCTCCTGATCCGTAGTCAGGTGCTCTATCCAGTTGAGCTACCGGCGCACATATATGGTAAACATGATGCTTGCTACCTGGCGGTGGGAGAGGGATTCGAACCCTCGAAGGAAGTTTTAGCCCCCTTACCCGCTTAGCAGGCGAGCGCCTTCAGCCACTCGGCCATCCCACCGGAAGAAATCGCGCAAGGCATATTTTATGCACAGAACCCAGGTATGTCAACCGCTAATTTGATTTCTCCGGGAAAAACGACGTTTTTCCCGGGTTTCTTCCGGCTATTCCGAGGGTTTCTCGGGTTCCTCGGAGGCCGCTTCTTCCGTTGCGGCTTCTTCTGCCGCTTCCTCTATCTGGGGCTCTTCCTCACTGGGAGAAGCGCCTTCGGCCTCCACCGGAGGAGCCGTAAAGAGGGATTCATCGAGGATCTTTATCTTGGCGCGCTTGAGCAGAGTTTCGAAGAACTGGTTCCGGGCGTTCTGTCTCTTCTGAGCTACCACCATCTCCTGAATGTCTCCGCTCACCTCATCGAAGGAGAGCACTCGGGGAAGCTCTTCCGAAACCTTCTCAAGCACGTAGAAATCCTGGCTGGTAACTTCCACGGGGCCCGCGGCCCGAGCCTCTCCAATTTGCACCACCGCATCCCAGAGCACCGGAGGTACCCGGTTTTCCGCAAAGGGAACCGTTTCGTCTCCCGAGGTAAAATCCCGAACTTCGTCGAGGTGGGTGGCAATCATGGCGCTCCAGGACACTCCGTCTTCCATCTGCTCCACAGCCTCCCGGGCCGCATGATCCCGGCTGGCGAAATCCGCCACCCGTACGTAGATGACGTGGGGTCGGGTAAAAACGACATCCTTGAGAGCATCGTACCCTTCCTGAAGTTCTTCCGTAGTGGCGGTTACGCCCTCTTCGGCCTGCTGGATAAGAGCTCTTCGGGAAAGATCCTCCCGAATCTGCTCTTTGAGCTTGCTTTCGGAAATACCCATTTGCTTCATGTATTCCACGAAGGATTCCCGAGTGGGAAACTGGTCTTCCAATCCCTGATACGCCTTGTCCACGTCTTCTTCGGCGACTTTGATCTTTCGGTTCTTGACTTCTTTTTTGAGCTCATCCCCCACGGCAAGGTCGTTGACAACCTGTCTGCGGAAGTTCACGATATCCTGGGGGGAGATGTCCTTTCTGCCGCTCTGTTCCGCCAGGCTCACCATGCTGCGGTAAAGCTGACTGCGCATGAGGGTCATACCATTGATCTCCGCCACGGGGTAATCTCCGCTTTCGGGCTTCCCTCCCCGGTTTCCTCCTCCGTACATAAAGAGAATGGAAAGCACAAAGACTACCACCACGCTGATCATGATCCACTTCACCTGGGTTCGCAGGGTCCGCATAATCACCCTTCATCGACTCCTTTCACTGTATAAAGACGGTATTTTTCCGAGCGCCTCATATCATACGGTTCTCTCGGGGGAGTGTCAAAAGCATTTTTGAACTTTTTTGGGGAATTCCGTTCTTTTCGAAGAAATTCCTTGAGATTTCTTTCCCCAGGAACATATTTCTTTCTGGATATTCTCCGTAAACCCCCAATAAATTTGCTATTTTTTAAATTTCCCCGAGACTGTTCCCCACGGTGGTTTCCACTTTGAGAGGCACCGAAAGAGAAACCACGCTTTCCATGAGAGTACGAAGGAGCTCCGCTCCCTGTTCCGCCTCATCTCGAGACACCTCCACCACCAGAGAATCGTGGATCTGGAGCACCAGAGGCATGGAAAGCCCCTCCCGGCGGATTTTTTTGTGCCACTGCACCAGGGCCATCCGGGCGATGTCCGCAGCGGTTCCCTGGATGGGAGTATTGATGGCCACTCGTTTGAGAGCCCCGGTTCCCCGTCCTTCCACGGTGGTAACCTCCGCAAGAGGACGCCGGCGGCCGAAGAGGGTGGTGGTATATCCCTGTTTTTTGGCCTCTCCCGCGGCATTCTCAAGGTAGGCCTGAATACCGGGAAAGGCGGCAAAGTAAGCGTCTACGAGCTTCTGGGCCTCACCACGGCTGATGTTGAGCCGATCCGCAAGGCCGAATCCTCCCATGCCGTAGAGAAGGCCGAAATTCACCATCTTGGCCCGACGGCGCATCTCCGGGGTGACTTCTTCGGGATCCACCGAAAAAATCCGGGCCCCGGTTTCGCTGTGCACGTCCCGGCCCTCCCGAAAGGCCTCCACCAGGCTTTCTTCCC
>Ga0334885_1003227_pt1 | contig 15466 bp, 19 predicted proteins | sample GraSluR1_MG_8_FD_207233 | JGI IMG/M metagenome (GOLD analysis project Ga0334885, IMG submission 207233) | Sludge microbial communities from methane-producing bioreactor in Wageningen University, Netherlands - Granular Sludge_31_05-R1 | ecosystem: Engineered > Bioreactor > Anaerobic >...
TTGCCGTCACCTCCGTCGGGAGGACCGGGGTCGAGATGGAGGCCCTCGCCGGGGTCTCGGCGGCGCTCCTGAACGTCTGGGATATGGTAAAGTACCTGGAGAAGGACGGGACGGGAAACTACCCCTCTACCTCTATCGAAGATATCCGGGTGGTGGAGAAGAGGAAGGGGGTGGGTTGAGGAAGGGGTCAGGGGGGCACTCCATCCCGGATCGTCCTCCTCTTCGGATGGGGGTCCGGATATCTTCTGTCGGCGGGGATCTTCATAATATATATCATGTGAAATAGATAATTATTTATAGAATTTGCTCCAAAACATGGAACTGCCGTTGGAGTCCGCCCCCTCCCGGGACGATTTATCCATCGGTTTATGGGCGGAGGGGCTGGACGGGATGAAGCCGGAGAGCTAGAAAAGGAGGATCGTTATGGTTAGAATCGAGCTGCTCAAGGATGTAGAGGGCCTCGGGAAGAGGGGCGATCGAGTGTCGGATGTGCCACCCGCCCAGGCCGAAGAGCTGATAAAAGCGGGCAAAGCGAAAGATCTCGGATTTAAGAAGTAGCGTCGAAAGCCCCGAGATCTGAAATATCTTTTTTGCCCCTCACAGAAGAGTATGTTGGCTATCCGATCGGATCTAAATGATTTTGCCATGAGGGGAGACTTCCTGGAGATGGCGATCGGAATCATCCTTGGTCTCGCCCTTGGGACGACTGGGGCATCTCTCTTAAACGACATAATCATGCCTGTCCATATCCTTCCCTGGCCAGCCCTCCTCCAGCCTCTCCGAGGCTCAGGCGGACCGGCCGCCGCTGATCGACTACTGCATCTTCATCAACACGATCCTCGACTTTTTGATCGTCGCCTTCTTCACATTTCTCATGGTGCAGCAGGTAAACAGCCTGAAGAAGAACGGAGAGGCAGCTTCGCCCAACACCAAAGACTGTCCCTGCTGCAAGGAGAGCATCCTCCTCCGCCCCGTCTATGAGTCCTCATCCCCTTCCCTCATCCAAACCCCGACCTTACCATTGATGTCACAGCCGAAAGTTGGATATCTGATGATTTAAAATGAGTATTCGGTGGTTTTGTTGACCAGCATATTAAATATCCAGGGGATCGGACCGGAGTATGCCGAGTCCCTCGCCGCCGCCGGGATCAACTCAATAGAGAAGCTCCTCGAGTCCGGCTCCAGCAAGAACGGTCGGACGGCTATCTCCCAGAGCACCGGGATCGCGGAGAAGCTCGTATTGGAGTGGGTCAATCGGGCGGACCTTTTCAGGATCAAAGGCGTCGGGGAGAAGTACTCGGATCTCTTGGAGGTGGCTGGAGTTGACACCGTGGTGGAGCTCTCCAGGAGGGTTCCCGAGAACCTCCATGGAAAGATGGCGGAGGTGAACGAGGCCAATAAGCTCGTGAAGAGGACTCCAACCCTCTCCGAGGTGAAGTCCTGGATAGAGCAGGCGAAGGATCTCCCGAGGACGATCCAGTACTGAGCAGGTTTTATATACATTTTAAAATTGGCCTTCTATAAAGCCCAATTATTTTTAACTGGAATGAGGATGAAGCTGGACGCTCAGATCCCGCCCGTCTCGTCTTTGATCCCGCGGATCGAATCGATCTGCCCAGATGGAGGGATCAGGATCAAGCCGGCGGTGGAGGGGAGCGCTCCGCTGTCCTGCGGTCGGATGATTCGGGGGCAGAGACGATGAATCCAAAGTCGGTCCTGAATAAGAGCTTAATTGCGATCTACGGGACGGTGCTGCTGATCGGCTTTTTATTGATCTTCATTCTTCCGCCGATCGGCTTCGTGATAGTACTTCTATCAGCCGTCCTTCTGGTCATCTATGCCCTCCTCTCCAGTCGAAGAGGCGGGCCTCGGCAGTGATCCTCTCCCGCCGGATATTTCGTTTTTATTATCCCTTAAGCCCGTACTCCGGGAGCCTCTCCCGGGCGGCCTCCCTCTCCCGCTGGTGCTCGGTCAAAAAGGCCTTGATCCTCTCCGCCGCCTCCTTCTTGCAGGTGCCGCAGACCCTCTCGCCGCTTTTGCATCCATCGAAGATCTCCGAGAGCTCGGACTCGTCCTCGGATAAGTGGAAGAGCATCAGCTCGTAAACGGTGCACTTGTCAGGCTCGCCTCCCAGCTTCTTCTGCTCGACGAGGGACTGCCTCCCGCCGGTGACCGCCTTCATCACCTTCTTTCTCGCCTCTTCGGGGTCCTCGGTGAGGGCGATGTGGCTCTCGGGCCGCGAGGAGGACATCTTGCCGCCGGTGAGGCCGGTCATGAACCGATGGTATAGAGACGCTGGAGGGACGAAGCCGTAGCCGCCCGCCTCCACCTCCAGGCTCCTCATCGCCTCCTCGACCCTCCCCAAGTCCTTCGCCAAGGCGTCGAAGACGTCGATGTGCTCCTCGTACCGCTTGACCTTCCTGTAGCCCATCTCCTTCAGCCGGGCGGCGGCGGCATCGATCAGCTCGGTCCCCGCCGCCTTCCCCCGGAGGCTGATGCGCCCCTCCCTCTCCTCCACCAGGAACTTTCTCATCCTCCCGGCCAGGTCCCGGGTGAGCCGGATGTGGGCGTCCTGATCCGAGCCGACCGGAATCACCACGGGCTTCGGCCCCCCGTTCTCGGGGAGCTGGGGGTGGAGGATGTCGGCGCTCTGGACCATGACCGAGACCATGTGGGCGACGTTCGTCTCCCCGGAGAAGCCGTATATCGCCGCCAGCTCCGAGAACCGAGCGGCGGCCGCGAGCTCGAAGGCGAGGTCCCGGACGGCCCCGCATTCCGACTGGAAGTATATGGTCGCCGACGGCTCGAGCCCCAGGGCGATGATGCTGAGGATGTACTCCTCGATCCCCATCTCCCTACACCGCTGCCAGCTGATCCCCCGGACCGAGTGGGCCTCCATGTCGGCGATGGCGACGAAGGCGTCCCCCCCGTGCTTCTGGTGCCAGATGATCTCCTCCATCACCATCTTGCCGCCGAGATGGACCCTCCCGCTGGGCATGAACCCGCTCATCACGGCGAAGGGGCTCTTCTTCTTCATCGCCTCGACGACCCTATGATAATCGCGGTGACCAAATATTATATGCCTCTTCATATATGGATGGGGGTCATGGATCTGGGGCAGGAGATCCTCGAAGCTCGATATCCCGAACTCCTCGAAGAGCTTCGAGTAGTCGTCTATCGAGACTGCGCCCCAGGGGTCCAGCTTCGTTGCCATAAGTCCAGGCGATGCAGAATATGGTATATTTACCTTCTCGTCGTCCTCAGAAGGCCGTCGGTCGGGAGGAGGGTCCCAGCTAAAATTATTTAAATAAGGAAGTCGATGATACTTTCGATGGACCTAGACTCCTTCCCCTGCGATCTCGTGACCTGGAATGAGTTCTACGACCTTGCCCGGACTTTATCCAGGATCGTCAAGGCTTCAGGGTGGCGCCCCGACCTGGTGGTGGCGATAGGCCGGGGAGGCTACGTCCCGGCCCGGGTCGTCTGCGACTTTCTGGTCCACGACCTCCTCACCAGCATCAAGGTCGAGCACTGGGGGATTGCGGCCCAGAGGAGGGAAAGGGCATCGGTCCGTTTCCCCCTGGCGACCGCAGCCTCCGGCCAGAGGGTCCTCGTCGTCGACGACGTCACCGACACCGGGGAGACCCTGGCGGCGGCGACGGGGTACTTGAAGAGCCTGGGGGCCGGGGAGGTGAGGACCGCGGTCCTCCAGCACAAGGCCAGCTCAACGATCGAGCCGGACTACTACGCCGAGAGGATCGATCTATGGAGGTGGATCATATACCCCTGGGCGGCCCACGAGGACCTGGTGGGTTTCACCGGAAGGGTCCTCTCCGGGGCAGGTCGCCCCCTCTCGAAAGGGGATATCATCGCAGAATTGAAGAGGAGGTTTGAGATCGATCTGGATCAGGTGGAGATGGCCGAGGTCCTGGAGGACCTCGTCTCCCTGGGGATGGCCATCAGGTCTGGATCGGTTTATACCGCCACAAGATGCTGATTAGATTGGGGATTTGGATAAACAAAAATAACCTATTTATATGAGAATGATTTTGTAACCAGAAAAATAGCTGTGGTATTTATGAGACAATTTTCGGTCAAAGTCTTGGACGACGACGACCGGGAGTTCGTCGAGGTCCTCCGGGACCTGGGCATCCCCCGGAACGTCGCCAGCATGATCACCTACCTCGCCAACGTCCAGGAGGCTACCTCCCGGGAGATCGAGATCGGATCCAACCTCCGCCAGCCCGAGGTAAGCATCGCCATGAGGGCCCTTCGGAACAACGGCTGGGTCGAGGAGCGGGAGGTCAAGAAGGACGGGAAGGGGAGGCCGATGAAGGTCTACCGGCTGATAAAATCTCTTGAGGAGATCATAACCCACTTCGAAGAGGAGAAGAGGCTGGAGTCTACGCGGGTTATGGAAGACATCGGCCGGCTGAAGGATCTGAGCGGAAGGCTCAGCAGCATCTGAAAATCTCCTCATCCAGAGGAGACGACCCGGACGATCTCCAGGTCTTTGGCCTCCACCAGATCGTCGGCGGGAACGGGGTGGCCCTCCAACAGCGCCACCACCGTCTCGGGGTTTATATTCAGAAGCATGAAGAGCTGGTCGTAGGTCAGGTCCCTATCGAGATCGACGGTCCTCTCGGTGACGAGGCCGTCGGCGCGGATCCGGATCTTGAGGGCTCTCACTCCTCCTTCTCACCGCCTGGGCCCACGAGATCGTCGAGGTTCTCCTCTATCAGCTTCTTCTCCAGGTTCTCCGTCTTCTTGTCGCCCTTCCTCTCTACGTCCCTTTTCTTGAACTTGGGCACCAGCATCACCCCTCCGTCCTTTCGATCTCGGGCGGTATTAACCTTTCGTCACCCTAGCCTCCGCCCTAGGAGAGCCCACTGGTCGTAGATCCCCAGGTCGTCGGGGTTCGCCGCCACCTCGGCGGCCCATCCGACGGACCCGAGGGCTTCGGCGACGATCCGGGCCTCCCTCTCGGTGTAGGTGGTGTAGATCACCATCTTCTCCGCGAGCTTCGACGAGCTGACGAGAACCTCCCTCCAGAGGGGCCAGTTGACGTCGTCGATCAGCCCCACCATGAACCCCACCACCACATCGAACCGCCGGGGAGGGAAGAACCGGTCCAGGAGCCGGGCGTCCAGGACCATCGCCCTATCGGAGTCGAGGTGGCCCGCCTTCAGGGCCATGCAGATCTCGCAGCTGTCCAGGTCCTCGGTCCAGGGCCGGAACCCGAGCCTCTTCAGGGCTTGGGTCCCCATCCCGCTCCCGCAGCAGACCTCCAGAATCTCGCTTCCGGAGGGGAGGAGGGGCCGCAGGAACCTCTCCAGGCCCTCGATCCTCTCGGGGACGAAGAGGGGGGGGCTGGCCACGGGGCAGGCGTCGCAGAAGAGCTCACTTCTGAGGTAGATGGCGAGGGCCTCCACCACCCCCTCCAAAAACTTCTCTTCCTCCACCCGGACGACTTTGCTCGCTCCGTCCTGGAGGAGGCCGTCCAGGGCCCGGGAGCCGGAGTAGCGGTCCGTGAGGAGGAGCCAGGTATCGGCGGGCTCCGTCAGCCTCAGGGCGACCCCGAGCCGATGGGCGCCGCCCCCCTCCTCCACCACCTCGATCAGGTCTTCGACTTTCAGCCCCGACCGGAGGATCTCCGAAGTGACCGGGAGGCTAATCAGGTCGGCCAGGGACTCTTCGGCGAGGAAGACCCCCTCCCCGCCGTCGATCTTCAGCATCTCGTGGAGCAGCACGATCAGAAGATCCCCGCCCTGGGGATATCAAGGTTTCTTCGGGGAAACGGCTATATGGTCTCCTGGCGATTCGTCTGTGGTTGAAGCTATTGGACGTTCCAGGGGTGGGCTCGAAGCTTTCGGAGCGGCTCATCACCCGCTACGGAGACGAAGAGGCAGCCCTCGAGGCCCTCCTGAGGGGGGACGTGGCGGGGCTCATCGAGATGAGGGGGATGAGCGAGCGGCAGGCGACGGCCCTCGTCCAGCGGGCGCGGGGGGCGAGCTACGGCGTATCCCCCGCCGCCTTCCTCGCCACGGAGGAGGCGGCGAGGATCTACTCATCCCTGATGGAGCTCCTGGTGGAGGAGGCCCATACCGACCGCGCGAGGCAGAGGCTCTTGACTTTATTTCCCTCCTCCAGCCGGGAGATGATCGAGGAGAACAGAAGGCTGGCGGAGGAGGCGGTGGCCACGGCAAAGAGGCTCCAAAATACCGGCATCGCCGATCATCTATCTCGGTTGAGGCCGCTGCGGAGGGGCGCGGGGCCTCGGGTCCGGAGTCGGGCGGTGGCGACCGACTCGGCCACCACCTTCCGGGCCCTGAAGGACCGGGGGATCGATAGAACCGTCGACCTCCACCTCGTCGAGACCGCCAGGGACCTCCGGGACCTGGCCCAGGGCTACGACCTCGTGACCCTCCTCGGCCGGAGCATCGACAGCCTATCCCTCCCCGAGGTCGAGGAGGCGGTGGGGGAGGAGGAGTGGTACCTCATCCCGGAGCGGGTCCTCCACCTCTACCAGGAGAACGAGACGACGATCGATGCCCTCCTCAAGGCCGCAGAGATCCTGGAGGGGGCGGAGGTGGCCAGGTTCGAGGGGTTGGAGGGGCTTTCTCTCTCCATGACGAAGCTGGCGGAGGGGGGAGACCCCGAGGTCCAGAGGCTCGAAAGGCTGATGGCGGAGGTGGAGGGGAGGGCGGAGGAGGCGGTGGCCTGGGCGAACCGCGAGCTGAAGATGAGGATGGAGAGCTGTTCGGTCACCCTCGCCGGGGACGACCTCCTCCTCGCCCTGGGGAAGGGGGCGGACCTCCGGGACGTCTTCCGATCCCGGATGGGGGAGACCTTCGCCGCCGTCCTGAGGTCTGCCCGGGAACGGGCATCCTCCGGCCTCCACCTGAAGGGCTCCGAGGGGGCGAGGCTCGAGGAGTTGATCTCCCCGGAGGTCCGCTACCCCCTGGAGGTGGACAGGGCGGCCCTCGCAGGTTTCGTCCAGGAGCTGCGGAAGAGGGCGGAGGCGAGGAGGCTCAAGGCCCGTCGGGAGGTGGCAAAGGAGCTATCGGGGATGTGGGAGCTGGTCGAGGCCCTCCACGAACGCCTCCTGGACTTCGACTTCATCTTTTCCCTCGGCTCCTTCGCCTTATCCCGGGGCCTGGCGATGCCCGCCTTCGTGGAGGAACCCTGTATAGGCTTTTTGGAGGGAAGGAGCCTCTTTCTGAAGGACCCGGAGCCTGTCAGCTACTCCGTCGGCCCGACGGGGCTTGCCGGGGGCGGGGAGACGACGGCGATATTGAGCGGGGTCAACTCCGGGGGCAAGACCGCCCTCCTGGAGCTGGTGGCCCAGGTGGCGGTCCTGGCCCACATGGGCCTCCCCGTCCCGGCGAGGTCCTGCAGGCTATCCCTCTTCGAGAGCCTCTACCACTTCGGCAAGAGCAGGGGAACCCTGGGGGCGGGGGCCTTCGAGGCGACGATCCGGAAGTTCTCCGCCCTCGCCGGGGAAGGGAGGAAGCTCCTCCTGGCGGATGAGCTGGAGGCGATGACGGAGCCGGGGGCCTCGGCGAGGATCATAGCCTCCCTCCTCGACGAGCTCTCCCGGGGAGGCTCGGTCGCCATCTTCGTCAGCCATTTAGCCGAGGAGGTGGCGAGGTTTGCGGAGACCGCCGTCAGGATCGACGGGATCGAGGCCCGGGGGCTCGACGAGGAGTACCGGCTGATCGTCGATAGAAGCCCCCGCTACCGCCACCTGGCAAAGAGCACCCCGGAGCTGATCCTCGAGAGGCTCGCCAGAACTGCCGAGGGCGGAGAATCTGAGTTCTATGGGAGGCTCTTATCGAAGTTCCGCTGAAGTTTTATACTTGCAGGTCTATTTATATCTCATGGGACCCCCTTACCACCTGGAGATCTGGCATATCGCCGTCATCTGCCTCTTGATGCTCCCCGCCTTCTTCATCGCCAACTACCTCCTGGTGAAGAAGATGGTCCAGGAGAGGAGGATCCGGGAGGATAGGGTGGAGAGGTTCGTCGCCGCCAGCGTCTCCCGGGATATGAGCCCGGAGAATAGGTCCAGGAAGAGGCCGAGGAGACGGCTCTGATATCTTCCGCCTCCGGCGGCTCGGCCAAGGGCGCGAGGAGCGGGGCGGCGGCATCCTCCGTGCGGACCGGAGATTGAGATGCCCTCTTTTAGAGGAGGATGGGAGGCGTAACCAGGACGCAAATGGCTGGTAGTCCCGGATATATAAAATTTATATATAAATATATATCTATCTTATGGCGGATCGAATATTATGGGAAACCTCTTTATAGTATAAACAAGGGAGTTATCGTCGGGGTGTGTACTCGAATGAGCGATAAGACGGAGCAGTTGAAAGAGCTGTTCTTGAAGATCTCAAGCAGCACCAAAGTGGTCGAGAAGCAGGCCACGCTACACGGCGATCTAAAGGGGAGCGAAGAGATCGAAAGCAGGCTTCAGGTGGTGGTATCCGATATGGCCCAGCGATACAACATCCAGACCAAGCTCACCCCCCAGCAGCTGGCCACCGTGGTGAGGCTATTTTATAAAGGACTCAGCGACACCGAGATCGCCGAACAGCTGGGAGATCGAGCCCTCAACAAGACCGTCAGTCGCGCCAGGATCAAGCTCCATCTCTTCCGGGAATCCGACCTGAAGCCCCCCTTCGAGAAGCAGGAGTTTCTGAGGCTCTCCGCAGCCGGTCACTCGGTGAAGGAGATGAGCGAGAGGCTGGGGGTCGCCCCCTCCACCATCAGCGAGTACAAGAACATCTTCGAGTGCCAGGCGGCGGCCGAGAGGGACGGATTCACCAAGCGGTTTGAGGATATCATCTCAGACCAGGACGTCTCCGAGAGGATGGTCACCCACATCTCCAAGGACGGGCTCCAGGACACCATGGATACGGATTACGAGACCGCAGAGGCTTGAATAGGGGGAGCCTTTTCAGAGGTCCCCCCACCCATGAAGCTCAGATCCTGGTGGCCTCGTAGGGTCCCGATAGCTCCAATCGGTCGCTGTCGCGATAGTAGAACTCTCCCCGGATCGTCCGATCGTCCACCACCCGCCCGTCCGTAAAGGAGATCGTCGTCAGTGGATCCTCCCCGTCGGAGCCCTTTATGGCCAGGTAGAACGCCTTGATAGCGCCACCTTCGATCGTCCCAAAGACGATCCCGCCGTACCCGTCACCGGACGGGGTGATCTCCACCGAATATGATCCGATTATGCTCTCTCCGATCTGCTGGATCTCCGCGGTCATCACCTCTTCGACCTCGCCGAAGTTGTACGTGGACTGCCATCGTCCGGTTACGTCGACGTCGCCGAAGGCGATGCAAGGGGTGAGGAGAATCGCCAATGTAAGCAAGAGCCTTCTCATATTGATCACTTCCTTAATCTGTCCATCTATGCTACGTGTTAGCTACTATAATATTTATCCTCTTTGGGTACGTAGGATATTTTATATCAACGGCGGCCGCCCATGTCAAATAATTATTAAAATATTAATAATTAATTCACATCACAGCACGGCAGGCCAGAAATAGAATCCTATATTAAAAATATAATAATTTTAATCTGAATAAGTTGTATAAGATACTGAAGAACATCCACTCACCGTCAGCGAATAGATCCAGGATCAGGGGGTTACGCCTCTTCTTGAAATATATAATGCAAAAGTATCCGTATAGAATCATTGCCATTAACAGTGATCTGATGGGCTGATTTATGAAAGCCAATATGGCCGTAAGTCCGCTGTTTATAACTAGAAGTAACATTGTGGTCCTCGAAGTGTTAAGAAGGCTGGGGATCGTCTTTACCCCCGCAACTCTGTCGCCTTCGACATCTCTTATGTCATATAATATTGTGTTTATGAAAACTTTCACCAGCATAAAATATAGGACCAAGAGGATCGTAGCCATCGGCACGTTGGATATCTCCACAGAAGGAAGTAGCGTGCAGACCAGGGCCCAAGATATCGCAACAATTACGTTCTTCATAACAGGTATATCCTTCAACCTTGGAATCCCAGGAAGCAACTTTGAGCCATACAGAAGATTTGCCAGTATGGGTACGAAAACTATCGGGACGGCCAGGGGTGCGGCGAAAAATACCAGTGGGATTGATAGCAGATACGATCCCAACGCAGTTATAAGGATAAATTGTTTTCTGCCATAAATAAAATTTATCCTTTCGGGCACGTTAATGGAGTCTTCTGCCATATCTGTGAGCTTGTTTAGGCTATAGGTGCTAAAAGTAATTAAAAACACTGCCATGCATATCAGAGGGTTCGGAGTCGCTCCGAGGAGGATGTAGCCCATGAATGTTTGGAAGAAACCCGTAGCACCAACGAAGATCGAGCTTACTGTCAAGAAGGTAAATACATCCCTTGACCGCACCCTGACGCTATTTATAATTTCTATGGCCGTAGAAAAAAATGATAAAATGGAATAGGACATACCATTCGCCGCCATATTAGGCTATACCATTCTATCGGATTTCAGCATTACCCTCAGGATGATTAAGGGATCCAGCTTACCGAAAATTAAATAAATATACAATATAACATAATATAATTTCCTTTGACCCGTTATTGATATTCCTCGTCGGTATATTCAGGAAAGTTCGGTACGCCAGCCCGGGAGATCTATTCATATGATTAAGATTAATTTTATATTGTAACGCCTTTCGGGGAGTATCCGCCATCTAGAAGGTCGGGATCCGAGAGGGCAGATCCGTCGCTGGGATCTTTACCAGAAGGTCAACACCGAATATCTCCAGATCAAAAAATAACTAGACATTTTCTACTAAGCGGGATTTATTACGATAGTAGTCAAATAGCTCTCTGCCCCATTTGACCGCAGATTCTCCTATGCATATAAGATCGCAACTTAGGTCATAAGTGCCATCAGATCTATAAGCCCCGAAATCTAGGATCTTTTCTGTAACTGTAAACGCAAGAGTAACGTATTCCTGAATCTCATAAAGTTTAAAATTACTCTTTTTCATAAGATCTTTTATCAAATATTCATGGTCTCTGAAAATTACTTCTAATATCTCAGATGTCACAATCAGCTCTATCTCTGCATTATTGCGAACACAGTGGGCAATCACTTCAGCATACCCTGGGACAATTATCGGCGAAACACCCTGGATTCGATTAGATTTTTTCAGCTCGGCAATAAAATAATCCACAGTTTTTAAGAGTTCTGAAGAATCGGCTTCGATGATCTCTGACTTATACAGCCTGCCCATCTTCACTAGAAGTTCATCGGGTATTCCACTAATGTCATGATTCACCCAGAAATCGCTATATTTTTCCATAACCAGGACGAAGTCGATTATCTCGGAGAGCATGGAGGCCTGCATCCTTCCTAGGTTCGTCAGTCCATACCCCTTCTCGGCCCTGGTCACCAGCTTCGACTTGATCATCTCCTTGATGGCGTGGAGGATCGTGGTATTTCTGATCCCCATCTCCTCCTCCAGATCGCTGGTGCTCTTGTTTCCCTCTTTAAGGAGGAGAAGGATCTCTGTTCTGACCTTGGAGCGCGTGAAGGACTTCAGGGACTCTTCCGCCATCTCGTACCTATCGGATGATCTGGCCATATTCCGCCTTCTAACCCCTCGGGGATTGCACTATATTCATCGCATAATGGCGCCCTTACGGCAAATGCCTCTTCGCGCCGATCTCCTCTCCTCATCCTCCCAGAAAAATGGGCGTCAATCTGGAGATCATGGCATTCAGAGATGAGAACGTCTGATAGTACAAATATCTATCGATCTTTCGGCGGTTAAATTTATACTGTCATCTCCGGGGACCTCAGTGGTGAGCTTTGGAGATATCGGAATAATCTCGCAGAAAATCTCCGATCGCATCGGGGTGATCACCCGGGATCCCAAATAATCGCTGTCAATTGATCGGCGCCGATGGGGGCTTGATAAAATAAAAATTTTCACCCTACTCCTGAGGCTGGAGGGCCGGAGAACCGATGCCGTCCTCCTCGAGGTCGGTGGCTAGGGGCCTCCAGCTAGCGATGTATCTATTTCGCAAGCATCGCCCCCGGAGAAAAAGGTTGGTGCGGCTGCCGGGAATCGAACCCGGGCTACAAGCTTGGGAAGCTCATGTCCTAACCCCTGGACCACAGCCGCTCGTTCCCCCTTAAGGGGGCCATCTCTCATAAAGGTTATGCTTTGGGGTGGTTGGAGACGATCTCCTCGAAGGCTGAGAGGACCGTCTCCAGCTCCTCCCGGGATAATTGGTAGGAGCTCAGCTTGAACTGTCGGGTGAGGCCGGGCTTTATGCCGAAGATCTTCCTATTCTTCAGCTCCCGATATAGGAAGTACCGCCCCTTCTTCGCCGTCTTGGAGATCTCGTAGAGGATCTCGCTCTTGAAGAACATGAGGTCGTGGCCGTGGGGCCGGTCCCCCTGGAGGTCCATGCCCAGCCTCTCCATCTCGCCGGCAAACCAGCGGGCCTTCTCCACCTCCTCGTCCCACCTCCTCGTCCTCTCGACGACGGCAGGGAAGCTCGCCATCATCGTCAGAATCCCTGCGCCGCGGAGGGTGCAGCCGAGCATCTCGAGCTCCTTCTTGGGGACGAGCTTCGACCTCCGGAATATCCTCGTCGCGAGCTCCTCGGTGGCGCCGATGATCCCAATCGGTCCGGAGGAGGCCATCGACTTGTGGCCGCTCCCGACGATGACGTCGGCGCCCAGGCTCTTCGCGGAGACCGGCATCCTCCCCACGGAGTAGGCGCCGTTCACCGCCAGAGGGAGGCCCGCGTCGGTGCAGATCTCCGAGACCGCCTTGGGGTCCACCAGGTTTCCGTAGTTTCCGTCGGGGTAGGTGAGGACCGCCATCCCGACCCTCTCCCCGCGGCCCCTCGCCCGCGAGATCGCCTCCTGGTAGCCCCCGGGGTCGACCCGGTACCCCGGCCCCTCGCCGGCGGGGACGAGCTCCACCTTCAGCCCCGCCAGCTCCGCGGCGAGGAGGGTGGTGTAGTGGGCGTTGCCGTCGGCGATTACCGTCTCCCCCCCCTGGCAGAGGGCGTGCATCGCCGCGAAGATCCCCTCCCTCGCCCCGTGGCTTATCCTCACCTCGTCGACCTCGAGGAACTGAGGAAGGGCCTCGCGGACGAACTCCTTTATCGGGGGGGTTTGGATCTCCTCCAGGGACCCGGTACAATAGTCGCAGACGGAGTAGCCGTCGGCCCACTCCAGGATTGCCTCTCTCGCCTCGGGGGTGAGGATCCCCCCTCGCTGGAGGGGGTCGATGTTTATCGCCCCAGCCGTCCCCCTCTTCAGGCATTTGAAATGATCGAGATTGTCCAGCATTCCTTATGGAGTTGGTAGATCCTGCGGTATAACCCTTCCCCTGAGCCGGATCTTCGAACCGTCGACGAGGGCAGATCCGAGGCACCACCAAAGAAAGGGTGATATATCTTCCCCGAGGACCCCCCTTAGATGTCAAGAGTCATCGGCCACCGGGGCGCGAGGTCCATCGCCCCCGAGAACACCCTCGCCTCCATCCGCGCGGCCGGAGGGTGTGGCGCCGATCTCGTGGAGGTGGACGTCCGCCTCACGAAGGACGGCTTTCTGGTGGTGATCCACGACGCCTCCGTCGACAGGACCACCGACGGCTCGGGGAAGGTGGAGGAGATGGCCCTGGAGGAGATCAGGGCCCTCGACGCCGGCCAGGGGGAGAGAGTTCCGACCCTCGCGGAGGCTGTCCGCCTCGCCGAGGATCTGGACCTCGGGATCGTCGTCGAGATGAAGGAGGAGGGGCTGGAGGATCTCGTCGTCCGGGAGCTGGAGGGGAGGAGGGCGATCGTCACCTCCTTCTTCCACGGATCGGTCCGGGAGGTGAAGGAGCTCGGGGGGCTCAAGACCGGGATCATCATATCTTCCCTCCCCATAGACCCCGTAGACCTCGCCCTATCGGCGAAGGCCGACTCGATCTTTCCCCGGTTGACAAACCCCAACCTCTTCATCGCGGCCCGGAGGGCGGGGGTCGAGGTATACCCCTGGACGATAAACGACCCGGACGAGGTCCGCTGGCTGAACCGGCTTGGGGCCGCCGGGATCGTCACCGACGATCCCTGTGGGGTCCGGGAGGCGGCCGACGACCCGGTCACGAACGTCAGAGCCGGCGAGTGCCAGTATTATCCCTGCCACCATTTCGAGGGGCAGGACTGCACCTTCTGCTTCTGCCCCCTCTACCCCTGCAAAGACCCCGAGCTGGGAAGGTTCATCAGGTCGAGGCGGGGAAAGAGGCTCTGGAGCTGCGTCGACTGCACCCTGGTCCACAGGCCTTCCGTGGCCCGATACCTTTCAGACCACCCCGCCGCCACGACCGAAGAGCTGAAGAGGGTCGATAGAGCTGGTGGCGACTGAAATAGATATCATGGGACCCTGCCGGGAGGAAGGGGCCCCCATCAGCCGTAAGTCGGAGGGTCTGGGTCCAGCGACGGAAAGATTTATGCACGACCGGTGTATAAGGGCCGGATTATGAGAACGAATCTAGCATTGCTGATCGCAGCTCTTGCCCTCCTGCAGGTCTGGTCTGCTATTGGGCAGGATCTCACCCTCAGTTCGCCGGTGGAGGCCCCTGCGGCCCTCACCGACTTCCTGAACGAAACGCCAAATGCCACCGTAAACGACACCTCCAACGGAACCGCGAACCAGTCAATAGTCGATACCAACCTTTCGACCACGGCTACCCAGGGCGCTTTCCTCGACCTGCCTGTCAACGAGAGCCAGATCGACACCAACATGACGACTACGGCCAGCCAGCAGGCCTTCCTCGACCAGCCCGTAAACCAGAGCAAGATCGACATCCAGCCTTCCTGGACGAGCAGCATATACGCCTTCCTGATGGATGAGCCGATGGACGAGCCCGTCTCTATCTACAAGAGGGGCCAGCTGATGAGCGACGAGCCCTCATCAGAAACGCCGGATAGTCCCTACAAGAGGGGCCAGATGATGGGGGACTTCGATTAAACTTCCTGGGGTAACCCCCCTTTAAAATTTGCTATTTAGAGGGTATGGATCGCGAGGCTGACTAATCGCTCGCAAGTTTCAGTCCCATATCGACTCCAAGTGTAGCCGCTCTCTTCTTAGGACCCCGACCTTGTCCTTCGTCGACAGGGTCGCGGGAAATTTCTTGTCGTCCAGCTCCAGGGTGAGGGGTCCACTGTATCCAGAGTCCCGGAGGGCCTTCAGGATCGGGTCGACGGATCCAGAGCTCACAGGAAGGTGTCGGACTCCGTCGATGGTCGCGCTGACGTGGACGTCCAGGATCCGATCCCCCAGGGCCTCGACGAAGGCCAAGGCCCGGGATGGAGGGGGGGTCGCGTGGGAGATGTCCAGGGTCATCCCCAGGCGGGGGTGCTCGTCCAAGAATCGGCCCATCTCATCGGGCTCGGAGCAGAGGTTCCAGGGGGCTGGCTCCAGGTTCTCCAGA
>Ga0334885_1003234_pt1 | contig 15447 bp, 14 predicted proteins | sample GraSluR1_MG_8_FD_207233 | JGI IMG/M metagenome (GOLD analysis project Ga0334885, IMG submission 207233) | Sludge microbial communities from methane-producing bioreactor in Wageningen University, Netherlands - Granular Sludge_31_05-R1 | ecosystem: Engineered > Bioreactor > Anaerobic >...
CGGCCTTTTCCCTGTAGTACTTCTCCGCGGAGGCCTCCATGGCCATGGCGGCGGAAATGGCGGCGGCCTCGTATCCCGCGGCGCTTATCTCATTTCTGACTTTGTCGGTGATGATGCTCCCCGCGATCTCCGAAACTTCTCCCAGCGTGGTAACCGCGGCCAGGGTGCCGTTGCCGACCAGTGAAGAGTAATGCATGGCAAGAGCCTCCTCGTGCCGGGTCTCCTCCTCGGCCATGGATGAGAATACCTCCCTCACCCCCGGGCTTGCGGTGGAAGCCGCCACACTTGAATAGAAAGCCCTGCCCCGTCTTTCCAGCAGGATGGCTCCCTTTATTGCTTCGATTGCTCTGGCGCTCATGTTGATCTCCCTTCCTTTGCGGTTATTCTCGCGGTGTAGTGAACCGGGTCGCCCCAGTCATCCACCGCCACAACCCTTCCGGCGAGTTCGACCCTTCTTCTCAGGCAGTGAAGGCAGTCCTCCTTCTGCTCGTCGGTGCAGGGTTTGCCCTCGTATAGAAGATAGCTCTTCCTGTATTCTCCGGGAGTGAGGGAAGGCATCAGGATGTTCGCGCCGTAGGTGAGCCCCTGCTCCCTTCCGGTGGGGTCCAAGGCCTGAAGGGCGGTGGTGGCCGCTATGTTGGTGTTCACCGTTAGAAGCCTGGTCAGGGCTATCATTAGCAAAGACAGCCTCATCCTCTCCCCGGCGGGGAGTATTGCCTCTTTGCCCATGGGCGTGTCTCTGTGGGGAATGAACGGGCCCATGCCGAACATGTCGAAGTCGTGCCGGGAGTAGAACAGCAGGTCTTCCGCCAGCATCCCGGTGGTCTGGCCGGGCAGGCCGATCATTACCCCGGTACCCACGGCAAAACCTTCTTCCTTCAATACGCGCAGGCACTCCAACCGGCTTTCCAGAGTCTGCTCTCCGGGATGGATTCTCCTGAACAACCCCGGGTTGGTTGTTTCAATACGGAGCAGGTATCGGTGGGCTCCCGCTTCCCTGAACCGCCGGAACGAGGTTCGGGTTTGCTCTCCCACGCAAAGGGTTATGCCCAGTCCGCCGGGAAGCTTTTCGGAAACCGTTTCCCTTTTTATGCGCCGCACCGCTTCCTCCACGAAACTCACGAAATTCTCGTCGCTGCGCTCGCCGGACTGGAGAACAACCGATCCGTAGCCAGCTTCGGCGCACCATTTCGCCGCGTCGATTATCTGTTCGTGGCTGGCGGTGTACCGTTTCTGACTGGTGTTGTCTCGGCGGATGCCGCAATACAGGCAGTTCAGGGTGCAGATGTTGGAAAACTCGATGAGACCCCGGTAGTGAACCCTGTTCCCCAGAGTGGCCAGTGTGAGTTCCTCCGCCCGGCGCCTGACCGCCTCAATGGCCTCCGGACTCCGGGTTTCCAGAATCTCGGTGAGCTGTTCCTTCGAGTACCGGCTCATTGCATCCCCCGAAAGACGGACAAGGCGTCGGGAAACGGGCCCAGCGCCCTTTCAAAAATGCCCAGGCTGTAAGCGATGGTCAGCCCGTAGTTGGTGAAGGGAACCCCGGCGTCGGCCGCCTTCTGTATTCTCGCGAGTATGGCCCTGCGGTTGAACATGCAGCCGCCGCAGTGAATCACAAGGCGGTACTCCCGCAGGTCATCGGGGAAATCCGTACCCCGGTGAAAAGTGAAATCAAGTTTCCCCCCCACGAACTGGGTGAGCCAGCGGGGTATCTTTACCGTGCCAATGTCTTCCCCGATGGGGTGGTGGGTGCACGCCTCCGCCACCAGAACCCTGTCTCCGGGATGAAGGTCTTCTATGGTCATCGCCCCCCTGACCATGGAGGCCAGGTCACCCTGAAACCTTGCGAACAGAATCGAGAACGATGTGAGGGGAATGTCCGCCGGGGTGTCGCCTGCCACCTTCAGAAACGCCTGACTGTCTGTGACCACCAGGGCGGGTTTCTCCCGAAGGTTTCCCAGAGCCCTTCCAAGCTCCCGCTCCTTTACCACCAGGGCCATGGAATCGTTGTCCAGCAGGTCCCTGATTGTCTGAACCTGGGGCAGAATCAGCCTTCCCTTCGGCGCCTCCTTGTCAATGGGCACCACCAGCACCACGGTGCCGCCCGGTGGCACCAGATCCGACACTATGCCGGGAGCGTTGATGAAGTCCTCGGGCGCGGACCGGATCAGGGCTTCCCTGAGTTCGCCCAATCCCTCGCCGGTCAAAGCCGAAACCGATACCCAGGTGAGGTTCTTCTCGTCCATGATCCGCCCGAAGGATTCGCCGGGCGGGTTGTCATCCGCCTTGTTCCTGACCACCACCACAGGAATCCCCTTCTTCCGAAAACCCTCAGCCAGCTCCTCCTCGTGAGGCCCCCAAAGGTCACGGTCCGTGACTATGATCGCAAGATCCGTCCTTTCCTGAACCTTTCTCGTGCGCCTCACCCTCTGGGCTCCAAGCTCGCCTGGGTCATCCAGCCCGGCGGTATCCGTGAAAAGAACCGGCCCAAGGGGAAGAAGCTCCATGGCCTTCTTCACCGGGTCAGTGGTGGTTCCCGGTGTTTGGGAGACTATGGAAACCCCATGACCGGCCAGGGCGTTGATAATGCTGGACTTGCCGGCGTTCCGCCGGCCGAAGACGCTGATGTGAAGCCTGAGGGACTGGGGGGTTTTCACGGCTTCCTCCCTGGAACGCCCAGGCGGGTCACCGCTTCCGGGCTTGTAAGATGGTCGTACTCACTTTCGGTGATACCGGATTCCACCGCGGCCTGGCGGATGGATATGCCTTCCTTCATGGCTCTCTCCGCGATCTCCTGCGCCAGGGTGTATCCCGTGCGCTGGATCAGAGCGGTGACCGCGGCGGTTGAAGCGGTGGCGTGTCTTTCCAGTGTCAGGGGGTTCGCAGTGATACCGGGAACGCAATGGGTCGCCAGCTTTTCCCCGGCTTCGGCAAGCATCCTCTGGCTCTCCAGCAGGGTATGGGCGATCAGCGGCATGAAGGGGTTCAGTTCAAGGTTTCCCAGGGCGCAGGCGTGACACAGCGCCGAATGGTTTCCCATGGCCATCAGCCCCGCCTGAACCGCGGCCTCGGGTATCACAGGGTTCACCTTCCCGGGCATTATTGAGCTTCCGGCCTGCAGAGCAGGCAGACTGATCTCTCCCAGACCCGCGTCGGGGCCGGAAGAAAGCAGGCGGAGGTCGCAGGAAATCTTCACCAGATCAGCCCCGCAAACCGACAGCATTCCCGAAACTTCCGCGAAGGCATCGGTGTTCTGGGTGGCCTCGATGAGGTTCTCCGCCCGGGCGAAACCGATCCCGGTGCTTTTCTTCAGGTTCTCGGTGACCTGGAAGATGTACTCCCTGGGCGCGCCAAGGCCGGTGCCTATCGCGGTTCCGCCCAGGTTCACCACCCTGAGCCTCTCCTCGCATCTGCTGATCCGCCAGCGATCCCGGCTGACCGCTTCCGCCCAGGCGCCGAAGGATCTTCCCAGTGTGGTGAGCACCGCGTCGCGAAGCTGGGTTCTGCCCATTTTCACCAGGTGGCCGAACTCAACCTCCTTCTTCTGCAGGGCTTCCTGCAACGCCAGAAGGCTGTTCTCCAGTGCTCTCCCCCGGAAGATGGCGGCAACTCTCAGTGCCGTTGGAAAGGTGTCGTTGGTGGACTGGTGAAGGTTCACGTGATCCAGGGGATGGATGGCCGCTCCGCCGGGTTCCGTGGCCCTTCGGGCAAGAACCTCGTTCACATTCATGTTCAGGGATGTGCCCGCTCCGCCCTGGAGGGCGTCTACCACGATGTGGCGGTCAAGCTCCCCCCGAATCATCTCCCGGGCGGCCCGAAACAGGGGTTGCGCCACATCTTCGGGAAGATACCCCAGCGCGGCGTTCGTGAAAGCGGCGGCAAGCTTCACATGGCCGTAGGCGTGGATCAGAGCAGGGTCCACCGGCCTTCCGGCGATGCTGAAGTTTCCCAGCGCCTTTTCCGTTTCCGGGCCGTAAAGAAACCCGTCAGCAGTAGACATCCCGTGATCCCGCCTCAACCTTCCTCAGCATGGCTTCCGTTCTCTCTCTGGCCTCCGGGGTCATCCCGTTCAGGAACTCCCGCATGCACAAGAGCCCAGCTTTCCGGGTTTCCGGCCCGGCGAAGTCCAGCAGGTATTCCATAAAGGTGCTGGCGGCGTTGGGATCGCAGTGCATCCGGATATCACCGGGCCTGGCCAGATCCATGAAATCCCTTCCGGTTCTCCCCAGCCGGTAGCAGCCGGTGCAGAAACTGGGCACATAGCCCATCTCCGCCACATCCCTTATCACGTCGTCCAGGGGGCGGTGGTCGCCCAGGCTGAACTGGCTGCCGTCCTCCCCGTGCTCGCCTTCGGCGTAACCCCCGGGGTTGGTCCTGCTTCCCGCGGATATCTGGCTCACCCCCAGCGCGAAGGTCTCCCTGCGCATGTTCGGGGTTTCCCGGGTGGACATGATTATTCCGGTATAGGGTACTGAAAGCCTGAGTATGGCCACTATCTTCCTGAAATCCGTATCGCCCACGGCGTGAGGTGGATGGGCGGCAATGTCGGAGCCGGTAGCGGGTTCCAGCCTTGGCACGCTTATTGTGTGGGGTCCCACGCCGAACCTGTTTTCCAGGTGGCTTATGTGCTGCAGCAGAGCCTGCAGTTCCCAGCGCCAGGGACTGAGGCCGAAGAGAACCCCGATGCCGATGTCGTCGATTCCCGCCTCCATTGCCCTGTCGATGGCGGTTATCCGCCAGGCGTAATCACGCTTTCTACCCCCCACATGCACCCTGCTGTAAATCCCGGGATGATAGGTTTCCTGAAAGAGCTGGTACGTACCGATGCCGGTCTGCTTCAGCTGCTGAAACTCCTGGCTTTCAAGTGGGGCCACGTTCACATTGATCCTTCGAATCCCGCCGCTGGTGGTCTTCACCGCGTAAACCGCGGCGATGCTTTTGAGAATGTAGTCGAAGCCCTCCTTCGGGTAGGATTCGCCGGCCACAAGAAGAACCCTCTTGTGGCCCTGGTCCACAAGTATCTCCGTTTCCCGGACGATCTCCTCATGAGTGAGGGCTCTGCGCACGATTTCCGGGTTGGAGGCCCTGAACGCGCAGTACAGGCACTCGTTACCGCAAAGGTTGGAAACGTAAAGGGGAGCGAATATCACCAGTCTCTTTCCGTAGATCGTCTCCTTGACCTTCTTCGCGGTATCGAAAAGCTCCCGTAAAAGTTCAGGGTCGGAAATCTCCCCGAGAACCGCGGCGTCACCCGGGTTCAAACCCCGCATTTCCAGAGCCCGGGCCAGTATGTCCCGGATTCTTCCCTTTTCCGGGGTTCCTGTCTGATTCAGAATGGTTTCGATCCTTTCCGGATCGATGATTGGAATGCTGTCCGTGGTCATCTGCGTCTCCATGGGATGTGTTGCCGAGTGGAAAAAATCAACCTCATCGGAATATAGTAACAATTCTTATTAGTCATTGAAGAGGCAGCCGCCGCCATGCCGCGGCGAATATTCCGTCCACCCCCGATTCCGGAGGAAAGGACACCATCATTCCATCACTGGAAAGGGGCCGGGGAACCCCCAGGGATATTCTCAAGAACTCGGGATTCCTCTCCTCAAAACCAAGAACCTGTTCCAGGTTTTCCTCGGGCTCCATGCTGCAGGTGCTGTAGACAAGGTATCCCCCGGGAATGGTGAGACCCGCGGCGCTGTCGAGGAGCATTTTCTGAATCCCGACAAGCCGGGCCATGGTGGCGCGGGACCATCTCCAACGGGCTTCGGGCCTTCGTCTCAGCACTCCGGTGTTTGTGCAGGGGGCATCGAGAAGAACCTTGTGAAATCCGCTACTGAAGGGGGGGGTCAAACCGTCGGCGACCAGCGGGAAGACATTGCTCCACCGAAGCCTGTTTCTGTTCTCCAGCCACTTCTTCATGCGCTTCTCGGAAAGATCCAGGCTTACCGTGAACGGGCATCGCTGATGGGCGGTTTTTCCGCCGGGAGCCGCGCCCATCTCCAGGGCGGTATTTCCGGGCAGCTCCTGAAACGCCCGGGCGGCCAGCGACGCCGCCTCGTCCTGAACGAAGACTCCGGGAGGCGGCAGGGGAACACTCCGTTCAAACACACGGTAGCGATCAAGGTATGTGCCGGGCTGCCCGGGAGGAGGTTCCTCAAAGGCATAGCCGCCAAGGACAGGGGGCGCGTTGTTCCACTGGAGCAGGGACAGGGTTCTGGTTGGGCCGATGCGGTCGACCCACCTCTGAACCATTTCCTTCGGATGTGACCATCTCACATGGAGTGGCAGGCCCTCCTCCTCGCCCTCCAGGGAAAGCCTTCTGAGAACAGCGTTAATCAGGCCCCTCACGCCCCGGTCAGCGCCCAGTTTGACCGTCTCGGAAACCGCCGCGTGGGGGGGAGTACCCAGAACAAGCAGTTGAACCGCGCCGAGTCTGAGCACCATGAGGGTGCGTCTGTCCAGTTTGTGAAGGGGACGGGTGAGAAAACGGGCCAGGGCGTTGTCCAGCCTGGCCCGCCATACCGTTTCCTCCCTTTGAAGCCGGAGGGCGAAAGCGAGGTCGCTCCGGGAAAGCTCGAATTGTCCGTCTTCCCCCAGAAGGCATGAAAGAGCCTTGCTCCGGGGGCAGGTGCTAATGAATGCCGGCGAGGTTTTCAACCTTCTCGAGGTCGGGGAAAACCGCCTTCAGGTTCTTCTCAACGCTGTGCTGCAGGGTAAGAGCCGCGAAGGCACAACCGCTGCACGCGCCCTGAAGCTCGACTTTCACCACGCCACCCTCGAGGGAGACGAAGCGGATGTCACCGCCGTCGCCCTGAAGCAGGGGCCTTATCTTTTCCAGTTCAGCCTTCACGTTCTCATCGGTCAGGGGAAGTGCTTCGGGCATTCCGTTCCACTCCTTTCTCAGTTCACCTGGGCCAGTACCAGGGAAACGATGGTCATGAGTTTTATCAGGATGTTGAGGGAGGGGCCGCTGGTGTCTTTGAAGGGGTCGCCGACTGTGTCGCCTATCACCGCGGCTTCGTGGCTGCTGGAACCCTTTCCCCCCATGTGGCCCTCTTCTATGTGCTTTTTGGCATTGTCCCAGGCGCCTCCGGAGTTGCTCATGAATATCGCCAGGAGCACTCCGGTTACTATGGCTCCCGCAAGAACACCTCCCAGGGTTTCAGGCCCCTTGTCTCCGAACCCGAAATACACCGCCACAGGCACCGCCACCGCCAGAAGCCCCGGCAGAATCATCTCCGTCAGGGCTGCCCGGGTGGCGATGTTCACACACTTCTCGGTGTCGGGTTCCGCGGTGCCCTCAATCAGCCCGCTGATCTCCCTGAACTGCCTTCGCACCTCGGTTACCATCTTCATTGCGGCCCTACCCACGGAACGCAGGGTGATTGATGCGAACAGAAAGGGCAGAAGCCCCCCAACCAGAAGACCCGCAACCACATAGGGGTTGAGAATGTCAATCAGAGGAAGACCGGAAGCCTGTGCATAGGCGGAGAACAGCGCCAGCGCCGTCAGGGCGGCGCTTCCAATGGCGAAACCCTTGCCCATTGCGGCGGTTGTGTTGCCAAGGGCATCCAGTTTGTCGGTTCTGCTTCGAACCTGGTCGGGGAGGCCGGCCATGCTGGCGATTCCCCCGGCATTGTCCGCCACGGGACCGTAGGCGTCTACGGACATGGTCATGCCCACATTCATGAGCATGCCCAGAGCGGCAATCGCTATACCGTAAAGACCGGCGAAATGATGGCTTGTGATAATGGCGGCGGCGATTAGAAGCATGGGGAGCAGTGTGGATTCCATACCCACCGCAATTCCCTCAATGATGGTGGTGGCGGTGCCGGTGGAAGTGGCTTCGGCGATCTTTCGCACCGGTCTTCCGCTGGTGTAGTACTCGGTGATGAGTCCGATGGCGGTTCCAACCGCAACTCCGGTGGCCATGGCCCAGAAAACCCCGGGCCCCACTCCGAGCCGATGGATGAACAACCAGCCCAGAGCGATGCTGATTCCGGCACTGGCGAAGGTTCCGTTTCTAAGAACCGAATGGGGTGAGTTTCTTCTCAGCAACTTGACGAACAGCGCTCCCACGAGGCTTGCTCCGGTTCCCAGAGCGGCCAGTACAAGGGGAAGGCTGATCAGCGTCTGCCTGCCCAGGTGGGCCGCGTCATGACCGGCGGACCCGAACAGCCGTTCCACCCCGTCAAGCCCCATGTTCATCGCAAGAACGATGGCGGCGATGATGCATCCGACGAAGGATTCAAACAGGTCCGCTCCCATTCCCGCCACATCACCCACATTGTCACCCACATTGTCCGCAATCACCGCAGGGTTTCTGGGATCATCCTCGGGGATTCCGGCTTCGATCTTGCCCACCAGATCGGCTCCGACATCGGCGCTTTTCGTGAAGATTCCGCCACCCACCCTGGCGAACAGCGCTATGCTGCTGGCGCCCATGCCGAATCCCGCAATGCTTTGGAGGCCTACATCGATTCCGAGAAGATTCGACAGAAAAAGCCTTATGGTTTCCACATCATGGAAGAAGAGAAAGAAGAGGCTTACCCCGAGAAGGCCGAAACCAGCAACGGCGAACCCCATCACGCTTCCGGAGCTGAAGGCCGCCGCAAGGGCGTCGGACAGGCTCTTTCTTGCGGCGTTTGCGGTTCTCACATTCCCGGTGGTGGCGGCTTTCATGCCGGCGTAACCAGCCAGCATGCTCAGCATGGCTCCTGCGATAAAGGCCAGAGCGGTGGCACGGTTCACGAAGAAGAAGAGAAGCAGGGCCACCGCCGCCACAAAAAGCAGCAGAATGCGGTACTGGGTTCTCAGGTATGTCATTGCTCCGGCTCTTATGAAACCGGCGATCTTTTCCATGAGTTCATTGCCCGCAGGGTATCTTTTCAGCCTGAAGTAGACCACAGCCGCCACCGCACAGGTCACCAGGGCGACAACCGGAGCAAGGAGTGTGAAAAGGGTTCCGGATTGCATCCATACCTCCGTAGATTCGGTGTGTTCAAGTGTTCAGAAAAAGCTTCGGATTTCTAACCTATTGCCATTGCCGGGTCAAGGCGCGAAGGTTCTCTCTTGAAGGTCCGTGATCCGGGTTCCATGCCAGAGCCTTTTCAAACCAGAACACCGCATCCTCGAACTGGCCGTCCAACATTGCCAGCACACCGAGATTGTACAAAGCGTCGGTTCCGTTCAGATCAACTCCGTCGGTTCTCATGGAAGCCCTTTCCCATGCCTCCATGAACAGAACCCTGGCAGTGTTCCTGTTTCCCGCGTTGAAATGGGCCATCCCATCCTGAAAGGGCATGTTGACCCCGGAAACCGGAATCGACGCCCCGGTAATGACCGACAGCCCGATTCCAGCAGCAAGGCCCAGTGGTGCGGTCAATATGCCGAGCCTGGGTTTCCTCATAAACCTGGACACCAGAAAAAGCAGAAGGAAGGGGATGATGGGCAACCGGAACCGGGCGGTGATGAAGAAGGGCACCAGTCCCGCGGATAGGGTCAGTATCCAGAGCAAAAGCCGCCTGTCTTCAAGGGAAAGCCTTCCCGCAACCAGTGCTCCGGGCAGAAAAAGCCAGAGAAGAAGCCCGGGGAAAGCCATCGGAGGGCCGGTAACCAGAACCCGGGCCAGGGGCGAGTATCTTCCCAGATAGTACACATCGTAGTTGCACGGGATTTCCACAGGGCTGACAAGGTACATGAGCTTTCCAAAAAGCAGAGCGCCGGATTCCAGTGGTTTTGAGACGATGAAATCCAGGGTTTTCCGGGTCCAGTGGGAAGACACCGCGGAAGGCCGGGCGCCTTCCGGCAGGGGCGCGAGGCTGGCGGCCCATACGTTGTCCACATAGGGAAGGCTTTCCGACGGAACCCTTTCGCCCGGCGGGGCAAAGGCTGTTACCCCGTCTGCTCTCGGGCCGGAACCGATGTAAAAGTTGATGCCTCCCTGGCTCGATATCACGGTTCCGGGATCCCCCGCCAGGAGGTTCACAGCCCAAACCGCCGCCACAGGAATGCACCACGCTCCCCATGAGCGTGGTCTGGGGCGGAACAGATACAGGCTGACCGGGAAAAGAAGAACCGCTCCGGGTCTGGCGATGCAGGCCGCCCCGAGCAGGAACCATGGAAGAGGTGTGTCCGGCCTTCTGCCAAGCTGATGAAAGGAGGCCGTCAGAAGAAGGATGTAAAGGGGGGCGATGAGAAGAAAACCCGAGTAGAGCAGCCATGTGCCCCACAAAGCCCATATTGCCCCGATGGCGAAAGCCGCTCCGCGGGAGGTTGTGCCAAGGGCAAGCCTGTGCAGAAGCACTGATGCCAGGGCGCCGAAGATCATGGAGAGGATGGCCCCGGTGGGGAAAGCCGACCCAAAGACGGCATACCAGCCTCCCAGAAGCCATGGATAAAGCGGAGCCCGGAAGTATGGGGCGTATAAGAAAACATCCCCCTTTGAAACCTCGACGGCCCACCTGTGATGCCACTCCCCGTCCACAACGGGGTTGCTTCCCAGAGGTGAGGCCAGCACCGGAATGTTCACCGCGGCCCATGATGCCAGGAAAAGAACAAGAATGATGAAGGAGTCCCCGGCGCTCCTGGTCATCTTCGAATCAAACCGGTTGTTGAATGCCCGTGAAGCAGGGGAACGATAACCACGCTGTCAGCCAGTTCGCCTCCTGCGACTTCATCCCTGGAATAGTCTCCGCCTTTGACAATTATGTGGGGTCTGAGAGCCGCTACAAGTTCCAGGGGAGTGTCTTCGGAAAAGGGCACCACATAGTCCACATATCGAATCGAGGCCAGAACCGACGCCCTGGCTTCAAGGTTCTGAACCGGCCTGCCGGTACCTTTCAGCCTTCTCACCGAATCATCGGTGTTCACCCCGACGAAAAGCACATCCCCAAGGGCGGCGGCCCTGGAAAGAACATGCACATGACCGGGGTGAAGAATGTCAAAACAGCCGTTGGTGAAAACAATACCGCAACCGGCGCTTCTGAGCACGGCTGACCTGGCCGCGGCCTGCTCCCGGGTGAGGATTCTGCTTGGGTTACTCATCAAGACGGGCTTCCCGAAGAATGTCTTCCGGGGTGACAGCGTACACCCCGGGTTCAGCGCATACCGCTGCGGCCGCGTAGTTGGCGATCACCGCCGCCTTCAAAGCGGGCACTCCAGCGGCGGCGGCCACGCCCATCACGGCGATAACCGCGTCTCCCGCTCCGGAAACGTCGTAAACATGTCTCGCGGCGGTGGACTGTATCAGGGGTTCCTTCGCTCCCCTCAAGCTGAGAATCGATCCACCGGCACCCATGGTGAGCAGCACCGCCTCAGCGTCAAGCATTTCCATAATTCTGCGACACGCGTCGGTAATCTCGTGAATCGGCCGGTCGTCCAGCTCCGCGCCAAGCAGAGCGGAAGCTTCCCGCAGGTTGGGTTTGACCAGGCTGACTTCCCGGTAAAGCATGAAATTCCTGAACTTGGGGTCAGCCAGAACAGGAATACCCCTGTCCCGGGACTCGCGAATAATCCAGGGAATGTTGAAATCTCCGAGAAAGCCCTTGTCGTAGTCCTCGAAAACCACAGCTGTCACCCGGTTCAGCGCACGGGTGATGCTGGAGTTCTCCGGCGCGTTCCTGTCCCTCCGGCACGGGGCCACGGACTCCCTGTCAATTCTTATCAACTGGTGCCCTCTGGAGATAACCCTTGTTTTCCGTGTGGTGGGCCTTTCCGGATCGGTTGAAACGCACGAAACATCCACCCCCGCCTGTTCCAGCAGGTCGATCAGCAGGGCGCCATCCTGATCTTCCCCCACGACCCCGGCAATCATGGGTTTGCCCCCGAGGGAGAGAACATTCAAAGCCACATTCGCCGCGCCGCCCGGGGCAAACCTCTCTCCTCCGGCGTCAAGGGTCACCACCGGCACCGGAGCTTCCGGCGATATCCTGTCGACTCTGCCTTCGAGGTAATGGTCAAGCACGATGTCACCCAAAACAAGAACCCCGGCGCCCTCGAACGATTTCAACTCTTCAATGTAGATCGACAAAGGAACCCTCCCAGCGGGTTGACCACGGTTGCGCAACATTGCATAAGATACCTACATATTACTTTTGCAAGGAGGAATCATGCAAAACCAGCCGCCCCGTATCAACATCCGCGACGGAAAGGCATCCGGGGTTTACGCCAACATAGCCATAGTCAACACCTCGCAGGCAGAGTTTGTACTGGACTTCGCCAGAATCATGCCCGGGCTCCCCGCGGCGGAACTCGAATGCAGGGTCATCATGTCGCCCCATAGAATCAAAGGCCTGATAGCAGCCCTCAAGGCACAGGTAGACCTTTATGAGAAAAGGTTCGGAACACTGGAGGATGCGGGTGAAGCACCGGGAGCCATCGGTTTTCAGGTTCCTCAAACCCCTGAAGTCAAAACCGTCAAGTAGCACCGTCATCATCTGGGGCCTTTCCCTTACGATGGCGCTGGCCATCTGGGCTCTGTCCATCAGAACCGTGGACTTCAGCGTTGCGGTGCCCCTGAAGGTGAGCTACCTTACGGATGAGAGCATTGTACTGCTGGGTCATCCACCGGAGAGCGTGATGGTAACCTTCGGGTCCGACGGTTTATCAATGCTCGGTTTTCAGATCGAAGGAAAGAACCGCAAACTTGAGGTACTGGTCGATCTCCGGAGCGCGATTCCAGACAGCACCCCGGAAACCCGCCGGCTCACGCTGGACCCCTCGCTGGTGACCGGTGTCCCACCCGAGGTTCACACCTCGGGTTTCTCTCCCGCCTTCGTTGATCTGAGCCTGGACCTGGCCGCCACGAGGAGTCTGCCGGTATCGGTGGAGGGCTCAGGCATTCCCGCCCGCTATACGAATCTTCTTTTCCCGGGAGATTCCAGAGTAGCGGTAAGAGGACCGGCATCGCTGCTGAACTCGATGGACAGCCTTCCCGCCGGCCCCGTTTCATTCACTTCCCAAAGGGATCAGCAGGCGCCGCTGCAGCTTCCCGAAGGTGTCACCGCCGAAGTCGCCTTCATTACTGTCAGCCTGAAAACCCCTGTCCCCATCGTAACCGGAGTTACCAGGGCGTATTGACACTGGTCAAAGGGGGTCTGTAAATTATCGGGACCGTCGGCTCAGAGGAAAAAAAGCGGAAAACACAAACCGGGGGGTTCTCATACCATGGGATCTAGAGTTCTTGTGAGGGTCATCATTGTTCTACTCGCGGCGATTCTCATATTCCGGATCCACCAGCGGATTGAAACATACCGCGTCCCTCGGGAGACCTGCCGGGAACAGATGTATGCTCTGTCAAAGGCATGTGTGATGCACATGCTGCATAACCAGGGCATGTCCCCTCCAACCATCGACTCCTTGCTTTCATACAGCGGCCTGTCGGACAGTATGGCGGTCTGCCCCACGCTTTGGGCTCAGGGTTTCACAGACTCCACGTACAATTACGACCCCCGACTCTCTCTGGGCACCCAGTTCGCGGTATCCTGCCCCAACCATGAACGACACGGAGGGGTAATCGGAGGCCTGGTGGAGAAGGAGTTCCCCGACTCACTTTTCTACGAGGCGGACTGGATGACCACTTTCACCAGGTTCGGCTTCGCGGAGTACGCCCATCTAAGGCGCACCGATGTCTCCCGCTCCATCCTGGTAAGGGTGAGTGAAGAACAGGCTTCATACCTCTATAACAGATATCCCACAGCCCTCCGGCCTTCCCGAATCGAGAACCTCGGCATCATTGCTCACGAAGCGGTTGATCCTCTGGGCGGCGAGTACGTATTCGAGATACTGCCGGACACTGTCTTCACTTTTTGGGAGAGGCCAAGGGCCACCGGCCGCGCCCGGGGTCAGTCCATCGACATACAGACTTGGCGTTTCGTGGCTTACACCACTTCAAACCCTGACACCTCCAGGGTCGAGGTCTTCTTTCACCGCCCGCTTCGGCTTCCCAGCCGGACCGACGGCGCTCTTCCCGGCGACAGCGATCAGTTGACCATCATCCGTTACTGGGACAGAACCGAACTCGGTTCCCTGAGGGTGGAAAGACGGGAGATGGACCTGCTCGACATGCCGACCTGGGACTTCCTTATGGAGAACCGCGCAAATCTTGAAGCGGTGCCACAGGAGAACTGATCTTCCGGTTTTCTTTGACAGGGCGGGGGGAACAATTCCCTCCGCTTTGTGTATGTTATGCATGTTTCACTTCATGGCTCACTGCACACTTTTCATGCAATGCAAAAACAGCCCGGAAAGGTGACCGATAAATGAAGTATTTTGAAAAGACCGAGCAGAAGGCCGCTTCTGTTGAGAACCAGTACCTTTTCACCGTTGCGGTGTCAAAAAGAGTCAGAAGCCTCCAGGAGGGTGCGCCGGTACTTGTTGAGGGTGTGGACAACTCGATTGAACAGGCTTCTGAAGCTGCTCTGAGGGAATTCGCCGAAGACCGTCTGAACTATGAAATGGAAACCAAAGCAAAAAGGGAGAATTGAAAGCATGCTGAAAATGGCTTTAATGCCGGTTCTTGTGATACTGGCGCTTCTTGCCGTGTCTTGTGGAACACGACCTCTCGGAGAAGGAGAAGTCGCGAGGATAGGATCGCGAGTAATCACCATGGAGGAGCTGGAGAAGGAACTCCAGCGCATCCCCCCCTACCAGAGGGCCACCTTTGAAACCCTTCGGGGCCGTCATCAACTGCTCAGCCACATGATCGAACGGGAACTCCTGCTGGCGGCGGCGATCGATGAGGGACTGGAGAACGATCCGGCGGTTCTTGCCCAGGTGGCACTGGGCCGGGAAATGGTGGAGAGTGTCCGGCGAAGAGCAATGACCCAGGCTTTCTATCAAACCCATGTAATGGAATCGGTAACGGTTCCCGACTCAATGATTCTCGCCTACTACCAGGAACACCTCGACACTCGATTCACCCGTCAGGCCACCGCCTCGGTACAGCATATTCTCGTTGCTGACGCCGGTGCCATGGCAGAGGCCAGGGCGATGCTGGACCAGGGAATCCCATTCGATTCCGTTGCCGCAATGGCAAGCGAGCACGCTGTGACCAGGGGCATCGGAGGCAGAATGGGAACGGTTGAGGAAAACGGCTCCATTCCATACCTGGGCAATGACCCGGTACTTGCCGCCCGGCTGCTGGGCGCCCGGGAGGGAGAACTGGTGGGCCCCGTGGAAACCTCACTGGGAATCCATCTTTTCCTGGTTACGGAAGTAACCGCTGCGGGGCACATTCCCCTGGAAGACGCCAGAAGATCAATCGAGAGTATCCTGAAACCAGCCCTTGTCAATGAGTACTTCAAGAACACGCTGATTCCCCGGCTTCACGAGAGATACCAGGTAGAGGTGTACGACGAGCCCGGCGCGGAGATCGTGGCCCGGGTGGGTGAACTTGTCATTACCCGGGAAGACATCGAATCGGCATTCGCGGAGATTCCCTACTACCAG
>Ga0334885_1003241_pt1 | contig 15435 bp, 10 predicted proteins | sample GraSluR1_MG_8_FD_207233 | JGI IMG/M metagenome (GOLD analysis project Ga0334885, IMG submission 207233) | Sludge microbial communities from methane-producing bioreactor in Wageningen University, Netherlands - Granular Sludge_31_05-R1 | ecosystem: Engineered > Bioreactor > Anaerobic >...
CAAGACGGGAGTGGCCGAGAGGCTCAAGACGGCCAAGGACAGCGGGGCAGCCGAGGAGGCCCAAAGGGCCCAGGCCGAGGTGGAGGACCTCAACGAGCGGATCGGCGACATCGTGGATCGGCAGGAGGCCTGCACGCTCTGGAACGTGCCCAGTCAGGAGCCGTATGCCATGATCCTGGCCGGAGACACGCTGTTTTGCGGTGGCGACGGCCTGGTGGCGGCCTACAGCGCCGGTGATGGCGGCTCGCTGTGGTCGGCGGAGGTGGAGGGGCGCGCCTACGGCCTGTGTGTGGCCAATGGCGTGCTGATCGTCAGCACAGACAGGGGCGTCATCGACTGCTTCGGCCCCAGGGAGGGTTCGCAATGAACCAACGGCCTTCAACCGTCCGCCGTCCGCAGTGGCCGTTCCCGGGGTCCCGGCCTTGCGGGACGCCTCGCCCGCATGTCATCCGCCGTCCGCCGTTCGCCGTCGGGGGTGCCCTCGTGGCCTCCCTCTGCCTGGCCTTCCTGTCTCTCGCCCACTCGGCCTGCGGCGCCGAGCCCGGCCTCCTGCACGACTGGAGCTTCTCTCCGCAGCATGCGGGCGAAGGGACCGTGCGCGACCTGGTGGGCGGCGCTCACGCCTCCATCATCGGCCCGGCGGTGTTCCTGCAGCACCCGGACCGGCTGAAGCTCGATGGCGAGCAAAACCGGGTACCGGTGACCGATGACCACACGACGGTAGCACTTCCCAAGCGCGAGATGACCCTGGAGGCCTGGGCCTGCATCGATGTGCCCGGCGAGTGGGGGGGGCTTGTGAGCGCTATTCAGGACAACGGCACGTACGAGAAGGGCTGGGTGCTGGGCAATCGCAGGGGGCATTTCGCCTTCGCCCTGTCCACCGTGGGCGCCGACGACGGTGATGGGCTTGTGACCTACCTCGAGGCCTGCTCGGAGGTCCCTACCGGAGCGCTGTGCCACGTGGTAGGTGTCTACGACGGCGCGGTGATGCGCATCTATGTCAATGGAGAGATCGAGGGGACAAGCACCGTGCAGTCGGGGGACATCAACTATCCACCGAGGACCTGGCTCGAGCTAGGGGCTTACCACGACGACGACGAATTGCTCTTGCTCCGGGGCTCGTTGGCGCGGGTGCGCATCTACGACCGCGCGCTCTCGCAGGAGGACGTCCGGGACAGGTTCCGGGAGTACGAGGCACTCTTGCCCGCTCCGTACCGGTTCAGCGAGGGGCCGCGGGTGCGGCACATCGCGGTGGGGGAGGTGGAGGTGAGCTGGCGCAGTGCCGAGCCGGAGGTGACGGTGTTCTCCCACGGCCCCAGCGAGCAACTGGGCCAGACGCTCCGTGAGCCCCGGGCCATCCGAGAGCATCGCGTCCGGCTCAGTGGCCTGCCGCCGGAGCGCGACTGGTATTACACGGTGGGTGTCGAGGGCCCCGATCGGCCCCGGGTGAGCGAGCTGCTCTCGCTGGACACCTCCACCGACCTTCTGCCCCGCGTCGAGGCCGGGCGGTTGCCCTCCGCCGATGACAAACTGAGCGCCTGGTACCGCCGGGCGGCGGAGATCATCGTGGCCCGTTCCGGCGCGACACAGGGCTATTGCCTGGACCTGGGCTGCGGTGACGGCCGCCTGGCCGCCGAGATCGCGCGCCTCACCGACCTGCAGATCGTGGGTATCGAGCGCGATGCCAAGAAGGTCGCCGCGGCCCGGGAGGCCCTGAGCGCCGCGGGCCTGTACGGCGTGCGGGTGACCGTCAGACAGGGCGACCCGGCGGCCCCGCAGGTGACCCCCAGGTCGATGAACCTCGTCGTGTCCCAGCAGGCCCTGCTCGACGGGCGACTTCCCGCCGCTCCGGCGCAGGTGCTGGAGCTGCTCTGCCCCTACCGGGGCTTCGCCTGCATAGGGCAGCCGGATGGCGAGTCGCCGGGTGGCAGGCTGACTGTGGGCCGAGCGGCGCGCTGGCTGGGGGAGAGTGCGGGACCAACGTGGGAGACGGTGCGGGAGCAGGGGCTGTGGCTCACGGCCCGCGGGGGCGCGCCACCGGGAGCCGGCGACTGGCCTCATCCCTATGCCGACAGCGGCAACACGGCCTGCAGCGGCGACGAGCTCACGGCGCCGCTACGGGTGCAGTGGTTCGGCAGGCCGGGACCCAGGAACATGATCGACCGGCATCACCGGGCGCAGGGCGCCGTGGTGTGCAAAGGACGGCTCATTGTGCCGGGCAATAACCGGGTGCTGGCGGTGGATGCCGCCAATGGCACGGTGCTGTGGGATGTGGAGATCGCCGGTTCGCGGCGGGTGGGAGCCCTCCGCGACTGTGGGCACCTGGTGGCCACCGAGCAGTACGTCTACGTCGCCGCCGAGGACAAGTGCTACTCCCTGGCGGCCGAGACCGGCGAGCCCGGCCGGGTGTACCGCGTGCCCGAGGGCGCCGTGGAGGGGCCGGCGGAGTGGGGCTACGTGGCCTGCGAGGGGGAGCTGCTCATCGGCAGTGGGCAAAGGCGGGGCTCGGCGCGGACCGGCATGAGCCGTGGAACCATCGCCGATGGTACTTACTACGATGCCCGTCCGGTGGTGTGTAGCCGCGCGCTGCATGCCACCCATCGAAAGACGGGGCAGCTCCGGTGGCTCTATCGCCGCCCGGGCGGAAGCCTCATCATCAACACCGCCATCGCCCTGGGCGACGGGGCCGTCTACTTCGTGGAGAGCCGCAGCCCCGAGGCACTCGCCCGGCCTGAGGGGCGCCTGCCGCTGGAGACGCTGCTGGAGAGCGGCGACACGTTCCTGGTCAAGCTCCGCCTGCAGGACGGGGAGGAGGTCTTCTCCCGCCCCGTGGACCTCGCCTGCGTCCGGCACGTACTGCACCTTTGCCACGCCAAAGGGACGCTGGTCGCGGTGGGCTCATGTAACGAGGATGACCACCCTCGCTACGATCTGTGGGCCCACAGCGCCGCGGACGGCGAACCGCTGTGGCACAATGACGTCGTGCTCACCGACATGCCCCCCGACGGCGGGCATGGGGAGCAAGACCAGCATCCCACCATCGTGGGAGACAAGGTCTTCTCCCGCCCCTATGCCTTCGATCTGGGCAGCGGGGAGCAGCTTGACTTCCGGCTGGACCGCGGCGGTCACGGCTGCGGCACGCTGTCGGCCTCGGCCCACTATCTGTACGGCCGCGGCGGAAACCCGCGGCTGTACCCGATCGCGGATGGGGGCAAGACCAATGCGCCGCTGACCCGCGTGACGCGGCCGGGCTGCTGGGTGAACATCATCCCGGCGGGCGGCATGGTCTTGATCCCCGAGTCCAGCTCCGGCTGCACCTGCGGCTACTCGCTGCAGACGTCGCTGGGGCTGATTCCGGTGGAGGGGTGAGGAGGGGCGCGGGGGCGCAGGTGCGGTCACAAGGCGGGGCGCAAACACAGGGCGGCGGAAGGAGGGGCCTCAATGAGCGCGCGTCCGGTGACGGTGGCATTGCTGGCTATTGGGCTGGCTGTGCTCGCTGCGGGCCTGTGCACACCGTGGGTGCGCCGGGGCGTGGTGCGTCGGCTGTTTGGGCCGCAGGCGCGGGCGGCGGCCCTCGCCCGCTACGGCCCGGACGCCCGAGCAAGACTGGCGCCGCATTTCTCCCGTGCGGGGCTGGCCTACCCGCCGGCGGAGGTGGTGCTCGTCGGGTTCAAGCACGAGAAGCGGCTGGAGGTCTACGCCGCGCCGGAAGCCGACTCGCTGCGTCCCATCTGCTCGTACCCGATCCTCGGCGCCAGCGGCACACTGGGCCCCAAGCTTCGCGAGGGCGACGGGCAGGTCCCGGAGGGGCTCTACAGAGTGGAAGCCCTGCACCCCCTGAGCGCGTTCCATCTGGCCCTGCGGCTCAACTACCCCAACGGCGACGATCTGGCTCAGGCCGACAGCGAGGGGCGCACGAACCCGGGCGGCAATATCATGATCCACGGCGGCAAAGGCTCGATCGGCTGTCTCGCCATGGGCGATGAGGCCATCGAGGAGTTGTACATCCTCGCCGCGGATACGGGGGTGGAGCGTATCGGCGTGATCCTCAGCCCCGTGGATTTCCGCGCGCGCAGGCTACCGGCGGACGCGCGAAAGCTCCCCCCGTGGGTGAGAGACCTGCACGGGCGCCTCGAGGCTCAGGTGCGCAAGCTCCCCCGGGCCATGGCCGACGCCGGGACCTGATGCCCTGACGCGGGAACCCCTCGGCGGCTGTGCACCGCGCAGACAGCTCCGGGCAGTTGATGGACCGCCCTATTGCCTCGCTCCCGCCTGCTTCCCGAGAAGGTCCCCTTGCTTGCCGTGTGTAACATGTTGGCCAGCAGCCGCATGTCACCGGGAGGTTACTCATGCCCACGATCTACGTCTCGCCCCAGGGAGATGACAAGTGGTCGGGCTCGGAGAAGAGACCCTTGGCCACGCTACCCGCGGCCGTGGCGGCGGTGAGAGCTCTGAAGAAGAAGACGCCCGGCAAGCCCATCACCGTCTGCCTGCGGCACGGGACGTACTTCCTTGAAAAGCCATTGGTCTTCGGACCCACCGATAGCGGCAGTCCGGAGGCTCCCGTGACGTATGCCGCCCATCCCGGCGAGCCGGTGGTTATCAGCGGCGGGGTGGCGATCGAGAGTTGGTCCGAGGGCAAGTTGAACGGGAAGAAGGCCCTGGCCGCGGACCTCCCCGCCGTTCGCGCCGGCAGGTGGTGCTTCCGCCAGTTGTTCACCGAGGACCGGCGCCTGCCCCGCACTCGTCTCCCTGAAGAGGGCTTCTACCGCATCGCCGGCCTGCCGGACGTCACCGCCAAGACCCCCTGGAATGAGGGACAAGGGCGCTTCATCTGCAACCCCGGGGAGGTGCGAAGCTGGGAGAACCCTGCGGATGTAGAGGTCTGCGCCCTGCACCTGTGGACCGATTCGCGCCTGCCCATCGCCTCTTTCGATGAGGCCACCGGCATGGTGAGCCTGGGCAAGCAGAGCGTGTTCCGCCTTACGGAGGACCCCCAGGGCCCCGGCTGCCGGTACTTTGTCGAGAACGTCAAGGAGGCCGCCGTCCGCGCGGGGCAGTGGTATCTGGACCGGGCCGCGGGCGTCCTGCTATTCCTGCCGCGCCGGGGCGAGACGGCCGAAGGTCTGCGGCTCATCGCTCCGCGGCTGACGCGTCTCATCGAGCTGCGCGGCACCGCCGCCCGGGCGGTGGAGCACCTCCGGTTCGAGGGCCTGTGCTTTTCGCACACGGAATGGGATCTGCCCAAGGACGAGGCCGGATCGCCCCAGGCGGCCGTGAGCGTGCCCGGCGCCATCTACGCCGAAAACGCCCGGGCCTGCTGCTTCGACGGCTGCGAGGTATCCAGAATCGGCAACTATGCCTTCGAGTTCGGGCCCGGCTGCATCGGCAATAGCGTGCGCGCCTGCCGCCTGCACGACCTGGGTGCCGGTGGGGTGAAGCTGGGCGAGGGCAGCTCGTTCACAACGGTGGAAGACTGCGAGATCAGCGACGGCGGCCGCATCTTCCACTCCGCCGTCGGGGTACTCATCGGCCGCAGCAATGACAATCAGGTGGTTCATAACGCCATCCACCATCTGTACTATACCGGCGTCTCCGTGGGCTGGTCGTGGGGCTATGCGCCCTCCTCGGCGGCGCGCAATGTGGTGGACCAAAACCACATCCACCACATCGGCCAGGGCATGCTCTCGGACATGGGCGCCGTCTACACGCTGGGCGATTCGCCCGGCACCCGCGTCTGCCACAATGTCATCCATGACGTGGATTCCTTTGGCTATGGCGGCTGGGGGCTGTACACCGATGAGGGCAGTACGGGGATCCTCATGCAGAGTAATGTGGTCTACCGCACCAAGTGCGGCGGGTTCCACCAGCACTACGGCAAGGAGAACGTGATCCAGAACAACATCTTCGCCTTCGCCAGGGAGAACCAGATCAACCGCACCCGCAATGAGGAGCACATCACTCTGTATTTCCAGCGCAATATCGTGGTGATCGAAAGCGGCAGCTTCCTGGGTGGCAACTGGGAGGGCGGGCAGTTTTCGTTCGGCCAGAATCTGTACCACGACACCCGCGGTCCGGTCCGGAGCATGGGGCCGGTCAACGTCAAGCAGTGGCGCAAGGACGGGCAGGATCTGTGCAGTCTGTTTGGCGACCCGCTGTTCGCCGACCCCGCCCGGGGCGATTTCACGCTCAAGCCGGGTTCGCCGGCGGCGGACATCGGGTTCCAGCCCATCGACGTGTCGCAGGTGGGGCCCAGGCGGGAGCCGGGGCGGGTGGTGGGCTAGCAGGCCGGCCGGAAGGTCCACATTCGCGTGCGAGTGTCATTCCGAGAGCGTCCGCTCCCGGAGGGAGTAGCTCGGAGAATCTCGTGGATACAGCGAGACACCTCGCACGAGCGACGCCTGCGCTCCAGGATGACATCCTCACGGCAGAGCCGGCCCTCCGGCCGGACCATTGGCGCGGTGTGCGGGACGGATCGCGGAGCACAGCAGCGGAGGAGGTATCGCGATGGCGACGGGGCATGTGTTCACGGCCGGTCAGATCGTGGAGATGGCGATCCAGACAGAGCAAAGCGGGTACCGGTTCTACCGGGCCGCGGCCGAGAAAGCCTCCGACGGGGAGATGCGCGCCCTGCTGCAGTGGCTGGCCGAGCAGGAGGCCAGCCACGAGCAGGTATTCCGGAGGCTGCTAGAGGAGCAGCAGCCGGCCCAGGGCCCCAGGGAGGAGTACGGCGGCCAGAGGGCTCAGTTCATCCAGGCGCTCCTGGACAGCCGTGTTTTCGGCGCCGACCCGCTGCCGGAGCGCGACCTCGAGGCGATGACCGATTCCCAGGTCATCGACTACGCCCTGAACTTCGAGAAAGACACGATCCTGCTGTTCTACGAGATGCGGGACCTGGTGTCCGAGATGGGGGCGTACACGGTGGGGCGGCTGATCGAGGAGGAGAAGACCCACGTGCAGCGGCTCCACGCCCTGCGCCGGGCCTAAGGCGGCCACCTGAGGCGGCGCGCGTCGCTTGTAGCCATTCGGTCGCACCGGCGGAGGCCTCAGATGCTTACCACCCGTCTTGCCGCCCTGCTGTGCGCGTATGCTGTAGCCACCTGCGGGATGGCGCAGGGCCAGGACCTCACGACCTTCCGTGACCCCGACGGGCGGTTCACCTTGCGTCATCCCGCGGACTGGACCTCGGTGAGCAGCACCGCGGATCCGACGCAGCATCTGTTTGCCGTGTCCTCGCATCCCATCGGTGCGGTGAGCGATGAGATCAAGCACGGGCTGTCGCTGCTGATCGTGGCCAACCCGGCGCCGGGCGTCATCACGGAGGCCAACTGCCTGTCCGCGGCCGTCCAGATCCGGGACGAGGCCGGACGGGCGATCGAGGCCGACGGGACCAGGGTGACCTGGGGCGAGATGGTGGCGGGCCCGTGGGGCGGTGTGCCTGCCGGCCGCTGCCGGGCGCAGACGGCCAGGGGTAACGAGCGTTCGGAGGGCGAGCTGCTCGTGGCCTTCGGGACCAGGTGGATCGTGATCGGCACCTGCGTCTGGCCCGCCGGTGAGATGGATGCCGCCCTGGCCGCGGTGCGAGACAGCTTCCGGATGACCGAGGCCGAGACGACTACCGCCGGGGCCGGGCAGGCCGCGACCGGTGGCATCGTCTTCGTGCGGCAAAACCCCGGGGAGCACTCAGGCTCGGAGCTGTGGCTGTGCAGGCCGGGGGGCGGCGAGCCGGTGCAGCTCAGCCACCTGAACGCCGCCGGCGGCTCGCCGGTGAGCGTGGAGCACCCCGCATGGTCACCGGATGGCTCGGTCATCGCCTTCTCGTCGGACCTCAACTCCGGGCGCAGCGCCTATCCGTGGAACATCTTCACCCTCTCGGCGGATGGCGGGACCCTGCGCCAGCTCACGTTCTCGCCTCTGGACTATCGCGTCGATCCCGCCGCGGCCGGGTGCACCATCGCCGGCCGTGTCCTGCACCCGGCGTCCCCGACACCCCTCGGCCTGGCCGGTGTGCGCGTCAGCGCCGGAGGCACGGCGGCCACCACCCTCACCGACGCTCAGGGCCGCTTCCGCCTGCAGGGCGTGGCCGCCGGCGAGAATTGGATCAAGCTCTGGGCCCCCGAAAGAGACAGCGCCACCTGGGGCTTCGACGGCGAGAACCCCAGCAGCCTGCTGTGGCGCCGGTTGACACCGAACACCGAGATCGATCTGGGCGACATCCCGCTGTCCAACGCGCCCGGGTCATTCCTGTCCCGCGTCCGCCTGACAGAGCCCACCTGGACGGCGGATGGAGCCCGCATCGTGTTCGTTCGCAGCTCCGAGCTGCGTGGCAAGAGCGGCGACCCCCATCTGATGGTCATCAATGACCCGGAGTGGGTGGCCTCCTACGGTCACACGGAGCTTCAGGAGATCAAGCCCTTCCAGCCCTTGTCGGAGTTCCGCGGTGGCGTGGCCTACGTCTTCCGGCGCGCGCAACTGATGAGCATGGACGCTTTAGGTGGGCACATGGCGGCCCTGACCGGCCCGTTCCTGGGCGAGAATGCATCTCCCGTCACCATCGCCCCCGACGGGATCGCGTTCAAGGCCTGGCCCTTCAGCGCCGACCACGCCGGCTACAGCGGCCCCTTCGCCTTCCAGGGGGACGCGAATATCGTGGTGGCCAACCTCAAAGCCGGTCTGGAGAACGAGAGGCTCCTGCCGCTGCTCGCCGAGCGCCACAGCGGGCTGGCCGTCTCGCCGGACGGCCGCAGCCTGGCCTACGTCAAGCGCACGGCTGCGGCAAACCCGGAGTTCGGCAGCAACTACGGTCCGCTGGTGGTTGTGGACACTCAGACCGCCCGGGAGCGGGTCATCGCCGACTTGGGCGACCGGCAGGGGGTCATCAGCGGCATGGACTTCTCCCCGGACGGCACGGGCATCGTGCTGTGCGTGACCACCTCCGGCCAGACCCAGGACAGCCTGTATGACATGAAGCGTCCTGTCGGAGACCTGTATATCGCCGACCTGAGCAGCGGGCAGATCATGGCCCTCACTGGGGACGGGAGGAGTACGATGCCGACTTGGGGGGGCAAGTAGTACAACCGTACTTGTGCGTTGCGCCCGGCGGGGACCTTGCGATGGCTGGCCCGAATCGCGTCCGGAGGCCGACGCCGGCCTTCCGGGCTGGCCTGGCGGGTCCCGTGCGGCGGGACCCGCCCCACCGACGGCCGTTGGGTCGCCTGAACGCATGTACGGTTGTAGGGCTAGCGCGTATCCGGATTGGCGCTTTGTGCAATAATGCACTTGACAGCGCCCAGTCGGGTGTTATACTACCGGCGTGGATTGCACCATAATTCACATGTATCGGGATCGGCGCGGCCTGGCTGCGGCCTGGAGGTTCTGTAGGAGGCGCGGTGGCCAGGGATATTGTGAAAGAAGGTGCATGCGGTGCACGAGCACGGGATCGCGGACGACGTGTTCAAGGTCCTCATGCGGCAGGCGACACAGAGCGGCAAACGGATCGGCGCCGTCTCCATCGCCGTGGGCGAGCTGTCGGGCATCAGCCCGGAAGCCCTCAGCGACGGGCTTGGGCATTGCTGCGAGCACGAGCACATAGAGCCCTTCGAGGTGACGGTTGTCGTGCGCGACGCCATGCTACACTGCGCCGCCTGCGACCATCAGGCTCCTATTGAGGACGCCATGCGCTGCCCCCGGTGCGGCAGCGAAAACGTCTCCGTCAAACCCAACACAGGAGTGAGCATTACCGCCATCGAGTTTGTGTAGTCCTCTGAAGTGCCCGGCAGTGCCCTGGGTTTTCGGACGGCTGGCCTTGTGGGGTGACGGTCCGAATGAGTGGGCGCACCGATGTGGACCACAATCTGCCCGGCCGCTACCCGTCCGGCGACGGCGTCCGTCGTCGGCGTGTGGTGGTTCACGGCATCGTGCAGGGCGTGGGCTTCCGGCCCTTCGTCAGCCGTCTGGCCCGGGAGCGCGCTCTGGCCGGCAGTGTGCGCAACTTCACCGGCGGAGTGAGCATCGAGATCCAGGGGCCCTTAGCCGAACTGGACAGCTTTCTTGAGGCCCTCGCCTCCCATCCCCCACCCATCAGCGTCATCGACGATATTGCCGTGGAAGAGCTGGCTCCCCAGAGCCAGCAGGGCTTTTCCATCGCGCCCAGCGCGACCGAGGCCGGCGGGACCATTCTCGTCTCGCCCGACGTGGCCCTCTGCGCCGATTGTGCCCGAGAGCTGCTGACCCCCGGCGACCCCCGCTACCGGCACCCCTTCATCAACTGCACCAACTGCGGCCCGCGTTTCACCATCATTCGCCGGGTCCCCTATGACCGGCCGCACACCTCCATGGCGCCCTTTGCCATGTGTTCCCACTGCGCCGCCGAGTACGCCGACATCGACAACCGCCGTTACCACGCCCAGCCGGTGGCCTGTCCGGAGTGTGGACCGAAGCTGGAGCTCTACGCCGACATCGGCGAGGGGGTCCGTCGTGGCGGCGAGGAGGCCCTGCGTGTCGCCGTGGAACTGCTGGGCAAGGGCGGCATTCTGGCGATCAAGGGCATCGGCGGCTTCCATCTGGCCTGTGACGCGGACAACGAGGAGGCCGTGCAGGAGCTGCGACGCCGCAAGCGCAGGGAGCAAAAGCCCCTGGCGGTGATGGTGGCCTCCCTGCCGGCGGCCCGGGAGCTGGCCTATCTGGACGAGAGTGCGGAGGCTCTGCTCAGCTCCCCGCAGGCCCCCATCGTTCTGGTGCCCAAGCGCCCGGACAGACCGCTGGCCCCCGGGATCGCCCCGGACAGCAGCGACTACGGACTGCTCCTGCCCTACAGTCCCCTCCACCTCCTGCTTCTGCATGACGCCCCGTACCGGGCGCTGGTGATGACCAGCGGGAACCTGGCGGACGAGCCGCTGTGCACGGACAACGAGGAGGCCCGCGGTCGCCTGTCGTCCATCGCCGGCGCCTTCCTGTGGCATGACCGCGAGATCCTGGTGGGCTGCGATGATTCGGTCCTGCGCAGCGGCCCCTGCGGCCCGATCTTCATCCGCCGCGCCAGAGGCTATGTGCCGTTTCCCGTCAGGCTGAAGTCAACGGCGCGCCCGGTCCTCGCCGTCGGCGGGCAGATCAAGAACACCTTCTGCCTGACCTGCGGCGACAACGCCTTCCTATCGCAGCACATGGGCGACCTGGAGGACAGCCGCAGCCTGGCATTCTTCGAGCGTTCGGTGGAGCACTTTCGAAGCATCCTGCAGACGGAGCCGGAGCTGGTGGCCTGTGACCTGCACCCGGACTACCTCTCCACCCGGTACGCGCGGCGGTGGGCCGAGGAAGGCGGCCGGCCGCTGGTGGCCGTCCAGCACCATCACGCTCACATCGTCTCCTGCCTGGCCGACAGCGGCCACACCGGCCGGGTTGTGGGCCTGGCCTGCGACGGCACCGGGCTGGGCGACGACGGCACCATCTGGGGCTGCGAGGTGCTGGTGTGCGACGCCGGCGGCTACCGGCGGGCGGGGCACCTGCGTCCGGTGCCGCTGCCCGGCGGCGACCGGGCGATCCGCGAGCCGTGGCGCTCGGCGCTGGCGATGCTCAGCCAGTTCGGGCTGGACGAAGAGCTGCAATGGCTGCGCGAGGCGTCGGCGGCGGCGGTGCCCGAGCACCACTGGGAGCTGGTGAGCGCCATGCTCCGGGGATCGGTGAACTGCCCTGTGGCCTCCTCGGCCGGGCGACTGTTCGACGCCGTCGCGGCCATCAGCGGTGTCCACCTGACCGGAGCCTACGAGGGGCAGGCGGCCATGGCGCTGGAGACCGTCGCCGTCCCGGCTCCCGAGGCCTACCCGCGTGTGGTGATAGCGGGCCCCGACGGCATCTTGGTCATGGACCCCGCGCGGACCCTGCGCAGCATCGTCCACGATCTGAGAAGTGGCGTGGCGGTGGGCCGGGTTGCCGGCCGGTTCCACCGCAGCTTCGCCCTGATGTTGTGCGACTGCGCCGAGCAGGTGGCCGCCGCCGAGCAGATACAGCACGTGGCCCTCTCAGGGGGGACCTTCCAAAACCGCCTGCTGCTGGACATGCTCTGCACCGAGCTGGAGCGACGCGGCCTGACACCGCTTTGCCACCGCCGCGTGCCGCCCAATGATGGCGGCCTGTCTCTGGGACAGGCGCTCATCGCCAACGCGAGCAAGGGGGCGTGATTGCCTGTGTGTCTGGCGGTGCCGGGGCGCATCGAGCGCATCGATGGACTATGGGCCACCGTGGAGGTGAGCGGGGTGCGGGTAAAGGCACGCCTGGACCTGCTGCCCGAAGCGGTGGTGGACGACTGTGTGCTGGTCCACGCGGGGTTCGCCATCACCGTTATCGATCCTCAGCAGGCCGCGGAGATCGCGCGCCTGCGCCGGGAGGTGACGCAGCTTGGCTAGCCGGGGAGCCGTAGGCCTGCAGGCCGTGGCCGCGCTGGAGTGCACCAGGGAAGCAAACCTCATGGAGGTCTGCGGGACCCACTCCCATGCCATCGCCCGGCACGGCATCAAGCAGCTCTTGCCGGAGACGGTGCGACTGATCTCCGGCCCCGGGTGTCCGGTGTGCGTGACGCCCACCGGCGACATCGACCTGGCCATCGAGCTGGCACACAGGCCGGAGGTGACGCTGGCCACCTTCGGGGACATGATGCGCGTCCCGGGCTCGGAATCCAGCCTCGAACTGGCCAGGGCACACGGCGGGGATGTACGGACGGTCTACTGCCCCACAGAGGCCTCCGCCCTGGCGGCCGAGTACCCCGACAGGCTCGTGGTGTTCCTGGGCGTGGGCTTCGAGACCACGGCGCCGATGGTGGCCGGCTCCGTGCTCGAGGCGGAGCGCTGCGACCTGGACAACTATGTGGTGCTGTGCTGCCACAAGCTCATCCCCCCGGCGATGGACGCGCTCCTGGCGACGGAAGACGTGCGGATCGACGGGTTCCTCTGTCCCGGGCATGTGAGCACCATCATCGGGATGGAGCCCTACGAGCGCCTGGTGGCGCGGTACAGGGTGCCCTGTGTGGTGGCGGGATTCGAGCCGCTGGAGATCGTGGAGGCTCTGCGGCTCTTGCTCTTGCAGATCGAGCGGGGCATCTGGGCGGCCGAGAACGCCTACCCCGGCTCGGTGCGCCCCGACGGCAATCCCCGGGCCCGCGCGGTGCTGGAAACGGTCTTCGAATCCACCGACGCCCGGTGGCGTGGATTGGGCATGATCCCCGGGAGCGGACTGCGAATCCGGGAGCGGTACGCGAGGTTCGATGCCGTCAGCCGGCTGGGCCTCGACCGACCGCGGGGCCGCGAGCCGGAGGGCTGCGCCTGTGGCGAGATCCTCCGCGGCGTCAAGGCGCCCGCCGACTGCCCGCTGTTCGGCGACACCTGCGTGCCACAGGCGCCGGTGGGGCCCTGCATGGTCTCCTCCGAGGGCGCCTGTGCCGCCGCCTACAGGTATGAGCGATGAAAGACATCATCACCATGGCCCACGGCGCCGGCGGCGAGTCGATGCGCCGCCTCTTGGCCGACGAGATCGCGGTCCTGTACGACGGCCATGCCGATCTGGACGACGCCGCCATCGTCCCCGGCGGGCCGAGGCTGGCGGTGACCACCGATTCCTTCGTGATCTCCCCGCTGACCTTCCCGGGGGGTGATGTGGGCAAGCTCGCGGCGGCGGGAACCATCAACGACCTGTGCATGAGAGGCGCCACGCCGCTTTACATGACCGTCGGCCTCATCCTGGAGGAAGGGCTGCCGATGGCGACGCTGCGCCTGGCCCTGAGCTCGCTGCGCGCCACCTGCGACGAGGCGGCGGTGGCCGTCATCGCCGGAGACACCAAGGTCGTCCAGCGCGGCAAGGGTGACGGGCTGTTTGTCAACACCACCGGGGTAGGCATGGTTGGCGCCCCGCAACCGCCCTCGTCCTGCTCCGCCGTCCCGGGGGACAGGGTGCTTGTCTCCGGCTACCTGGGAGACCACGGAGTCGCGGTGCTCGCCGCCCGGGAGGACTTGCCGCTGCGCACGGAGATCGCGAGCGACTGCGCGCCTCTGCACGGCCTGGTAGCGGCCCTGATCTCCGCGGTCGGCTCCGACGTCCACGTCCTGCGCGACCCCACCCGTGGGGGCCTGGCCTCCGCCCTGAATGAGATCGCGGCCGATTCGGCCGTGGGTATCATGCTGGAGGAGGAGGCCGTGCCGGTCAGGCCGCAGGTGCGGGGTGTCTGTGAGATACTGGGCCTGGACCCGCTTTGCATGGCCAACGAGGGCAAGCTCATCGCGTGCGTGGCTCCATCCGGCGCCGCCGCGGCCCTGGAGGCGCTGCGGTCGCACCCGCTGGGGCAGGACGCCGCGATCGTCGGGGAGGTGATAGACAGCGCTACGCCACGGGTACAGGTCACGACCGGTCTGGGCACGGGCCGAGTTCTGAGCATGCCGGCGGGAGAGCTGCTGCCGAGGATCTGTTAGGGCGGCGCCGGGAGGGGAGGAACGGCAGACGTCAACGTCACCTCACCCCCCGGCCCTTCGGGCCGCCCCCCTCTCCCTTACTCCGCGATACGACCGCGGAGACGGGAGGAGGGGGGGAACGGCGGACGTCAACGTCACCTCACCCCCCGGCCCTTCGGGCGGCCCCCCTCTCCCTTACTCCGCGATACGACCGCGGCGCCGGGAGGAGGGGGAGGAACGGCAGACGTCAACGTCACCTCACCCCCCGGCCCCTCGGGCGGGCCCCCTCTCCCTTACTCCGCGGTACGACTGCGGAGCAAGGAGGAGGGGGTGAACGGCAGACGTCAACGTCGCCCCCCGGCCCTTGGGGCCGAGCCCCTCTCCCTTACTCCGCGATACCACCGCGGAGTAAGGAGGAGGAGGTGAACGGCAGACGGCTGAGCCACTCGCCCGGAGAGGATCGTGGCGTACGCCGCGCCGTATGCCCCTCCTCCCGTCTGCGCCGCCTTTGGGCGCAGTAAGGGAGAGGGGAAAGCGCCGCAGGCGCAAGGGGTGAGGCGCCGTCGCCGTGCCGTGTTCCCGAAGCCTCTCGGCGCACGTCGGAAACCAGGAGGTATTGGCACATGACACTGCAAGTCATCGGTGTCGAGGCAATCCGCTCGCTGCTTGCCAAGCTCATGAAGCAGGGGCGGGTGGTGGCGCCGCACGAGCGCCCGGGAGACAGGCAGTGGGTCTTTGATGACCTCAAGGACCCCGCCGACGCCGTCCTGGACTACGTCTCCACCGTGCTGCCACCGAAGAAGTACGCCCTTCCGCCGAAGGAAGCGCTCGTCCACTACGAGCTGGGGGACAAGCCCGCGGCGGAGGCGGTGGTGGAAAGCGAGCCCATGGTCCTGTTCGGCGCGCACCCCTGCGACATCTATGCCCTGTGCGCCCTGGACACCGCCTTCGCCGACGAGCATGCCGAGGCCAACTATCTGGACAAGCGTGCCCGGATGCGGGT
>Ga0334885_1003242_pt1 | contig 15427 bp, 8 predicted proteins | sample GraSluR1_MG_8_FD_207233 | JGI IMG/M metagenome (GOLD analysis project Ga0334885, IMG submission 207233) | Sludge microbial communities from methane-producing bioreactor in Wageningen University, Netherlands - Granular Sludge_31_05-R1 | ecosystem: Engineered > Bioreactor > Anaerobic > Unclassified...
CCTCCTCCCGTCGCCCGCGCCGTTTGCGGGCGTATGGGAGAGGGGACAGCGGCCGCTTGCGGTCGCAGGGGTGAGGCGCCGTCGACGTCGGCACGAGTCGCCGAACGGCCAACGACGCTTCTCCCTGCGGGTCTGTCGAACCACGTTGCCTCTGCTTCGTCGCGCCCTGCGGGAGCCGCTCAGAAGAGGGATAAGGCGAACCGTAGACGGCCGTGGCGCGGGACGGCGGACGGCGCCGCTCGCCGAGCACATCCCAGGCCGTGGGCACACACTGTTGAGAACCTCCGTGCCTGCGGGGCTCCAGGCCCGCCCTGCGGGAGCCGCTCAGGAAAGGGGTGAACGGCGACGGCGCGGCTCTGTAGGGCGCAGGCCTGTACCGCGCCGAAGGGGTCATCCAACACCAACGACGAACGGCGGCGGCGCACAGGTCGCCGCCCTACAACCGCTAACGGCCAACGGCAACGGCACTGATGATGCCTCACCCCCTCCCCCCTCCTTCGCGAGACGGCTGCTCAGGAGAGGGGTGAACGGCAACGGCCGTGGCGCGTGGGACGTTTCCGTTGTCCCCTCCTCCCGTCGCCCGCGCCGTTTGCGGGCGTAAGGGAGAGGGGACAGCGGCCGCTTGCGGTCGCAGGGGTGGGGCGCCGTCGACGTCGGCACGAGTCGCAGAACTGCCCCCGGCCGTGGCGCACCACGATAGGACCTCCGCATCGCCTCAGGGCAGGAGCGCCACGGGCCGCGGGCGAAAAGGACATGCGGACCTTACACCATGCAACCGCCGGCGGGAGGCCCACGATGGTTATGATGGCACTGCTTGTGGCCGGAGCCGCCCTGGCTCAGGAGCCGATGCTCCCTTTGAACCCGGGCTTCGAGATGCTGGACCCAACCGGCTGGGCGCTGGAGTGGGAGCGCTGGCCGACGGCGCCTCCCGAAGCCGGAGCCGTCGGCATCGACCCCGCCGTGTCCCACAGCGGCCAGCGCTCCCTGCGCCTGCACCACGACAAGCCCACCAGCTACACCCGCGGCCAGCAGGCCGTCGTCGTCAAGCCCAATCGGCGCTACTACTTCCGGGCGTGGATCAGGGGCGAGGAGATCACCCCCGCAGCGGGTGGTGGAAGCATGGGGGCGCGGCTGTACATCGAGGGGATCGGCGGTCGCGACCGGGCCACCGAGCGGGAGACGGGCACCTTCGGCTGGAAGGAGGTCACACTCGGGCCGTTGGATTCGGGGGCCGGCGGCAAGATCACCATCATGTGCTACCTGCACCAGGCCACCGGAACGGTGTGGTTTGACGATGTGGAGGTGATCGAGGCGACCCCGGATTTCGAGAAGCGGCTGCGGCAGCAGCACCTGCGCCGGCGTTTCGCCCGCGATCTTGAGACGGCGGCAGCGGCCGCCGAGGCCGCCGACGATGGCGCGGCCCTGGAGCAGTTGGCAGCCCTGGCCGCGCGCATCGAGACCACCGATGATCTTCCGGATCGTGTGGACTATCGCAGGGGGCCGCCGTACTTCCCCCTCCATGCGGACCTGTTCCGGGTGCTGGCCGAGGTCAACGCCCGGCGTCTGGAGGGAGCGGTGCCGGTGGCCGCCTGGAGCCAGGACCCCTTCTCCGAGCTGCCGGTGCTCGGGCTGGTGCCGCAGGACGCGCCCGGCCGGGCCGCGGCACTGATGGGCACCGACGAGCGCGAGCAGGTGGCGATCACACTGTGCAATCTGACCCGGGAGTCTGTGGAGCTCGCGGTGTCCGTGGAGGGGCTGGAGGGCCCCGGCGCACCGGGGGTCACCCTGCGCGAGGCGGTTCACATCGAGGACGGCACGGGTGGCCTGCTGGCCGACCCCCTGCCGCGGCTGACACTGCGGGAGGGCAGGCCCCGTATGCACCTGCCGCCGGGAGTGTTCAGGCAACTGTGGCTGGACGTCTCGAGCCGGGGCGCCACGCCGGGGAAGTACCGGGCGGAGTTGGTGCTGGCCGACGAACGGTTTGCTCTGAGCGTTCCGTTTTCGCTGGAGGTGCTGCCCGTCCGCCTGCCGCAGGAGTTGCCCATCGCCACCTGGAGCTACTCGTACCAGCACGAGCCGCTGCTCAGGGACCGCTGGGAGCAGGCCCGGGCCGATCTGCTCGCCCACCACACCAACGCCTACTGCTGGCCCTCGGGGCTCATCCCCTTCCCGAGCTTCGACGAGGAGGGGAAGCTGCTGCCTTTGGACTGGACGAAGTTCGACGCCGCGCTGCAGGCCCACGACAATGCCCGCTGGCTGCTTCTGTGGCCGCAGTTTGAGTGGGAGACCAACCTCAAGCTGCGCCAGGAGCTGGAGGTGGGCTCTGCACTGTGGCAGGAGCGGTTCATCGCCTGGTTCCGGGCGCTGATCGCGGGGCTGGCAGAGCGAGGCTTGGGCTACGACCGCATCGTCTGGTACCCTGCGGATGAGCCCACCACCTCGACCCGGGTGGGGCAGCACGTGACCGCCGCCGCGGCCATGCGCAGGGCCGATCCCCAGGCGCTCATCCTGGCCAACCCCTACAGCGCCTGCACCAGGGCCCTGCTCCAGCAGATGGCGCCGGTGATCGACGTCTGGTGCCCGGAGCTGACCTGGGGCACAGGGGAGCTTCTGCCCTTCTTCCGGGAGAACTCGAAGCTGTTTTGGTCCTACCAGGTCCTGGGGTTCGCGGCGCCGGCATTTGAGCGCTATCGGCTGTCGTTCTGGAGATGCTGGCGCGAGGGCATAACCGGGCAGGGCTTCTGGGCCTATGCCGACTGCGGGGGGAGTAACTGGGACCGCTGGGACGAAGCACGCCGTGACTATGCGGTGATCTACGACGGAGATGCCGAGGAGCTGATTCCCGGCAAGAGATGGGAGGCCTGGAGGGAGGGGATCGAGGACTACAGCTATCTGTGGCAACTGGGACAGCAGGAGGCGGCCCGCGATGAGCTGCAGGAGCGGGTGGATGAGCTCCTGGCCGCTCCGACGCCCGAGGGCCTCGCCATCGTGCGGGAGCGGGTGCTCAGGGCGCTGGCGGAAGCCGGATAGGACAGCGCGCGCGGCCGTGGATGGGCGGCCGCCCGGGGTCCGCCACCCCTTAGCACGCTCGCGGCCGCGGTCTACACGGCGGGGATAACAGGTGCCTGCGGGGCGGGGCGAGGGCGCCCGCTCGCGACGGACCCGAAACAACGCAGGGGGAGAGCCTTGGGCCTGAACATGCTGGGTTGGGATGCAGGATACGAAGAGAGTCTGGAAGCTCTTGGTGACGAGAGACTGCGACCGGCGCGTGTCATCGTGGCACACCGGGAGCACTATACGATCGGCGACGGCGAGCAGGAGGCCGCGGCCTCTTTGGCCGGCCGGCTGCGCCACCATACGCTGCCGATGGAGGGGTTCCCCGTGGTCGGCGACTGGGTCGCCGTCACGGAGCCCCCGGGCGCCGGCACCTTCTTGATCCACGCCGTACTGCCCCGCAGGAGCCACTTCTCCCGCAATGCCGCCGGCCAGGAGACCCGGCGGCAGGTGCTGGCGGCCAATGTCGACACCGTGCTTATCATGACCGCTCTCGACCACGAGTTCAACCCCCGACGGCTGGAGCGCTACGCGGCGATGGCCTGGGGCAGCGGGGCCCAGCCGGTGATCCTGCTCACCAAGGCCGACGGCTGCCCGGACCTCACACAGTTCTTGGCCGAGGCGCGAGAAGCCGCTCCGGGCATGCCGGTACACGCGGTGAGCGCCGTCTCCGGTCAGGGCCTCGAGGCCCTGGAGGTCTACCTGCGGCCGGCGGCCACGGTGGCCCTGCTGGGATCCTCCGGTGTGGGCAAGTCAACCTTGCTCAACAGGCTTCTGGGGCGCGAGGTGCAGCGTACCTTGGCCGTGCGACAGTCCGACGCCCGCGGGCGCCATGCCACCACCCACCGCGAGCTGTTCTTCCTCCCCGGCGGGGCCATGGTCATCGACACCCCGGGGCTGCGCGAGCTGCAATTGTGGGACCCGGGTGAGGGCGTGGCGGCGACCTTCGAGGATATCGAGGCGCTGGCGGAGGACTGTCGCTTCCGGGACTGCACCCACTGCGGCGAGCCGGGCTGCGCCGTGGCGGTGGCCCTCGACAGCGGCGAGCTGTCCGAGGCGCGTCTCAAGAGCTATCGCGCCCTGCAGCGGGAGCAGGACTATGCGGCCCGGCGGCTGGACGAGCGCCTGGAAAGAGAGCACGAGGAACGCTGGAAGAGCATCGCCAAGTGGAACAAGAAGTACAACACGAACAGGTAGCGCATCGGCGGCGGGAGGTTGGACCGGGTGGGCGGACGAAGGGAGGCCGGGCGACGTTCTCTTCGCCACCACCACGGGAGGCCCGGTATGAGCCAGCTCGCCCTGCTCGGGGGACCCAAGGCCGTTGCGACGCCACCTGCGGAACGCTGGGTGCAGGTGGATGATGCGGTGAAGGCCGCGGTGATGGACCTGCTTGGGCAGGGCACGGTGAGCATCAGCGGGCCGACCGGCGTCATCGGCGAGTTCGAGGCCGCCTTCAGCGCCCTCACCGGCAGCCGCTACGCCCTGTGCATGAACAGCGGCACCGCCACCTTGCACAGCGCCTACTTCGCCGTGGGCGTGGGGCCGGGTGACGAGGTCCTCATGCCCAGCTACACCTGGCACGCCACGGCCACTCCGGCGCTCCACTGCGCCGCCACCCCCGTCTTTTGCGACATCCGACCCGAGACGCTGACCATCGACCCCGACGATATCGAGCTCCGCATCACCCCGCGCACCAAGGCCCTGTGCGTGGTGCACGTGTTCGGCAACGTCTGCGACATGGACCGCATCTGCGACATCGCCGACCGGCACAACCTCGCCCTGATCGAGGACGCCAGCCACGCCCACGGCGCAATGTGGAAAGGCAGGCCCGTGGGCGGCTTCGGCCGGATCGGCTGCTTCTCGATGCAGGGGAGCAAGGCCGTCAGCGGCGGCGAGGCGGGGGTGGCCGTCACCGATGACCCGGTGCTGCTGGACCGCATGATCCTGCTGGGCCACTTCGGCCGCCCACGAACTGGCGCGGTGGAGGTGGTCAACCAGATCGGCGACATGAGCCTGGGGATCAAGTACAGGGCACATCCGTGGGCCATCGCCATGGCGAAGGTCGGTCTGGAGCGCCTCCCGGAGCTCAACGCCAGGCGTAGCGAGAACTACGAGTACCTCAACGAGCAGTTGCGGGGCTGTCCGGGGCTGGAGGTCATCGACGCTCTGCCCGGGGCCACCCGGGGCGGGTATCTGGAGTACAAGTTCAAGCTCACCCCGGAAGCGCTGGGCGTCGCAAGCCGGGAGCGCATCGTGGCTGCGATGGCGGCCGAGGGCGCCCCGGTCACCGCCGACCGCTACTCGGACATCAACTTCACCTACGGCCTGCTCCACGCGGCGCCGCTGTTCACCACCGTCGACCGCCGAGAGCTGCCCGGCTGCTTCTTCGACCCTACGCGCACGGATGCGCCGCCGAGCCCCTCCCTGCCGGTGGCTGAGGACCTCAACCGGCGCTTGATCTCGCTCCCGGGGTTCATCGACGTGAGCCGGCAGTCCCTGACGGACGTGGCCGCCGCGATGCGGAAAGTCATGGAGCGGGTAGAGGAGCTCAGGCAGTAGGCGAACGGCGGCAACGGCCGTGGCGTGTGGCGGGAAACGGCGGGGACGGCGCCTGTCGTTCCTGGGACCGCGGGTCACCGCGAGGCGGGACCCGCACTGCCGTTCGCCGTTTGCCGTCCGCCGTTGCCGTAGCCCTCTCCTGAGCGGCCGCATCGCGAAGGAGAGGGAAAGCGGGTCCACAGACCCGCAGGGAGCGGCGCCGTCGCCGTAGCCCTCTCCCGAGCGGCCCCATCGCCAAGCAGAGGGAAAGCGGGTCCACAGACCCGCAGGGAGCGGCGCCGTCGCCGTAGCCCTCTTCTGAGCGGCCGCAGCGCCAAGCAGAGGGAAAGCGCGTCCACAGACCCGCAGGGAGCGGCGCCGTTGCCGTTGCCCTCCCCTGAGCGGCCCCATCGCGAAGGAGAGGGAAAGCGGGTCGACAGACCCGCAGGGAGCGGCGCCGTTGCCGTTGCCCTCTCCTGAGCGGCCCCATCGCGAAAGAGAGGGAAAGCGGGTCCACAGACCGGCAGGGAGCGGCGCCGTTGCCGTTCCGCGCCGTTCGCCCGCCCCGCCAACGGTCGTCGCCCTCTCACGCCACGCGCCACGAACCACGCGCCACGGCCGTTAACCGCCCGGACCGGCTTGACGCTACATTCCCGCGCTGCTACAATCCCTCGCATGTCCCGCCGGCCCCGCCATTCCCCGCCGTACCCCCCGCGGGAGCTTCCGGAAACTACCGCCCTGTTCGCGCCGGGCCCTGTGTGAGATGAGGTTGCCCGCCCTATGCATCTCGACCGTCCCCTGACCGTACAAAGCGATGCCACCGTACTTCTCGAGGTCGCAAGCCCCTGCGCCACAGTGGCCCGCGACGCCCTGGTGCGCTTCGCCGAGCTGGAAAAGTCCCCCGAGCATGTGCATACGTACCGCATCACCCCGCTGTCCCTGTGGAACGCCGCCGCCTCCGGGCTCTCCTCGGAGGACATCGTGGCGGCGCTGTCCCAGTACAGCCGGTACGAGCTTCCGGCCAATGTGGTTCGCGACATCGCCGAGTACGTCTCGCGTTACGGACGCGTCCGGCTGCTCAGGCGCGGGGACGAACTGCTCCTGGTCAGCGACGATCGCGCCCTGATCGCCGAGATCGCCACTCATCCGGCCACGCGTCCCTGCCTGGCGGAGGGCCTGTCGGACACGGAGTTGCCGATTCGTCCGGGGATGCGCGGGCATGTGAAGCAGGCCCTGCTGCGCGTGGGGTATCCGGCCGAGGACCTCGCCGGCTACGTGCGGGGCGAGGATCTGCAACTGAGCCTGCGCACCGTGACCCTGGGTAGCGCGACGCTGAGGCTGCGGGATTACCAGATGGAAGCCGCGGAGGTGTTCCATGCCGGCGGCACGGCGCGGGGCGGCAGCGGCACCATCGTCTTGCCCTGCGGCGCCGGAAAGACGCTGGTGGGGATGGCCGTGATGGCCGCCACCGAGTGCTCCACCCTGATCCTCACTCCCAACACCGTGGCCGTCCGGCAGTGGATCGACGAGCTTTTGGACAAGACAACCCTGGAGCCCGAGCAGATCGGTGAGTACACGGGCCTTGCCAAGGACATCCGGCCGGTGACGGTGAGCACCTACCAGATCCTGACCCACCGCAAGAGCAGGGCTCCGGAGGCGGAGTTCACGCACTTCTCGCTCTTCGACGCCCGCGACTGGGGTCTTGTGATCTACGACGAGGTACACCTCTTGCCGGCCCCGATCTTCCGCATCACGGCGGACCTGCAGGCCCGCCGGCGGCTGGGGCTGACGGCAACGCTGGTGCGGGAGGACGGCAGAGAGGGGGATGTGTTCTCCCTCATCGGCCCCAAGAAGTACGATGTACCGTGGAAGGACCTGGAGCGTCAGGGCTGGATCGCCACGGCCTGCTGCCACGAAGTCCGCATCCCGCTTCCCGACGATCTCCGGATGGAATACGCCACCGCCCAGAGGCGGCACCAATACGCTGTGGCCGCCCACAACCCCGCCAAGCTCGAGGTGCTCAAGGCGCTCCTGGGGCGGCACAATGGGGCGAACACGCTGGTGATCGGCACCTACCTGGACCAGCTCGAGCGGGTGGCCGAGGAGCTGGGGGCGCCCCTGATCACCGGCAAGACTCCCGTGGCCAGGCGGCGGGAGCTCTTCGAGCAGTTCCGGCGGCAGGAGGTGCGCCTGCTGGTGCTGTCCAAGGTCGGCAACTTCAGCATCGACCTGCCCGATGCCAATGTGGCCATCGAGATCTCGGGCACCTTCGGCAGCCGCCAGGAGGAGGCCCAGCGCCTGGGGCGGATTGTGCGCCCGAAGAAAGACGGGAGCCAGGCCCACTTCTACACCCTGGTGACCCGCGATACCGTGGACCAGACCTTCGCCGCCAACCGGCAGAGGTTCTTGACCGAGCAGGGCTACGCTTACGAGATACTGTACGGCGACGAGGTGCTGCAGCATGCGCAAACCCTCTGACGGCGCGGACGAACCTGTGAGTGTCCCGACACTGCACTGCGGCGTTCAGCTTCTGGAGACGGCGGACAAGATGCTGATGGATACGCTCCAGGGCGACAAGCGGACGGCACCCTACATCCTCAGCAGGCTTTCCCCCACCATCGCCGTCGTGAGCCCGGGTGGTGTGGACAAGCTGGTGGCGGCCCTGGAGAAGGCGGGGCATCTGGCCAGGATAGTCCCGATCTCCACATTCAGTGACTGGCACAATCAGCTCAGATATGACGCGGACCTAGAGGATGACGAAGAGTACTCCTGGTATGATGAGCCGGAGCCCGAAAGCGAGGATGACGAGGACTGGGACGATGACGAGGACTGGGATGATGACGACGATGACGACGAGTAGGCGAACGGCACCTGCCGTTCGTGCGACCGCGGGTCGCCGCTGAGCGGGACCCGCATTGCCGTTCGCCGTTGAGGTCCGGCCCGTAGGGCGAAGGGCACTCAGATCGCCTCACCCCGGCCGCTCGGGCCAGGGGAGAACGGCGACGGCGGGACGCCTACCCCAAGACGGTGAGAATGGCGGCGACGGCGGGACGCCTGCGGTCCCGCCCGTGCTCTGTGAAGGAGAGCCCCCCCGGCGATGAACATCCTCGATGAAGCCACCAACGACTGGACGGAGATCCTGCCGGACCTCCCCGCCGATCGACTCCACGCCATTGCCGCGACCTATGGCGGGAAGCGGTGCCGCACTCGCGACGAGTGCCTGCGGCACATGCTTGGCCTGCTGGCCGACCCGGAGGCGATGAGGAAGGTGGTGGAGGGGCTCCCGCTTCGTGACCGGCAGGTCCTGCAGAACTTCTCTCGTTTCCGGGGCCTGGCCGGCCCGCTCGAGGTGGCCCTGACGATTGCGGCGTGCGGTCTGCACGATGGGTCTGACGTGCGGGGGCCGAATACCGCGATGCGGTACATGGCGAGCCTGGTGGAGCGTGGGCTGGTGCTGGAGTGCGATCCACTACGCCGTACGAAGTACCGTTCGCCCTCTGCGCCGCTGTGCGTGGACCCTCGGGTCATGCAGTGGGCCGGCGACGACCCATTTGTCCCCATCGAGCTGGAGACCGTCACCCCCCCGGCCGTCACGCACTATCGGCGCCCCCATGAAGTGTTGTTCATGCTGGAGGATTTTCACAGGCAGGTGTCGCGTCAGGGCGGTCTGGCTCTGACCCAGACCCAGCGAGTGCGCGCCGCCGACCGCGCGAAGCTGGCCCGGGCACTGGGCTGGGACGATCTTGAGACCCTGGGCGCCCTGCCCTTCCCCTACCTGCTGGACGAAATGGTGTATGCCCTGTGGCGGGCCGGGGTCCTGCAGGTAGTGGACGGCCGCCTGCGAGCGTCCGGCTCCCAAGGTCATCTCTCGGTGGTGCAGTGGGCGGAACGGGCGATATTGGGGTTCTTGACGGCCGAGGAATGGCTTGCGTGTGAGCAGCAGGGCCCGCGGATGGCGGCCCTGGGCCGATGGATGATCCCGCCGCCAATCAGCAGGCTGGCCTTGATGGTGGGCATCGGTGCCCTGGACAACCCCTGCGAGTTCCACTCAGTCGGCGATCTCAGCCGGGCGCTGTTCGCGCGCATCGGCCCCGACTACCTCGAGAGCTACCTCGGGACGCAGGCGAGGTTGCTATCGCGTCCCCCCGTCGGAAAGGAGCGCGAGAAACTGCTGCAGGACGGCTGGGCCCGGCGCGAGCACGTCCTGCTGGAGCATATGCTGGGCACGTGGCTGCACGCTCTGGGGGCGGTGGAGGTTGGGCTGCGAGACGGACATGTCGAGGCCTTCCGCCTCACCGAGACCGGCGTGGCGATCACGACCGGCGCATTCGGGGGGGAGGAGGCCACCGGCCGCCGAGACGCCTGGGTGGTGCAGCCGAACCTGGAGATCATCGCCTGGCTGGACCGGATCGCAGCCGATGATCTCGCGGTCCTGGAGTGCTTTGGCGAGCGCACACAGGTGCGCGACCACACAGTGCACTACTCCCTTAGCCGGCAGTCGGTACACGCGGGGCTCGAGCGTGGCGGGACCACGGACGAGCTGCTGGAGAAACTGGCCGCCGGGTCGCAGGCGCCGCTGCCGCAGAATGTGGTGGCCGAGATCAACGAGTGGGCGCAAGCGCGCCAGCGTCTGGTCCTGCGCAGAGGAGCGCATGTGCTGGAGTTCGCGAGCCGGGAGGAACGTGACGCGGCCCTGGCCGCGGGCCTCCCCGGCAGGCCCCTGGGCACACTGCTCCTGCTCCTGCCCGACACACCGCCCCAGCTCAAGACCATCGCCACAGCGCTGAAGACCGAGGCAATGTGCTTCACCCTCTACAACGACAAACCGGCGCGCTCCGTCTCGCTACGACCCGACGGCGTGATAAGCGTCAACAGATCCGGGCTGGACCTACAGACCGCGGGACTCCTGGACCGCTGGTGCGAGCGCCACGAGGACGGCGCCCGGAAGTTGACGGAGGCTTCGGTGAAACGCGCCGTCAAAGCCGGTGCTCTCGCCTCGGAGCTGGACGCCTTCCTGCGTGAGCGCACCACCGGCAGGGTGCCGGGGCTCCTGCAGATCGCCGTGCGGGGCTGGTCGGGCCGCAAGTCCCAGATGATCCTGGAGCCCGGTACCCTGGTCCGGTGCAAGGATGCGCGGCAGCGCGCGGTGCTCTTGGACGACAGAACCATCAGGGAGGCCGCCATCGCGCCGGTCGGGGACGACGCGCTCCTGGTCGCCCAGGCGGACCTACCGCGCTTGATGGAGCGCCTGAAGTGGGCGGGGGTTGAGGCGGTCACGCCGGAGGGGACGGTGGCCAAAAGCAAGCGGCGTTGACGGCGGCAACGGCCGTGGCGCGTGGTTCGTGGCGCGGAACGGCCAATGGACAACGCCGGCGTTCCTCACCTCTCCCAGCGAGCGTCCGGGAGAGGTCGGCAGACCGGCCCGCTCCGCGGGTCCGGTCTGGCGGGTGAGGGGCGCACTGCCGAGAGCCACCACCCGCCTTGTCATCCGCCGACCTCGTGCGGCCCATGCCGGTACCACACCGGGAGATGCCATAGCCTGCGAACGTATGGCGGTGCTCCAACGCGGGCGGCAATCCGCCCCAGGCCGGCCCCTCACTCGCAAGCGGTCCGGAGGACCGCCTGACGCTCCCGGACGCCCCTGCCCCGGAGCGCCCAATGGCTCCGGCGCCCACACCATGGGCGGCGCCAAGACCCCCGTCAACCCGAGCGCCCCGGGAGGGAGGCCGGAGGTGCCCCTGCCCGCTGTGGCGGGGAAAGCCCTTGTCGTGGCCGCCATCTACCAAGCGCACAACCCAGAACCACCTTCCCCGACTGTCCGGAGAATGGGGTGCATATCGCCCCGACGGCTTCTCGGGCCTCCCCCCCCGGCAGGCCTTCTCGACCCCTGTGCCGAACTACAGACTGTGGGCTGTGTGTCTCTTGGGCACATCCTGATTCGCCGAGGGGTTGGAGCGAGTAGATTGTGGAGAAGGTGAGCCAACCACTGCGATCGGGGAGGCGTGCGCGATGCCATTCATGCCGATGGACAGGTTAGGCCCCGCCCACGTCGGGACGAAGGTCTCCTTTGGTATCCTCCTGCCGGGTATTGAGCCCTCCGACGGCTTCCGCCTCAAGTTGCGGATGATCCACGAGCGCGACCAGTTCATCCAGGACGAGATGCCGCACGACCAGTTCATGGAGCACAGCCTCGACCCACACTATGGCGACTACTGGTGCACGACGGTGGACCTCACCGCAAGGGGGAGTGGGAAGCACTGGGGCGCTCCGGGGCGCTATGTATACCGCTACGCCCTGCACCGCGGCGAGGGCGAGATGCTGGACTGGGTCATCGACCCCTTTGCCCGCGAGTTCGGTGTGGGCAGGCATGCGGCCTGGACGTACGGCTACGAGCCCTACGAGTGGAGTGCTCACGAGGCACAGTGGCGCACCCCGCGCCATCACGATCTGGTGATGTACGAGCTCAATCTCATGGAGTTCGCCGGCAGTCTGTCCGCCACGGCGGACCGGCTGGACTATCTGCAGGATCTGGGAATCACCTGCCTGTCGCTGATGCCGGTGACCAACGTGGTGGAGACCCTGGACTGGGGCTACACACCGATCGGGTACTTCGGCGTCGACGAGCGCTTCGGCAAGCGCAGGGACTTCCAGAGCTTCGTGGATCAGGCCCACCAACGCGGCCTGGCCGTGCTGGTGGATGCCATCTACGGCCACACCAGCCCGCTGTTCGCCTACGAGTACCTGTACAGTTGGGCGCGGGTGCCAAACCCGATGATGGGCGCCTTCGCCGCGGACATGTACGGCTACAGCGTGGACTGGAGGAAGGCTTTCGCGCAGGACTTCTTCTTCACCGTCAACCGCAAGTGGCTGGAGGACTTCCACGTGGACGGCTTCCGCTACGACTGCGTACCGAACTACTGGGAGCTCAGACCTCACTACCGCGGCTTTGCCCACGTGGTGCACCACACCTATCAGCATGTGAAACTGCAGGTGGCTCAGCAGGCGCCGGACTATCTGCGCTTCGAGGATGGCGACGCTCCGCTGCGCCTGATCCAGTGCGCGGAGCAGCTCGAGTTTCCGCGGGCGACATTGCACAGCACATATGCCACCGCCACCTGGCAGACACAGACCCTGCACGCCGCCGGACGGGTGGTGCGGGGGGAAGACGGCGCCATCGGCGATCTCGGGGCGCGCCTGGGCGCCGACGGGTACCCCACGGAGATGGAGCACAACGGCGACCGCCTCCACAAGTCGCCGTTGCAGTACCTGGAGACCCACGACGAGAGCCGGTTCATCTGCCGGTTCGGGGTGCACACCCCCGGATACGAGGGGGGATGGCTGTTTGCTGAGGGTGACAGGGCGAACTGGTACCGGCTGCAGCCCTACCTCATCGGTCTGCTGCTGGCCAAGGGCATCCCGCTGCTGTGGCAGGGCCAGGAGATATGTGAGAGCGCCCGGATGGCCGCCGAGGGGCCGGCGCGCATCGCTCTCCTGCGGCCGGTACGTTGGGAGCGGTTCTACGACCATCCCGGCCGCGGCACCATCGGTCTGATCCGCCGGCTGCTCAAAGTCCGCGCCGCGCGGCCCCATGTGCGCGATGGCGCCTTCTACTACTTCGATGACGACGAGCACTACGTGCGCCAGGGCCTGCTGGTGTTCGCCCGCTTCTACCCGGACACCGACAGCTACACGCTGGTGGCGCTGAACTTCACCGCCGAGCCCAAGTGGGCGCCCTTCTGGTTCCCGGTGGATGGGCGGTATTGCGAGGAGTTGCACGGGGAGGCCGACCCCGGGCTGAACCTGGATGGTGTCGAGGCCCTGGCGCCCAGAGACCTGTGGATCCCGTCGAACTACGGGCGGGTGTGGACGCACGCGTAGTCGTTGCCGTCGCCGTCGGCCAAGCACCTTCCGGGCCGTCGGCACACAGTGCGGAGAGCCACCGTGCCTGCGGGGCTCCAGGCCCGCACGCCGTTGCCGTTCCCCGTCAGCCGTGCCGTCCCCGTCGGCCAAGCACCTTCCAGGCCGTCGGCACACAGTGCGGAAAGCCACCGTGCCTGCGGGGCTCCAGGCCCGCACGCCGTCGCCGCCGTCCCGCGCCACGCGCCACGGCCGTTGCCGTCCCGCGCCACGCGCCACGCGCCACGGCCGTCGCCCTCGGTCAACGACTTCCGATCGAGTTCCGCCCGAGACCCGGAGTAGGCTCCCCGCCATTGGCCCGACGGGCCCTGAGCTTGGCGCCGCTCAGCCTTCCTCCCCCGTACACCAAATCGCGTAGAGCCGCGCGTTTTGCAGCCGGAACCGCAGGGCCACCGGACCCTCGCAGGTGAAGGGATCGCCGGACTGCCAGACCACGGGGAGGTCCAGGCCGTCCTCCCTGATGTCCGCGGACGTCGCCACCACTTGCCCCCCGTTGTCGAGCGCCTCGACGGTGAGGTGGCCGAAGTTGCTGGTTGCGTTCAGGTGCAGGGTGTTGCCCCTCAGCATCAGCGGCCGCGTGACGACCTCGCCCCCGTCGAAGGAGGCCTCCAGGGATACGAAACGGTCGCGCGGCACCGTGGCAAAGCCGATGCCACCGCCCGGCTCGCCCTTGTCCGGGCCCGCATACGGGCTGTGCCGGTAGGTGCGGCCACCATAGTAGAAGCGGAGTTCATCACCTACAGCGATGGGCGGGTTGCAGGCCAGAGACTGATTGTAGCGGTCCCAGCTCCCCACCGGCCCCACGGGGATGAAGGGCGTGCGGTCGCCCACGCGGCTGAAGTGCACGGTGTCGCGGCTGACGGCCAGTTGCACGTCCAGCTCGCAGGAGTCCTCGCGATTGTGGAACATCTGCATCAGACCGATGTAGACGCTCTCGTAGGGGAACACCAGCATCGAGTAGATCTCGTCGCACGGGGTGTCCTGCACATCGGCCTGCATGACAACGGGGGCCTCCTGCACCCTCATGATGTCCCAGTGCAAGAAGTCCGGGGAGGAAGCCCTCGCCACCGCCCGGCCCCAGTGCTTGGGGAACCACGGATGCTGTGACCACGCGGCGCGCACCGAGTCGGAGACGTGCTTGGTCCGCCCGTACAGCACGTAGCGCTCCGTCGCCGGATCGCGCATCCAGTGACTGGCGCCGTCCACGATGGCCTCGGTGGCCCAGGGGTCTATCGGTTGCCAGTGCACGCCGTCGGGGCTCCCGGCTACGCCCAGGCCGCGCCTTTGACCGCCGTGGAACGGATCGCCGCCCTCCCCGTGGTAGTCGGGGTCGATGCTCAGGTAGCCCATCTTGTAGCGCCGCATCGGATCCGGGTCGGCATCATCGCGATGCACGCCGAACACCTCGTAGAAGTAGGGCAGATAGCCGGGCTTACCCTCGGCGGCCCCGCGCCGGATGACGACATTGGTGTCCTGCCCGCCCTCGGCGATCGCGTCCAGCTTCGGTCTGTGCCAGTTCACACCATCGCTGCTCTCGGCGTAGCAGACACCTTCGCCCGCGTGGTACCACATGCGCCACTTGTCGCCCTCGTGCAGGACGGAGCCGTAGAGCACGGCGGTCTCGCCCTCCCACGGCTCCTGCGGCCACAGCACGGGGTTGTGAGGCGACTTGTCCGCCGGGTGGATGCGCCGCGCGACGTTGGCGCTCGAGGCGATCAGGGCGTCGTCCAGGAACAGCTCCCTGGTCTCCGACAGCACGGGCGGGGCCGCCTGCGCGACGCAGGCCGCCAGCGGTATGGCAAGGGCGAGCGAGTGCATGATCTCCTCCGAGATGGCCGTGGTGCCCGGATGTCGGGCGCCGGTTGGCGGTCCGGGCCCAGCGCATCATTCCCTGTCCACCGCTCGCGAGCCTCCGCGT
>Ga0334885_1003250_pt1 | contig 15389 bp, 10 predicted proteins | sample GraSluR1_MG_8_FD_207233 | JGI IMG/M metagenome (GOLD analysis project Ga0334885, IMG submission 207233) | Sludge microbial communities from methane-producing bioreactor in Wageningen University, Netherlands - Granular Sludge_31_05-R1 | ecosystem: Engineered > Bioreactor > Anaerobic >...
GCGGCTTATTTCCAGCAGGGCTGGCTGTTTGCGCGGCGAAAAATCGCGCATATGTGGGCGGATGTCGCCTACCAGTATGCACGTGAAGGCAACCGCGCCCAGATGCGTACCTATGCGATCAGGTCAATCACTTCCTTTCCTTTTCAACCGCCGGGGATTTATTTGATCCTGCTGGATGGCATCACGGGATGGCGCCTGTACCGGTTTTCTGTGTCTACGAAACGAAAACTATCTCGCAAATTGCACGAAAGAAGGGCACCATGAAAACACCATTGCCCACCTTTTTTGTGATCGGGGCTGCCAAGGCAGGTACGACCACATTGCATGACGCCCTGGCACGTCACCCGCAGGTATATGTGCCTTACAAAAAAGAACCTACCTTTTTCGCCAGTGATGACTATGACCATGGACTGGCGTGGTATCTGGACACTTATTTTCGCGGAGCGGAGCAGTATCCGGCGCGCGGCGAGTGTTCGGTGGGTTATTTGTTCTGGCATGGAAAAACAGCCTTGCGCATGGCTGAGGCATATGATGAGCAACCACTGCCGCGCATTATCGCCATTTTGCGCGACCCGGTGGCACGTGCCTATTCTGCCTACTGGCATTTGCGCCATTATGGCGGTGAGACGCTTTCCTTTGAAGAGGCGCTGCTGGCAGAAGACGAACGTTTTGCCCAACAACGAGAGCGATTAAGTGCAGAAGGTATTCTGCGGTTTACTTACTTCCGCGGCGGCTGCTATGACCAGCAATTGCGCTCCTATCTGGACCGCTTTCCGCGGGAACAATGCCTGTTTCTGTTGACCGAAGATCTGCAGGCCGATTATGCCGGCACGGTGCATACGCTGTTCGCTTTTCTTGGGGTAGAAACAGAGATTGAGGTGGCGGCGCGCGCCAGCAACACCGCCCGTCAAGTGCGCAGCCGATCCTTCTACAGTGCCATCCGGCAGCCTTCGGCGCTAAAAGCGCTGATCAAACCGTGGCTGCCTCAGCGCCTGCGTTACAAGCTCAAACAGGGATTGCTGAACCTGAATATGAAGCCCGCCCCCTACCCACCCATCAATCCGGACACCGCCCGCCAGCTGCGCGGACGTTACCAGCCGCACATCGAAGCGTTGGAAGACATGATCGGACGGGACCTTTCGGCCTGGAAAAGCGAACCGACAGGGGATGAAAAGGAGGGTGTCATCGATGATTGACCAGGAACTGCGCGAATGTCTGCCCAATCTCTTCATTTTGGGGGCGGCGAAAGCTGGCACCACCACCCTGTTTGAACAACTGCGTCAGCTGCCCGACGTTTATTTTCCTTTTTCCAAAGAACCGCTGTTCTTCAGCCAGGATAGACTGTATGAAAAAGGGCTGTCATGGTATGCCGATACTTTTTATAAGGAAGCCAAAGGGTTTTCTGTGCGGGGAGATGCGAGCCCTCATTACCTGTATTGGGGTGAAAAGGTTGCACAGCGCCTGGCGCAGGCCTATGACGAACCGCCCAAAATGATCGTGTTGCTGCGTGACCCGGTGGAGCGCGCCTATTCGTGGTATTGGAATATGGTGCGTGAAGGCAACGAAACCCTGTCTTTTGAAGAGGCACTGGCTTGTGAAGCGGAGCGATTAGAAACGAATCGCGGTATGTTTGAAAAGCAAGGATCGATGAAATACGGATATATACAGGGCAGCCGCTATGCCAGTCTGTTGACACCTTTTTTGGATACCTTCCCGCGGGAGCAATTTCATTTTGTTCTATACGATGAATTGAAAGACGACCTGCAGATCATCATGCCGGGAGTGCTGCAATTCCTGGGGCTGGAAAATGGGGAGCGCCGGTTTGAACAGGTGCAAAGCAACCCGGCTGCCATGCCGCGCAGCATGAACTTGCAGCGCTGGCTGCGCAGGCAATCGACCTGGCGTGAATGGTTGAAACCGATCATACCAATCAAAGCCCGTTACCAGATGAAGGAAAAACTGCTGCAGATCAACCTGCGTGAAAGCAGTTACCCGCCGATTAACCCGCAGACAGCCGCTAAGTTGCGCGACCAACTGGTGGATGAGGTGAGGCAGTTGCAGGAGGTGATCCGCCGAGACCTGCGAGGGTGGCTGCCGTGATGAAGCCACATGTCGCCCTGTTAATCCCTTCACTGCGCGGCGGCGGTGTGTTTCGTGTGATGACCAACCTGGCGTTGGGGCTGCAGGAACATGGCTGCCAGGTCAGTTTGATTGTCGGTAGTGTAGAGGGGTGTGTTGACGACAGCCTGCTGAAGCGGTTGACCATCATTGACCTGGGGGTGGAGAAGATGGCGACGGGACTGCTGAAACTGATCCGCTGGCTGCGCGCCAACCGGCCTGATTTCCTCATTTCGGCCCAGATGCACGTCAATCTGACCGCGATTGCTGCCTGCGCACTGGGTGGAACAGCAACCCGCCTGATCGTCACCGAACACAATGATGTCGATTCCGTGTATAGCCACGCACCCACGCTTAAGCAGCGTATGGTTCCCTGGCTGGCAAGGCTCCTGTATCGGTGTGCTGATCGCATCGTTGCGGTGTCACAGGGGGTGGCAGACAATCTGGCAGCCTGGTTGAGAAGACCCGCCGAAAACATCCGGGTGATTTATAATCCGCTGGTTGACGAAGCGCTGCTCAATCGCGCACAAGAACCACCGAACCATACCTGGTTTCAGGATGGCGGGCTGCCGGTGATTCTGGGGGTGGGGCGGTTGGAGGCGCAGAAAGATTTTGCCACCCTGCTCCGGGCTTTTGCGCTGCTTATTGAACAAGTGCCTGCACGCTTGATGATCCTGGGGGAGGGCAGCCAACGTAACCAACTGGAAACGTTGGCGCAAGAACTGGGGGTATCTGAGCGGGTGGCAATGCCCGGCTACGTCAGCAATCCTTACGCCTGTATGCGGCGCGCTGCGTTGTTCGTGTTATCTTCTGCCTGGGAAGGCTTCCCCAGTGTGCTGGTGGAAGCCATGGCGTGCGGCTGCCGGTTGGTTTCAACCGACTGCCCCAGCGGTCCGCGGGAAATTTTGGAAAACGGCCGTTGGGGGGCGCTGATGCCGGTGGGTGATGCAGATGCCATGGCCAATGCCATGCTGGCTGCGTTGCAAGCACCACCACCTGCGGGATTGGCGCAGGCAGCACAGCGTTTTTCGGTGGATACCGCCGTAGCACAGTATCTGCAGGTGATGGAGGCGATACGAAGCATATGAAGATTCTGCATCTCATCACAGGATTGAATTATGGCGGGGCGGAATCCATGCTGCTGGGGGTGGCGCAACATCTACAGGAGCAAGGCATGCAGCAGGAGGTGATCTCACTGAGCACGGTTGGTGTTATCGGCGAACGCCTGCAAAATTTGGGCATCACGGTATCTGCTTTGGGACTGCCGCGCGGGCGGTTGACGATCAAGGGCTGGCGCTCTTTGCGGCAGAAGGTCAAAGAATCACAGCCAGACCTGATGCAGACCTGGCTGTACCACGCCGATTTTGCCGGAGCATTGCTGCGTCTGAGCGGCATACGCTGCCCGCTGGTGTGGGGAGTTCATCATACTGCGAACAACTGGCAAGAGATGAAAACCACCACGCGGCTGGTGCTGACTGCCAACCGTTTGCTTGCCAGATGGATGCCGGATGCGATTGTGAGCTGTTCAGAGAGCGCGTTTCAATCGCATGCAGCGTTGGGATATCCCGCGAAGAAAATGGTGATACTACCCAACGGCATTGATACACAGCGCTTTCGGCCGCATGACCGGGGCGGCGAACGCCTGCGGGTGCGACTGGGAGTGCCGGCAGACAGCCTTTTGATCGGGCATTGCGGGCGCTGGATTCCTTTGAAGGGGCATCGCTTTTTTATCGAAATGGCAGCTATGTTGTACAAAAAGGATGCACACCTTCACTTCGTGATGTGCGGTGAAGGCATTGATGCTGATAACGGCACATTGATGGCATGGATTAAGGAAAACGGGTTGAGCAGGAACGTGCATCTGCTGGGCGGACAGACGGCGATGGAAGAAATCTGTCAGGGATTGGACCTGTTTGTGTCATCATCACTAAGCGAAGCTTTGCCGCTGACGGTGATGGAAGCCATGGCATGCGGAGTGCCCTGCGTGGTAACCGAGGTGGGCGATCAGGGGGCGCTGGTGGGGGAATGGGGGGCGGTGGTGATGCCCGGTTCGGCAGAAGCATTGGCGCAGGACTGTCAGCGGATTCTTAGCATGCATCGCGCGGAAAGAGAACGGCTGGGTCAAGGCGCCCGTCAGCGCATCGTTAACGATTACTCACTGGATGCCGCAGCCCAAAAATACCAAAATCTCTATCAAAAACTTGGTGTAAAGTGAAAGAGGAAAAAAGCTGCCCATTGGTCAGGCTTGTTGAATCAGTTACAATAACAAAGACCATCATTTTTTGGGAAGAATGAGACCGATAGGTTCATGAAAATCCTGTTTTTTGCCAACACCAGTTGGAATTTGTACAACTTCCGCCTGCCTTTGATGAAAGCGCTGCGCAACATGGGGCATACGTTGGTGGCGGTTGCGCCCAAAGACCGCTTTACTGACCGCATCCAGGCGCAAGGTTTCCGCTGGCGCCATCTCCCGCTGCAGCAGCATGGATTGAACCCGTTGGTGGACCTGTGGACACTATGGCAGATCTGGCGGATCTATCGGGCTGAAAAACCGGATATCGTCAGCCATTTTACGATTAAATGTGTGCTCTATGGTTCAATTGCCGCCCATGTATGTGGTGTGAAACACATTGTCAATACGATCACCGGGCTTGGGTTGCTCTTTACCCATCCTCATCTCCATTACCGTATGCTGCGGGGTGTGGTGATGCTGGCCTACAAGCGTGTGCTGCGCAACACAACCGTCATCTTTCAAAATGTGGAGGACCGCGAACTGTTCGTCAGCAAAGGTATCGTTAAAGCATCGCAAACCCACCTCGTGAGAGGCTCAGGGGTTGAGATGCCGGAGACAGCCCCGCCGCTGGCGGATAATGCTGTTGTGCGGGTGATCCTGCCTGGCAGGTTGGTGTGGACCAAGGGTGTGCGGGTGTTCGCTAAAGCAGCCCGATTGCTAAAAGATAGCCAAGCGCCGGTGGAAATGGTACTGGTGGGTCAGATCCCGCACAATGACCGCACCGCCATTCCAAAGGCGCAGGTGGAACAGTGGGAACAGGAAGGTGTGCTGGTGTGGTGGGGCTGGCGTGACGATATGCATTCGGTGTATGAGCAGGCAGACATTGTGTGCCTGCCTTCGCTGTATGGCGAGGGTGTGCCGCGTACGTTGATCGAAGCGGCAGCCCATGGACGGCCAGTGATCGCTGCTGATAACCGCGGCTGCCGCGATATTGTGCGCGACGGGGTGAATGGCTGCCTGGTACCGCAGGATGACGCTGAAGCACTGGCAAACGCCATCCGCCAGCTGGCTGCGGACCGCGCATTACGTCTGCAAATGGGGGCAGCCGGGCGTGAGATGGTGCGCAGCGGATTTTCGGCAAAGAACATCATCGCGCAAAGCATGGCGGTGTATCTGGCGCCGTTTGCGGGACAGGGTGGTATCGAGCCTGCGCCGGGCGATCAAAATCTGCGGTAGGGTGCGGTGATTGTCATTTGCTGGCGGTGGATGTACTGGTGTTATGTTCAGGGCTCCAGGGTGCCAGACGGGCAAACAGAACCCGCAACCCGCTGTTGATGACAATGCCCAGCAATGCTACCGCAATCAGGGTGGCGAATAATTCTTCCACGCGCAGGGTCTGCCAGGAGAACCAGATCATGACGCCCAGCCCTTGTTTGGCGGAGAGTAGCTCCACGGCGATGGTCAGTAGCAGGGCGGTGGTCAGGCCAAGGCGCACACCGCTGAGAATTGAGGGCAGGCTGCCTGGCAGCAGGATGCGGGAAAAGGTTTTCCAGCGGCTGGCGCCATAATTTTTGGCGACTTCGAAATAGACCTGATCCAGTTGCGCCACGCCGGTCATACTGGTGACCAGGGCGGGGAAAAAGGCGGAAATGCCGATCACAATCACGATAGATATCTCGCCAATGCCGAAGATGATCAGAATCAGCGGGAAAATGGAGATTTTGGGGATAGGGTGGGTGGCCGCGATCAGGGGGTCAAATAACGCACGCAGGCGGCGTGACCAGCCCATCAGCACACCCAACAAGATGCCGGGGGTGATGCCCAGCAACGACCCCAACACAAGGCGGTTGAGGGTGGCGCGGGCGCTGTCAATGAGCCTGCCGTTGGCGATCAGCCGAACAAGGGTGGTTCCAATGGTGGAAGGAGGCGGGAAGAACATGCGCGAGATCAGCCCCAGCCGTGAACCGGCTTCCCACAGCAGCAAAAAGCCAACCACCAGAATCAAGGTGCCATAGGAGAAGCGGTCTGCGGTGCCATTGGCTTTGTTCTTTCTGGCCATCAGCGTGTGATCCCTTCGCGCACTTCGGTTTCAATGATCTGCCAGACCTGCTGGTAGATGGCGTCAAATTGCGGGTGCTGGCGGAAGCTCAACGTGCGCGGGCGGGGCAGGTCGATGGGTATGTCTGCTTGAATGGTGCCTGGGCGGCCGCTCATCACCAGAATGCGGTCACCCAGCAGAATGGCTTCTTCGATGTCATGGGTGATGTAGATGACGGTTTTGGGGTTGTCACGCCAGGTGGTGAGCAATTCTTGCTGCATGAGGATGCGGGTTTGTGCGTCGAGGGCGCCGAAAGGTTCATCCATCAGGAGCACATGCGGATCGGTGAGAAAGGCGCGCAGGATGGCGACGCGCTGACGCATCCCACCGGAGAGTTCATACGGAAAGGCAGACAGAAAACCACCCAACCCAACGCGGCTAAGGAAGTCGGCTGCCAGGGTGGTGCGTTCTTTTTTGGGCACACCGCGGGTTTCGAGACCAAAAGCGACATTGTCAACCACTGTCATCCAGGGGAACAAGCCCTGCTGTTGAAAGACCATGGCAGTTGCCGGGCGCTGCTGATCGCCATTGCCAGAAAACACAATTTCGCCGCGCGAGGGCGGCAGCAGGCCGGCGATGATGCGCAGCAGGGTGGTCTTGCCGCAGCCGCTGGGGCCGACGATGCAAACAAATTCGTTCTGCTCAACGGTGAAGGACACGTTGGCGAGTGCTTCCGTGGTGCGCGGATTTGAAAATACAAGCGAAAGGTCGTTGCACGCAAAAATCATGATGGGCTGGCTGTCTCCTGCGGGTGAATTATATCACGGGGTTTTCAGTGGGGTGGTGACGGTTTTTTTTATCGAACCAGTTCTCAAAGAAACCCTTTATTTATTGAAAAATTAATGCCAAAAAGGTGCCGGTTCGTATAAAAATCGTATATAATTTATTGATTGTCACAATCCGTTTATAAACCATAATAATAGTGTCGAGGAGAGAGTATGAAGCCAGTGTTTAATCCTTCACCTGGCAGCATGAAACAAGCAACAGTATCCGTTTGTATCCTGTTGGTGTTGTTTGCCATGTTGTTCGCGCCCCTGGGAGGGGTATTGCCAATCAAGCAGGTTCAGGCAGCCCCGGCAGCTTTGCCACCGGAAACCCTGTACGCAGGCACAGATACCGGAACGTACGGGGACGATTACGTCACCGGGACGTTTGATATCGGGTTTTCCTTTATTTTTTATGGCAATTCCTATGCCCAATTCCAGGCGACCACCAATGGAATCCTGTGTTTTGGCGGCGGGGCCACGAATACCTGGACCAATACCACCCTTCCCTCGTCGGCTGCTCCGAACAACTGTGTGTATGCCTTCTGGGATGACCTGATGTCGTACGGCGACCACCAGACAATCTTGTATCGCACGGTGGGCGAGGTTGGCAGCCGTATGTTGATTGTGCAGTGGACCAATTATGGCTATTTTAGTTCAGACTTGCCGATGGGCACCTTTCAGGTGATTCTGTATGAAGGCAGCAACAATATCCGCACCCAGTACCGCCAGCTGCTGACTGAAACTCGCTCGTATGGCCAGTCAGCCACGATCGGCCTGGAAAATTCTACTGGGACGGTGGCTGTGCAGTATTGTTACAATACCGCCTGTCTTGACCCGGAGCAATCGATCCTGTGGACCTGGAACGGGGTCAATAACTATACCTACGACGCTGGCGCTGCCTATGAAGGGGTGTTTCTGTACAAAGACAATCCCCCGCCGACAGTACCGCAGTTGATCGCCCCGGCGAATGGTTCCGCAGGTGTTTCCACCTCGCCGACATTCTCCTGGCATGCTTCCACTGGCGCTGATTCTTACAACCTGCGAGTTTCCACCAATTCGAACCTCTCCTCTCCGATCATCAATGTGACCGGCATATCTGGCACTTCCTATGCTGCCAGCGGGTTGAGCGTGGGGCCCACCTACTACTGGGGTGTGGAAGCCATTAATGCCTATGGTAATACCTGGTCAAGCATATGGAGCTTTACCACGGCAGCAGGCAACTCAGCACCCAATGACATTGTGTTAAGTAATAATACCATCGCTGCTGGCCAGCCTGCCAACACCCAGGTGGGCACGCTTTCGACCATTGATCCTGATGTGGGTGATACCCATACATACAACCTGGTCAGCGGTGGCGGCAGTTCTGATAATGGTAGTTTTTCAATTGTCGGCAATTCGCTGCGTACGGCGGTGGTGCTGTCAAGCAGGGATTACACGATCCGCATTCGTTCTACAGATCAGGGTGGGTTATTTGTGGAAGAAATTTTTACCATCACGGTCAGTTCTACCAACAGCGCCCCGACCGACATCAGCCTTTCGAGCACTTCGATTAATGAAAATGTGGCCGCCAATTCGACCGTAGGCACTTTCTCGACCACCGATCCGGATGCGGGCGACACCCATACCTATACCCTGGTGGCAGGCACGGGCAGCACGGATAATGCTTCCTTCAACATCAGCGGCAGCAGCCTGCGCATATCGGGTTCTCCTGATTATGAGACCCAGAACAGTTACTCCATCCGCGTGCGTTCGACCGATGCGGGTGGTTTGTGGTTTGAGCGGCAATTCACCATCACGGTGAACAATGTCAACGAAACCCCGACCGACATCAACCTGTCAAGCACTTCGATTAATGAAAATGTGGCCGCCAATTCGACGGTGGGCACTTTCTCGACCACCGATTCGGATGCGGGTGACACCCATACCTATACCCTGGTGGCTGGCACAGGCAGCACGGACAACGCCTCGTTCAACATCAGCGGCAGCAGCCTGCGCATATCGGGTTCTCCTGATTATGAGACCCAGAACAGTTACTCCATCCGTGTACGTTCGACGGATGCGGGCGGGTTATGGTTTGAGCGGCAGTTTACCATCACAATCACTAACCTTAACGAATTCCCGACCGCCATCAGCCTTTCAAACAATTCAGTCGCAGAGAATCAAGCGATTAACACGGTGGTAGGTACTTTCTCGACTACCGATCCGGATGTGGGCGACACCTTCACCTACACCCTGGTGGCAGGCACGGGCAGCACGGACAATGCTTCCTTCAACATTTCCGGCAGCAGCCTGCGCATATCGGGTTCTCCTGATTATGAGACTCAGAACAGCTATTCCATCCGTGTACGTTCGACGGATGCGGGCGGGTTGTGGTTTGAGCGGCAATTCACCATCACGGTGATGAATGTCAATGAAACCCCGACTGACATCGTCCTATCAAGCACTTCGATTAATGAAAATGTGGCCGCCAATACGACCGTAGGGACTTTCTCAACCACCGATCCAGATGTGGGCGACACCCATACCTATACTCTGGTGGCTGGCACGGGCAGCACGCACAATGCTTCCTTCAATATCAGCGGTAACAGCCTGCGTGCTTCAGCATCGTTTGATTATGAGACCCAGAACAGTTACTCCATCCGAGTACGTTCGACGGATGCGGGCGGGTTGTGGTTTGAGCGGCAGTTCACCATCACGGTGATGAATGTCAATGAAACCCCGACTGACATCGTCCTATCAAACACCTTGATATATGAGAACGGTCCAACTAACACAATCGTGGGGTTTTTCTTGACCGCCGATCCGGATGCGGGCGACACCTTCACCTACACGTTGGTGAGTGGCACGGGCAGTACAGACAATGCTTCGTTCAATATCAGCGGCAGCAGCCTGCGCGCCTCGGCTTCCTTCGATTATGAAACCCAGAACAGTCACTCCATCCGTGTGCGTTCGACGGATGCGGGTGGGTTGTGGGTGGAAAGGCAGTTCACCATCATGGTGATGAATGTCGTGGAAGATACAACCACCACGATCTTATCCAACCTGCCCAACCCATCGGTGTATGGACAGGATTACACCGTCACAGTGCAGGTAGCGCCGCAGAGCGGGGGGGGGACGCCTACCGGGACCGTCAATGTCAGCGACGGCAGCGGTAGCTGTAATATCACTTTGGCAGCTGGCAGCGGGTCTTGTGACCTGCCCTCACTGGCGCCTGCCACACTCACCCTGACCGCCACCTATGCAGGCGATGCCAATTGGAACGGTTCCAGTGACACCGCATCGCACACTATCAATCGCGCAGCCAGCCTGACCACGATTGTGTCAGACCTGCCGGACCCGTCTGAGTGGGGATTTAACTATACAGTTACGGTATCAGTCAGTGCTGTCGCACCGGGCAGCGGAACACCTACCGGTACGGTGGACGTTGATGATGGTTTAAATTCGTGCACTGTCACCCTGTCAGCTGGCAGTGGTTCTTGCGACCTGCCTTCTGATGCGGTTTCTTCGCGCACGATCACTGCCAGTTATGGCGGCGATGCCAATTTTGATGCTTCGGCAGATACCGAAGCGCATACCATCGAAGATACCACCCGTCCAACCGTCACCATTAACCAGGCTGCTACCCAGGTGGACCCCACCAACCTGGCCCCGATCGTGTTTGACGCCGTCTTCAGTGAACCGGTTACCGGCTTCGATGGCGATGACATCGGTTTTGCTGGCAGCACCGCTCCCGGTACTTTAGCAGCAGGGGTGAGTGGTTCAGGCGCAATCTACCAGGTATCGGTGAGCGGTATGACCGGCACCGGATTGGTGGTGGCATCCATTCCCGCCAACAGCATGGTGGATGGCTCAGGTAATCTCAATGAAGCCTCAACCAGCACTGATAACAGTGTGCTGTATGACATCACCCCGCCAACAGTTACCATCAACCAGGCGTCCACTCAAACAGACCCGACCAATGTGAGTCCGATTGTGTTCGACGTGGTGTTCAGTGAAGCGGTGACGGGCTTTGACGCCAGCAGCCTTTCTTTCGCTGGCAGCAGTGCCCCCGGCACCTTAATGGGAATCGTCAGCGGTTCCGGCACAACCTATACGGTGACCGTGAGTGGTATGACCGACAGCGGTGACGTGGTAGTTGCTGTGGAGGCAGGTGCCGCGCAGGATCCCGCCGGCAACTTCAGCCTGGCTTCGACCAGCGCCGATAACGTGGTGACCTATGATGTCACCGACCCGACCGTCACCATTAACCAGGGTTCAGCCCAGTCTGATCCGACCAATGCCAGCCCGATCGTGTTCGATGTGGTGTTCAGCGAAGCGGTGACCGGCTTTGACAGCGCTGATATCGACTTCAGCGGTAGCACCGCCCCAGGCACATTGGCGGCAGTGGTAAGCGGTTCGGGTGCGAGCTATACTGTTTCAGTGAGTGGCATGACTGACACTGGCGACGTGGTCGTTTCTATTCCGTCAGGTACCGCCGCGGATGCTGCCGGTAACCTCAGCGAAGCCTCGACCAGTACAGATAACAGCGTTACCTACGATGTCACTCCCCTGACCGTCACCATCGAGCAGGGGGTTGGACAGGCCGACCCAACCAACGCCAGCCCGATCGTGTTCGATGTGCTTTTCAGTAAGCCGGTGACCGGTTTTGATGAAACTGGTGTCAACATTGCCGGTATGAGCGCTGCCGCCACGATCACGGTTGTTGGCAGCGGAGATACCTATATTGTTGAAGTAGAGGGCATGCAGGACGGTGAGACCGTCACTGCCACAATTCCTGCTGATGCAGGCCAGGACGCGGCCACCAATGGCAACCAGGCATCCACCAGCGTTGATAACAGTGTGTTGTATGATATTACCCGCCCGACAGTGGCCATTAACCAGGGCGCAACCCAAGCAGACCCAACCAACACCAGCCCGATCACATTCGATGTGGTCTTCAGTGAAGATGTAACAGGTTTTGAAGAAGATGACGTGGTGGTCAACGGCATGGCGGGCACAGCGCTGATCGCGATCAACGGCGGCGGAACAACGTATACCGTGGAAGTTTCTGGCATGAGTGATGGTGAAACCGTCACGGCAGAAATTGCAGAAGACGCCGCGCAGGATGCCTCTGGCAACCTCAGTGAAGCCTCAACCAGCACTGACAACGCCGTTACCTATGATATTTCTGGCATTACCGTCATGGAAGCGGGTGTGGTTGGGCAGCCGGGCAACCTGGTGATCAGCCATTATGGCAGCTATGTGACCCAGTTCACCCAGATCCAGGTGAATTTCGATGAGGATGCTTTAAACCCGGCTGGCAATGACGATGAAGATGATGTTACCAATCCTGCCAATTACTACCTGATCAGGCCGGGCGCTAATTACGTCATTGATGTCACTACCTGTACTGAAGCGCAGCAGATCGGCATCTCGCCAGATATTGACGATATTCTGGTGCCGATCGGGCCGGTGACCTACAACAACAATGGCGGGGCAGGTCCGTTCGTCGCCACTTTAACCGTGAATAACGGCATCCGTCCGCCTTATGACAAATACCGCCTGCTGGTGTGTGGTTCCACCTCGATCATGGACCTGGCGATGAATCCGCTCAACGGCGGGTTCGACACCGTCCTTGATTTCACCTTGCAGGTACTGCCAGCCGAATTGCCGGAGACCGGTTTCCCGGTGGGCAGCCAGACCATTCTGCCTGCACAGCCGCTTTCAGAAGCCTACAACAGCACAGGTTTGACCCTCAATATGCCGACATTGAATGTGAGTACACCCATTATCGGTGTGCCGCTGGGAGATGACGGCTGGGATACCACCTGGCTGGGCAATTATGCCGGCTATCTGGAAGGCAGCGCCTTCCCCACCTGGAATGGCAATACGGTCATCACCGGGCATGTCTGGGGTTCGAGCAACCGGCCGGGTATTTTCGCAGACCTGCGGTCATTACAGTACGGCGATGAGATTAAAATCCATGCCTGGGGACAGGTGTTCACCTATGAAGTGCGCAGCAATGCAATCATCACGGGGGGCAATGTGTCCTCCGTCCTGCGCAGTGAGCGGTTGGATTGGCTGACGCTGCTGACCTGCGATTCCTTTGACATGGAAAGTAACAGTTATCGCTACCGCCGGGTGGTGAGAGCCGTACTGGTTCGTGTTGAGTAAAGTTTACCAAGCCCCGCCTGAGAAGGCGGGGCTTTTTTATAGCAGGGACATGGTACAAATTGGTGGGGACCCATCGGTCATCAGGTGGAGAATTGGCGTACATCACGCTTGACAATCCTATGGCGGATACAGTACGATGGTTAGGCTTATGCAGAATATTACAAAAAAAACTACCTGGTTTCTCATCTCGGCAGTGCTTGTCGTTGTCGCGGCGGGTGCTGCCCTCTTCTTTTTCGCACGAAGTACATCTGTTGAGGTCGCCTGCACCAACAGTGACGACTGCCGCCAGATGGGGGTGTTGGGGGGGGCGGTGTTCTCTTTCTCCAAGCCTTATGATATCCTTCAATTTAAGGCGTTGGTCAGGGTGGAAGGGGCAGAAACAGGTGACTGGGTAATTGACGATCAACACAACGTGCGCTGGACGGCTTCAGCACCACTTGTGCCCGGTACGACAGTAACCTTTTCGCTGCCAAAAGGTCAACTTGGTCTGTCGGGTGAACGGCTGCGCAAGACACTCACCTGGGAAATCGAGGTGCGGGCACCAGAGATCGCCGTGCTGGGGGAAAGCGGAGCGGGATACGAGGTGTTTGTGTTGGATGAAGGCAGTGTGTCCGTGCCATTGACACAAACTGGCGGCAAGATTCAAGCGTTCGAACCATCACCTGACGGGGAACAAATGGTGTTGGAAGTGGAAAATGATCAGGGCGGGGTTGACCTGTGGCTGGTAGCACGCAACGGCGCTGACCAGAGTGTGGTGGTGTCATGCGGCGAGGAGCGCTGCCATTCTCCGGCCTGGTCGCCGGATGGAAAGGTGTTGTTATATGTGCGGTCTACTAATGCTTCGCCTGATGGAGGTGGAAGTGTGTGGATGAAAGGGCTGCACAGGGGAACTGAACAGTTGGCAACGGAGGTGCAGGCAGACAGTGCCACCCAGCCGCGCTGGTCGCCGGATGGACAATGGATCAGCTATGTGGTGAAAGATGATATCTTCTTGGTCGAAATACCGACACTGGAAACCACGCAGCTGACTTCCTCGGATGGTTCTGAAGGCTGCTGGACGGCAGATGGCTCCTCATATCTATATACGGCGACACTGGCAGATGAGCTGGGTATCCGTAATGGGGTTTTGCGTTGGAACGTGGAGGATGGTTCGCTCTCCTGTTTGTGCGAGGCGATTTCTATAGAGGATTTCGGCAATTTGGACCGGCCGGTTTGTCATCCGCGTGATAATCTGGCTGTGGTTCGGGTTCAGCCCAATCTGCGCATCAGCGGCTACCAGTTGACCCTGGTGAATTTGACCGAGTTGAACGATCAGTTGATTGTCAGCGATTTTACCAGGATATTCAGTCAATTGACCTGGTCGCCATCCGGTGAGCAATTGTTGTATCAGGCATTTCAGCCGGGCAGCGGTGATAGCGAACCGGAGATCTGGTTGTGGCAACGCGATAGTGATGAATTGCAGCAGGTCGCCAGCGGTTTCTTCAGCCCGCGCTGGCTGCCTTGATGGTTAATGGCGTGGCGGCTTGACGGGTTCTTTGGGCAGGCTGTCGAACAGGTGCAGGATCGTCAGCCAGGGATGGGCAAACAGCATACGCGGACCAGCAAAGCGCATCACCCGCCTGATCTCTTCGCGGCGGTCATGCGTATAGCAATGCACCGGGCAGCGGGCGCAGGTGGTTTTGCCCTCTTGAAAAGGGCATTTCTCTAATCGCTGCAATGCGTACGCTTGCAATGACTGGCAATCCGGGCATAAGTCTGACGAGGTGGAATGCTGATGGCGGCAGTAGAGGCGGATCATGGCGGAGACCGTGCGCATTTCGCGGTTCAAGCGGGTGTTGTTTCTCATGGGGTGATTGTACTCCAGGAAATCGATCAGTTTCAACACTGGCGGTGTTTTTTTTTATTTTCAAAGACCGTCACACGAACCTGGTTTCCAGTTAGAATTAGGCCATACCCAAGGAGTGAAGTATGGCTGGCATCTTAGACCCATTGATACGGCTGCATCCCCATGATAACGTGG
>Ga0334885_1003253_pt1 | contig 15366 bp, 10 predicted proteins | sample GraSluR1_MG_8_FD_207233 | JGI IMG/M metagenome (GOLD analysis project Ga0334885, IMG submission 207233) | Sludge microbial communities from methane-producing bioreactor in Wageningen University, Netherlands - Granular Sludge_31_05-R1 | ecosystem: Engineered > Bioreactor > Anaerobic >...
CATAGCTTTGCCGCTTCCAAGTTTCCTGATTTCATTGACAGATCTCCGAGTTTCAAGTACGCTGGAAAGAATTGAAGATCCAAGGTGATCAGATGTTCGAAGATGGGAATGGCCTCCTCCTCTTCCCCCTTTTCAATAAGGACTTCTCCTAACTCAAAACAAGCCGGTCCAAATGTTGGATTCCTTTGAATCGCATCTCGATAATGACCTTCAGCCTCTCCCCAGAACCCTTGCGATCGAGCGATGTATCCGGAATAAAAAGGAACGCGGAAATCTTCTGGACTGATATGTTTGGCTGTTTCAACCAACCGTAAAGCATCATCAATCTCTCCGTGATCCACATTGTGTTTGACCATCTCAAACAAAAAAAACAGATAGTAGGATCGATAGTAATCATCGGGCTCTTTCTGATACTGGCTTTCCAAACCTCGGAATATGATTTCCAATGGGATGGACCGTTCCGGATGGAGCGATGATGCGTCTTCGATCCGTATGGGAAGCCGAATGGGCAAGTTCTTCGCTTTGGCCATCTCCGGCCGCAAATGCAAGTAAAGAATCCCTTGAGCCACTCACGACCCCTTCAGAAACTCTTGGATAAACGCGTCCAATGGAACCACACTCAGGATGATATGACCGCTGTCCATGAGAATGATCGATTTCATTTCATACCCGTATGTAAGGTTGATCACCATCTCTTCTTGACCTGCCAGGGTCTTTCGTTTGCGCATTCCTGAATGCTCCGAAGAAAATACGGATTTTACCCGATCTCTAATAATGAAGGAATTAAACCCTAAATGAATCAAAAGATTGGACCGTGTCACAACTCCACTCCTCGAAGGTATTTCGCTGCGTCTTCAGGCGGGGTCGGATTAATGTAAAATCCAGAACCCCACTCAAAACCAGCAACCTTTGTGAGCCTTGGAACAATCTCCATATGCCAATGATAAGAGTGGCGCCCATCTCCATTGGCAGGACCTGTATGAAGCATAAAGTTATAGGGAGGATTATCCAAAGCTTTATAAATCCGCAGCAATGAATTCCGTAAAATTTGAGCAAAACCTTGGACTTGCGTTTCATGGATTTCTCCAAAATCAAAGGCATGCTCTTTGGGCAATACCCATGTCTCAAACGGAAATCGAGAGGCGTACGGATTGATCGCGATGAATTGGTCATTCTCTTCCACCACCCGAACACTTTCCATCCGTTCCTGGTAAATAATGTCGCAATAGACACATCGTTCTTTGTATTCAAAATACATTTGAGAGCCTTGCAGTTCCTCAACCACTCTTTTGGGTAAGATGGGCGTTGCGATAATTTGGGAATGCGCATGAGCAAGCGAAGCTCCTGCATCTCGTTTGTGGTTTTTAAAGATAAGAATGTACTTCACCGATGGGTTTTTGGAAATCACGTTATATCTGGCCTTGTACGCCCAAATGATCTCTTCCACCTGACTATCTTCAAGGGTCGCGAAATGCGCATTGTGATCAGGAGTTTCGATAACAATTTCATGATACCCAAAGCCCATCATTGCATCATACATTCCATGGCCATACCGTTCCAGTTTTAACTCCGGATCTAGAGCGGGGAATTTGTTAGGAACGACGCGAATCCACCATTTGGGGGTATTTGGTGCTGTTTCTGGAGGTCGAAAGGCGAGAACTTCCGGTGGTGTTGTGTATTCATTTCCATAATCGAATGGGCAAAAAGCGCTCTTCATTTCATCATTATCCCGAGCAAAGTCCATTGGTCTTTTGGATCGTTCGGTTGCGATAATCACCCAACGGTTCGTCACCGGGTCTTTTCTTAATTCGGGCATATCCTATGATCTCCTTTCCCACAATCCTTTTCTCTTCAGGCCTTCTTGATACACATACAGGTATTCTTGCGCGGAATGCTCCCAAGAAAAATCTTCTTTCATTGCATTCTGAATCAATTGTTTCCAATGATCCGGTTGAGAGTAAAAGAAAATGGAGCGAACAATCGCGTGCAAGAGATGGGATTCATGATAGAGGGAAAAACCAAAACCATTCCCTGTACCCGTACGTTCTTCATATTCTTTTACAGTGTCTGCAAGACCTCCTGTATAGCGAACAACTGGAATCGTACCCATCCGTAGGCTATACATCTGTCCCAATCCGCATGGCTCATAACGGGAAGGCATCAAAAACATATCACTCCCTGAATAAATCCGGTCTGCCAATTGTAAGTCAAAGCAAATCTTGGCCGAGACTTTTTGGGGGTCATCTTTGTGCAGCTTTTGGAAAAAAGCTTCATAATTCGCTTCACCAGTACCCAAGATAATAATCTGAATCGGCAAACAAGAAAAGTAGCGGGCAATTCGGGTCAGGAGATCCAACCCTTTCTGAGTTGCCAATCGAGTAACAAGGCCCATGATCGGGATTTTGGGATTGATCTCCAATCCCAATTCTTTTTGAAGCTCTTCTTTGTTTCTCTCTTTTCCTGAAAGGTCATTATGGTCAAAATGATGGGGGATGGTTTGCAGGGTCTTTGGATTAAAGGCATCATAATCGATTCCATTAATGATTCCATACAACGAGTCACTACGAATACTCAAAATCCCTTCCATTCGCTCCCCATAATCCTTTGTTTGGATTTCTTGCGCATAGGTTGGACTAACCGTTGTGATAAAATCGGAAAAAAGGATCCCGCCTTTCAAAAGGTTGATTTCCCCATAAAATTCCAAAGCATCAACATTGTATAGGTAATGAGGAAGGCCCGCAAAATTTAAGTACCGACTGGCCAGTCTCCCTTGATATCCTAAATTGTGAATCGTGAAAACCGTCAATATATTTTGGAAAAAGGGAGAGTCGCGGAAAAGCGTTTTGAGATAAACCGGTATCAATCCTGCTTGCCAATCATGGCAATGGACAACTGTATACGGATCTCCGATCTGTTTCATGGCTTCCAACGCAGCAACATTAAAAAAAACGGCTTGTTCTCCTTCTTCGGGGGTTCCATAGATTTGTTCCGAACTGAAATACTTAGAATTCTCTAAAAGAAACACTCGGGTTTTCTTGGTTCCGGGAAGCGATGTCTGATATATATCAACTTCTTCGCGTGATTGGATAAAGGGTACTGAGAGGCCTTTTTTTTGTAAATGAACGGAAAGCCCCAGAGCCTCTGTGTTTTTTTTAACCACAGCATGAAAGGGCATAAAAATATCGATTTCTACCCCCAAAGCCTCCAAGTATTTGGGGAGGGTTCCGACAACATCTGCCAAACCTCCTACCTTTGCCAAGGGGTACACCTCGAAGGATACCATCGCTACTCTCATGTAATTCCTCCTTAGCTGTCTATGAGGTTTTGATACGTACAACATTCGCTGAAAAATGATCGAATACCATTATGCGCTTCTACTTATGTATCGATCGATTACGAGAAGAAATAAACTCGTGAATCCCTCTTGCTGCTGCTTTTCCTGCTCCCATCGCTTCAATAACCGTAGCCGATCCAGTTACGATGTCGCCGCCCGCGTATACCCCAGGCAAAGAAGTGATCCCATCATCTCCAAAGGTCTGGATATTGCCCCATTGATTGACGGAGAGTTCTCTGCCTGAATCAAACAAGACCCGATTGGCCGATTGACCAATCGCTTCAATCACCAAATCAATTGGTAATTCTTCGATCGCCCCAGGGATTGGAATTGGTCTTCTCCGACCCGATTCATCTTTTTGACCCAATTCCATTTTTTGTACCTGAACGCGGTGCACCCATCCCTCTTCTCCCAAATATGCCACAGGGGCTGATAACCATTTGAACTGGACACCCTCTTCCATTGAATGATGAATCTCTTCCATTCTCGCAGGTAGTTCAGACCGCGTACGCCGATAGACGATAGTAACAGAATCTGCTTCGGAACGGATTGCACTTCGAGCGCAATCCAAAGCGACATTGCCTCCTCCTACAACAATTACATGCCCGTGAACGCTAATCGGTGTATCGTACTCGGGGAATCGATACGCTTTCATTAGGTTGATCCGCGTCAAGAATTCGCTTGAAGACATGACCCCATTCAAATTGGTTCCTGGAATACCCATGAATTTTGGAGTGCCGGTCCCTATCCCGAGAAAAACGGCATCGTATTGATCAATCAATTCCTCTAGAAGAACTGTTTTCCCAACAATTACATTTGTTTCAAGCTGAACACCCAATTCTAGAATGGTATTCACCTCACGTTCTACGATCTTCTTTGGAAGGCGAAATTCAGGGATTCCATAGACCAGAACACCACCGGGAGTGTGGAGGGCTTCCAATATCGTAACGGCATACCCCATTCTCGACAGCTCACTGCTGCAAGTCAATCCGGCGGGACCACTTCCTACGACCGCGACCCGGCCCGTTCCGATGAGCGGGATTTGGGGTAGAGTAACGGGATTGAGCGCCTCCCAGTCAGAAACAAATCGTTCTAAACGACCAATTGCAACCGACTCTGTTTCCCGGACTTTGGAGAGCAAACAGGCCTTTTCACATTGCGTTTCCTGAGGGCAAACTCTTCCACAAATTGCAGGAAGACTGTTCGAAAACTTGAGAATCAACGAGGCCTCTTCCATTCGATTCTCACGAAGCGCTTTGATGAAACCTGGGATATCGATGCCTACTGGGCAACCACCGATACACGGAGCGTCTTTGCACTGAAGGCAGCGATTCGCTTCTTGAAAGGCCTCATCTTGTGAATACCCCAAAGCGACTTCCTCAAAGTGCGTAATCCTTTTTTTGGAATCGAGTTCGCGCATGGGCGTCTGTATTTTTTGCTTGGATTTCATTGATTCGCCTCATCGATCTTCGATCCTTTGCATATCGTGAAAGACTCCTTTTCTTGAGAAGCAAACTGTTTCTGTCGGAGGATCAGATTATCCCAATCCACCAGGCTTCCTTCGAACTCAGGACCATCCACACAAGCATAACGAATTTTTCCGTTGACCATAACTCGACATCCACCACACATACCGGTTCCATCAATCATAATGGGATTCAATGAGGTCCATATTGGTAACCCCATTGATTGGGCCTTCTGAGAAACGAATTTCATCATGATCGTGGGGCCGATCGCCCAACCTTGATCGAATCGAACCTTTTGATTCTGCAAGAAATCCATTCCTGCGGTAACCGTCCCGCGAATTCCTTCTGATCCATCATCGGTTGTACACACCAAGCGATCGACCATATGGTTGATCCGATCTTTCAAGATAAGATACTTACGGTTTCGAGCACCCAAAACCGCAGTAATTGAGTTTCCATTTTTTTTCAGAGCCTGAGCAATAGGCGCAATTGCTGCTATACCAACCCCTCCGCCAATCACCAAAGCGGTTTTTTTCGATGGAATATCTGAGGGTTTTCCTAAAGGACCTGCTATATCCAAAACAGTGTTACCCTGTCCAATATCGCACAGTTTGCGTGTGCTGGTCCCGATCACTTGGACAACAAGATCAACAAACCCTTCTGCTGCATCGACATCCATGATCGTAAGCGGAATTCGCTCCGCGACAGAATCTGCGCGCACTACCACAAACTGTCCGGCTCGAGCTGCTTTTGCAACCAGAGGGGCAAGGATGCGTAGCTGGAAAATATCAGGGGCAATCTCTCGCTTCTGAATCATCTGAAATCCCATGGATCATCTACCTTTCATCAAAATGACGGGTAATACTCTTGAATTACCTTTTGGCATCTAGGGCAAATATCAGAAACTGGTTCCGAAGATACGTGCCCAGATACAGGGAAGAAAGTCCAACATCTTTGACATTTCTTTCCTTCAACGGGAGAAACAGTGATTACGGTATCTTGAGATGATGAGCGGGACGGATCGATCACCAAAGTTGAAATAATCAGAAGCTCCTTTAGCGTATGGACCCGTTCTTGCCAATGAGAAGGAGGATGGGTTTCTCCTTGTCCAAATGCAATCCGAACGCATGCGTCCAAAGAATGACCAATTGACCCTTCTTTTCGCGCTTTTTCTAATTCTGCGTTTACCCGTTCTTTCATTTCCAACAGCTCGTTCATAGACGTTTCGAGAGCTCCGTCTTCCCAACTTGATGATAATTCGGGCCATCGTTCGGCTTGAACGGTCTTATGCGTTGGGTTGTTTCTCGAAATGTGCCGATATACTTCCTCAGAAGTAAAGGTCAACACAGGCGCGAAGATCAGGTTCAAGCTATGCAAAATCCAAAAAAACGCCGTTTGAGCGCTTCTTCTTTGGCTCGAATCCGGACCCTCAACATACATCCGATCCTTAACAACATCAAGGTATACAGCGCTTAGCTCGTTGACGATAAATTGGTTCAAGACCTGATAGGCCCGATAAAACTCATAATTTTCATGATCTTGGGTAACTCGGGTAGTCACCCGCTTCAGAACCGACAGAATCCAACGATCTAAATCCATCATCTGATCATAGGGGATTGCATCGTGTTCCAAATCGAAATCATATAGGTTTCCAATCAAAAACCGCAATGTGTTTCGGATCTTTTTGTAGGTATCCACCTGCTGAAGCAAAATTTCCATCGATACGTTAATGTCATTTCGATAATCAGCGCCGGCTACCCACAAACGAAGGATTTCTGCCCCATATTTCTCATAAATTTCCTCAGGATCGATCACATTCCCCATTGACTTGCTCATCTTGAACCCTTTTCCGTCTCGAATAAAGCCATGGGTAACAACCTCTTTATAGGGCGCGATCCCATGCCGAACCATGGAAAGAAAGATAGAAGCCTGAAACCACCCTCTGTGTTGATCGCTTCCTTCAAAATAAAGGTCTGCCGGGAATCCCAGGTCTTCTCTTTTGTTTAAAACCGCCTCAAAAGAAGATCCCGAGTCCACCCAGACATCCAGAATATCCGCTTCTTTATGAAAGCGAGTCCCACCACAATTGGGACAGGCAAATCCTGAAGGCAACAATTCTTTGGCTTCTTTCTGATACCATATATTGGAACCGTATGAACGGACCAGGGGAATCAAATGCTCTATGGTCTCTTTGCTTAAGACTACCTCTCCACAATCTTGGCAATAAAATGCGGGAATCGGGATTCCCCAAGAACGTTGTCGCGAAATACACCAATCGGGTCTATCTTGAATTGTCCCCTGAATCCGATTGAACCCCCATTTGGGAATCCACCGGACTTGCTGAATCTCTTCTAACACTTTATCTTTAAGCCGATGTTCTCCCATGCTGATAAACCACTGTTCTGTCGCCCGAAAGATAATCGGTTTTTTGCAGCGCCAACAATGTGGGTACGAGTGTTCGATTGTCTGCGCAAGAATCAACCGACCAGTCCCTGCAAGGTCATCAATAATCTTTTTATTCGCGGAAAAAACGAATTCTCCTTCATACGGCCCAGCCTCGGTTGTAAATACCCCCTTATGATTCACAGGAGACAAAACATCCAACCCGTATTTTTGGCCGCTATGAAAATCATCGACTCCGTGTCCCGGAGCAGTATGGACACACCCGGTACCGGTGTCCATCGTTACGTAATCAGCTAGTACGACGGGAGAAAACCGATTAAAGAAGGGATGCCGTGTTTTCAAACCTTCTAGGTCTTTCCCCAAGCATTCATGGGCGACTTCATACTCCGAAACGCCGATTGCTTCCATCAATGATTTGACTAAGTCTGCAGCGAGAATCCAATACTCGTGACCTACTTTGATACGCGCGTATCGTTCTGTTGGGTGTACGGCAATTGCCATATTCGCGGGAAGGGTCCATGGAGTCGTTGTCCATATGATTACATAGGCTCCTGGTTCTCCTTCTAAGGCAAATCGCACATATATTGAATCCGATTGCACGTCTTTATATTCAATTTCAGCTTCCGCTAAAGCAGTCTCGCAATTGGGACACCAATGGACCACTTTTTTGCTTCGGTACAGGCTCCCCCACTCAATCAAAACTCGAATGTTTTCGAGCACTTCCGCTTCGTAGCCAGGATCTAGGGTCACGTATGGATCGTCCCATTTTCCCCGTACTCCCAATCGTTTGAACTGTTCCCTTTGAATATCCAAATACTGCAATGCAAAGTCTTTACACAGATCCCGAATCTTGGATTTCGGGAGTTCATGAGCCTTATGACCCAGCTTCGTGGTAACTTGATGCTCGATGGGCAACCCGTGCGTATCCCATCCGGGAACATACGGGGCAGAGAAGCCGCGCATGGTTTTGAATTTGACAATAATATCCTTTAGGATCTTATTAAGTGCCGTCCCAATGTGTATCTTTCCATTTGCGTACGGAGGACCATCATGGAGAACAAAGGGGGGACATCCTTCTCGATGTTTCTGAACATAGGCATATAGATCCATATCTTCCCATTGTTTCAACTGCTCGGGTTCTTTTTGCGCCAAATTTGCCCGCATGGGAAAACTGGTTTTCGGCAAACACAGGGTATCTTTATACTCCATTGAACATGCCTCCCTAATCAAAATTCTATAGTTTGCTTAAATCGGAGATGGCTTGCTTCAATTCGGTGAAATCGGAGCTCTTGACCACATACGCGTCGGCAGCCCACGATGAAAGATCAGCTTTATAGTGGCTGTATGCTGTGAGCAGGATAATTTTCACCGGGATTTTCTTGTCCCGAATGAGACCGGCTACTTCCAAACCAGACATTCCGGGCATTTCAACATCAATGGTTACTAGATCATATTCATTGATGGTTAACCGCTCCATCCCTTCTTGTGCATTTGAAGCCGTATCGACTGTAAACCCTTCATCCTGGAGTTCTTCGGCAATCAGAATTCGCATATTTTCTTCATCCTCAATGACCAAAACCCGTTGTGATTGATCCATTGCTTCACCTCCTTATTTGCCTTTTCATTACGGTAATCTTTTATTTAGGCCATCATATAGACGACTTATGATCAATTGTTATCTTGATCCAATCCGCGAGGGAGCACGAAAAAAAAAGTTGTCATTCTTCCTTGATCCGTTGGTTTTAAAAGGAATGAAAGCTTTCCCCCATGCTCCTCTTCGATAATTTTTCTGGATATAGGTAACCCCAACCCCGTACCAGAAATCTTTGTCGTAAAGAATGGAGAAAAAATTTTCTCTGTATAGTTCTCAGGAATGGGATCTCCATCGTTGGTTACTTCGAACCGAAGTGTAATCAAATCCGTCGTTTCTCGAATGGCAATATGCCCTTTACACGCTTCAATTGCGTTCTGAAGCAGATTCATGATTACTTGCTTCAACCGTTTTCTTTCCCCAAAAATCTGATCTTCTGAAGGCTGATAATCGATTTGGACCCCTTTTGCTTCAATCTTGTCTTGATACAATTCCATCACAGAACGCACGAGATCAGAAAACAGAAATGTCTCGAACTCCATCTTTTGCGACGGACGACTAAACTCAAGGATTTCTTGCACAATCCCTTCCAAACGCTTCACTTCTTCCTGAATAATATGAATGTACTTCCGAGATTTCTGTTCATGGTTTTTTTCTACCGCCTGCTCCAATCGATGCGTGAATCCGCCGATAACTGAAAGGGGATTTCGGATCTCATGAGCAACCCGAGCCGACATCTCTCCCAACGAAGCCAGTTTCTCCTGTTTTTGAATCTCTTCCACGAGTTTTTTTCTCTGACTTACGTCGTCGATCATGATGATGATCCCTTCAATCCGTTCGAATTCTCCCGATAGAAGAGGTGTAAACTTGATATCTAGAAACATTTTTTCCTCTTGTAGCATAAACTCGTACTCGTTGAGCATGATCGTATTCTTCACTTCATAGACTTTGTCTGATACGCCGGTGAGATCTTCAACCAATGGTCCCAGCATATCAAATCCCATTCCAAGAACCTGTTCTTTCCTCCTTTGAAAGAACTTTTCTGCTCTGCGATTCCATTCACGAATCTTGTTTTCGCGATCCAAAACCACAATCCCCACATCAAGGCTTTCGAGGATGCTCTGTGAAAACTCTCGAAGATAATCCAAAAGCGAGGTCTGCCGTTCTAAAGAGATGGTCTTTGTTCGAAGCTCTTCATAATTTAGCACGTTTTCTATGGCGAGACCCGCATTGTCCGAGAGGATTTTGAGAACATCCAGCATAGTATTCGAAATTTCTTTATGGGAAAACTTATTATCAAGAATCAGTACTCCGATGGTATCCAATCGCCCGATCAAGGGAACCAGGACAAATTCCTCCGCATCCATAACCGAAGCGACTTCAAGATACTCGTTTCCCCACTCTTGGATGATCTCGGGTATTACACGGATGATCTTTTTCCGCATAACTACTTTTTCAAAAACAGCATGACTTTTGTATGGGAAACTTCGATCCTGAATCCTCTGGGTAAGAGCTTGTTCCAAGTCCATTTCTAACGCCTGTTCCCGTAAGTATTGAGAAAAATTCCCGTATTGAGTCGGTTGAGAAGAAAAGAAAACCTGCTTCTGATAATCTGCTGCGTTTTCCGGTCCAATCCAGTACTTGGCGATTAAAAGTTGCGCATCGGGGTCTTTCAGCAAAAACAAAGCTCGGTCAAAACCCAATCCCGCGTGCGAAGTCACACCCATTAAAAGGATTTTGTAGATGTTTCGAATATCGTAGCTCTCTCTCATCGCGCGATTGATATAAGTAATGATTTTGAGAAGCTGTACTTGTTCTTCCTGTTGAATCAACAGGTCTTCGTTGGCTTCGCTCAGTTTTTTAAGCTTGCCATAGTCTGCTCGAAGTTGATTGTAATACCGGTTTTTGGAAACCGCAAGAGAAATTTTTGCTCCAATATCCTCCAAAAGAGCCAGATCGACTTCATCGAAATGCTTGTAGGGTCGGTAGAGCAACGGATTCTTTCGGTTGATCAAGATGAATACCCCATAGATTTCATTCTCATGAAACAAAGGTACAGCAATGGCAGACTTAATGTTGACATCCAGCATATCTAAGGCCGCACGGGGATCTTTTTTTGCAGAAAAGGACAAAAGACTGTCCCGATGCGAAAAACACCACCCCACCATTCCGTGATCCAGAGGAACAAGAGGTTTTAGAATGTGTTTTCGTTCCAAGCCAAACCAATACTTGATTTCCAGCGATTCCCCGTTTTGGATCCAAATGGAACCGTAGTCAACGTTCAGCATCTCACAGGTCATCTCCAAAGCCTTTTGGTACATCTCTGGAATTTCGCTCGTTTCGTTGATCATCTCGCTTAAGCGAGTTAAACCCATCAGCTTTTTCAAATTATCCGCCATTAGCCTATTGTCAATGGAAATTCGAACAAACCGTCCCAAACTCCGCGCAATAAACTGCAAGGTTTCGAATACCTCTTCATATGTCTCTTCTTCGTTAAAGCCAAAGACTACGGCTCCAATTAAGTCTTTTTGATCGATCATTGGAATGATCAGGAGCGTAGGGGATTCAAAGATAGACGGTTCAAGGGTAAGTTCATCCAATCGGATCTTCAGAGGTTGTCCGACCCGCAACCGATATACGTCCCGGATCTCTTTTTCAGGGATTTTAAATGTTTTCACAGCGGATTTGTCTGGCGAGGAAGAACCCAACAAGCGAAAGGCCTTTTTTTCACTTTCGTAAATAAAAAGGGCGCATTCCTGAATATGGGGCATGCTCACTAGCTCTTCTGCGAGCCGGTTCAATCCTTCGTCCGAATGCAGCATATCGAGATTGAAGATCGTCTGTAAAATCCCGAAACTGCTGTTCCATTCATCTTTTCCCGCAGTCATCTATCCCTCTCTTTCTTTCAAAGGGGTTTGAGAATCATTGCGATCTATCTCGATCGACAAATCCAGCATCAACCGATCAACATGGGTGCCATGCCAAAAGACCTTATGACATCTTTGGCATCGGGTGAAGACTGTGTGTGTCTGAAACACAAAGCAAGGTACCTCTTTGGCAATCTCCGCTGGATCGACAGATTCCAACAGTGCATTGCATATCATACACCGAGTGCCTACAAGACCTGAATCCACTTGGAGATGAAAACGATCAAAAACACCTTTCAATTGAGATCTCCACAAATCCGATTTGATAAGGAAACTGGTTTTCCCTGCCCGAAGGATCTGTTGATGAACATACCGATCCCGGGTAAGCATCATCCGATCTTCGGCAAAAAAAAGACTCATAACCGCATTTCTTTCTTCCGAACGGGCATCGATGACATCAAACCCAAGAAACCTCATTTTTCTGGCAAGTTTCTTCAGCATTCGGTCTGTAAAAAACCGCAGAAGCACCACCTCTGTTCTGAATTATAACATATTGTCACCCTTTTTCACAGGGGTTTCTCCCTGTAAGTGGGCAATGGAAGGCCTATAGGCTCGATCCATCAAACAGAATAACAAAAAGTTCTGAATCCAAACCAAAAACGGAATCTTCGAACTCATTTCTCGTGAGCAAGGCATAAACGGGAAATATGGTATAATGAAACCAGAGATCGATATGATCGATCCAACAATCGTTCTTCTCGTCATACCTAAGGAATCAAGCGCGATCCTTCAAGGAGGCCGCATGAGCAAGGATTTAGGGGTTTCTAGTTGTGTACCGGAAAATCTGTTGGATGATGAACCTTCCATCCGTTTAGCGCTCAGTCAAAAGCTAAAAACGGAGATACTAGATCATACCCTGCCGCTGCTCTTGCATCAATCTGGGGTGACAGGAGAGAAACAACAGCTTTCTGCGCTACGGATTCGCGAACGGATTGAACCCTTGTTGGAAATGGAATCACTGTATATTCCTTCTCCTTATGTTCCTTCATGGAGATGGGAACGAGTTGGGCTTTTGGGAGCTTTTGGAGCGCTCCTTGGAGGATGGCTTGTTCAAAGCTTATTGGGGTTTCTTTTTGCATTTCCACAAGCGGGATTTATTCTTGGTGCTCCTTTGGGAGCTTTTCTTCTCATTTTTGGAGTCGCAAAGTTATCTACCCGGCCTAAAGTGGCAAAAACAGTCCAGTTTATCCTTGGATCAATGACCGTTGGATTCACCATAGGAGGCATCTTTAGCCTTCTAAGAGGCAGGTGGTTGGGCAATCGCGGGGTAAATCTGGTTCAATGGTTCGGTTTGGCCATCGCCTCATTCCTTTTGATCATATTAATCCGCTTATTCCAACCAGAAAAGAAAAAAGATCCGCAGGAACGGAAGCGATCAATTGAAATGCAGATGCAAATCATAAAAGGGGTTTTAATGGCATACCTACAAACCCTGATTTCCAAAGAATCTTCAAACCCGGCGGCAGATCAGCCACACTTCTTATGGGCAGATATAATGCGAGATCCCCTTCACAATGTCCATCGGGCAATTGAAGCCAATGATCCGCAAAAAGCAATGGATAGTTGTTCCGGATTGATTGAACACTTGTATACGCAAGGATTGAGTCCCCATTTTCCTCCCGAACCTATGCTCTACACCAACGAAACCCAGAATCATTTCGACCTCTTCGGCATGGTGCATGAAGGCGAACCGATTGAAATGCTGCGCATGGCTTGGGTAGATAATGCAGGAAACACAGTTATCAAAGGGCTTGTTCGGAGGGCTCGCTGATGAGCTCTCGATCAAACGGATTCATTGGAATCGACTTTGGGACAACCAATACCTATATCTCCCGGATATCTCCCGGATTTCACTCGCATCAATCGGAAGAACTGGCCCAAGGAATGCAAAAAGGAGTGCCAACCGCAATTTTGTATCGCCCTCGGTCGGAAGAAACCATCGCTTATGGGCGAGACGCCATGGAAGAATGGGTCAATATGGAAACCCGCCAAAAAAAGGATTTCCAATTTGCGACCAACTTCAAACCAGAGATTGCTCAAAGCGTCGAAGCCCAAACGCAGACGCGCCTTTTTCTTCAAGCCCTACGAGAAGAAATGCGAGCCAGCGGTTGGTTTGGGAAACCCGACCTGGAGTATGTTGTTGGATTACCAGCGAAAAGAAAGGATGTTTTGGGGCCAATATACAAACAGCTCCTCGGTGAGGTAGCCTTCCTGCCTTTTTCATTGATGGACGAACCCCTTGGGGCGCTTTTTTCTCATATATACGCTCGTGACATTAGCCAAGAACAAGCACTAAGGGGTGTCCTTGTTGTTGATTTTGGAGGAGGGACTTTAGACCTGGCATGGATCAAGGATTTCCAGGTTCAGAAAGTATGGGGGAATCCGCTGATCGGTGGTAGGATTTTTGACGACCTTCTGTATCGTTGGTTTTTGGACCAATCCAAACCCGAGATCCAAGACAGGATTACAAAAGACCAAAATGAAGCATACCTAAGGAATATCTTGTTTCCTAGCATAAAAGAACGATACTCCCGCTGGATGAATCGATCTGCTACCCACCCATTTCGAGATCGAATATCAGTGGGTGATCAGGACTATGGGAGCTTTATCGGCCCGACTAAAGATGAGTTCTTACAAACCCTCATCGCATATGTCCCGACAGAAAACTTTCAAAATACCTGGAAAGGGTGGGAGCGTCTGCAAAATTCGAACGGATCGGTTGATATCCCGCAAACCATTCGCAATGCTATTTTCCCGCATAGTGAAGACTTTCGATCCCTCCGGCAAGAAATCTCCTTAGTGATCTTAACAGGCGGAAGCAGTCGGTGGTCTTTTTTCAGAGAACTAATCGCCCAAGAAGATCTTTTTCCCTTGACGCCAACTCTTTGGTCTGCTTCTCCTGAATCCAGCATCAGTCAAGGACTCGGGTTGGCCATTGCTTCTCGGGCGCAAGGAATTCGGGTCCGAGATGAATGGGATGAAGAAGAACCAGAACTGATCAACCGTGTTATTCCTCGAATGCGTTCCATATATCGCCAAGCTCTCTGGAGTTATTTCCAGAAAATACAGACTCACCTCCATCCCCAGTTGGTTCAAGAGTGGGAACAGTACTATAAAACAGGTGGCAAGGTTTCTGATCTGCAAAAGCGATGGGAAGAGCGGTACCGGAAGACGATCGAGCATGAGAACGAAGCGCTCTTCGATCATCTGCAAAGCCAGATTCGGTCGGAGTGTACTGTTATGCTCGAAGAAGAGACAAAGCGATGGTTTGATGCCCTAGCTGTACCAATTCGTTCTTTGCCTTCTATTCAAACATTGAAGATCGGAAGCGTAATGTCCATTGATGGAAAGATTGCTCAATCCATGTATACGCTCATTTCTTCCTTGATTTCTGTATTGGTAGGAGGAATGGGAGTATTAGCCGCTTCTTCGGGAATCGGATTCCTTTCCGGTGGTCCATTGGGCCTTGCAGGTGGATTCCTTAGTGGAGTGATTCTCAGTTTATTGGTATCATTCGGGTTAAAAAAGAACATCTCCAGTAAGCTGAATGAGATATCCTTTCGTCCGTATCTACTTAAAATTCTCTTTTTCCCCAAAAGCGTAGTGATGAAAAAGCTGCAAAAAGCGCTGGAGAAAGAGTTTTTG